>Ga0265797_10005922_pt1 | contig 17609 bp, 11 predicted proteins | sample P2T30metagenome_FD_192433 | JGI IMG/M metagenome (GOLD analysis project Ga0265797, IMG submission 192433) | Plant litter microbial communities from East Loma Ridge, Irvine, California - P2 T30 | ecosystem: Environmental > Terrestrial > Plant litter > Unclassified | place: USA: California...
GTTCCGAGGAAAAAAATAAAATGGCGCTTCGTTCAGAGTACGACGGTTGTGGCTTGGGAAGACGTACTTGCGGGTGGACTTGCTGGGACCGAAGGTGGTGGTCTGGATGGAGGACGCGGGCTGGTGGTGCTTGTCGGCCTTCTTGACCAGAAGTGTGACACCACCCTCTTTTCCGGGAATGACGCCGATAGCCTAATCAAACACAATCAATATTGCCTTTTCCAACATTGCGCATCCGTGGTTCGTGGTCGGCGTACCTTGTTGGCGATGGAGCCCTCGTTCTAAGCGCACAGTCAGCCAATTGCTCGTTCAAAATGGCAGAAATATCCTGCATACCTTGCGGCTGTACACGTTCCTCAGGTTAAGAGGATCGCGCGAGAACTGGACGCCATTCGCCCTCTTGACGAGCGTAGAGCTGCGTCCCTCTGCCACATGTCAACCCCAGTCCTTGTGCCAAACCCCAGTCCCGATTCTTCACTCACTGGTAACCTCCCAGGCAAGATCGTGCGAAATAGTCGTGGCCATTTTGTCTGTATGGAATGTGGATACGGACGTTGTCGAGGGCTTGTCGCTGGAAGTTTACGCCAATATTGAATGGATATCTCGTTTACGTGACCGGATGCGCTTAGTGCGTGTTTCCGGGATGGATCAACATTGGTGCCGAGGCCGGCAGTGGGCGCTGCTGGGAACGCGAGGCGCAGCAGCTATGGGGCGGTGCAGCCGAGATGCCTTGTCCGCAACTTCACCATTACATGGCATCACTGTCGTCCGGCTATCAGTTTCCAATGCCTCTGACGTGACCAGCTTCGCTTCTACAAATCCCCGTGTAATTTACCATCTTCTTTTTCCTTTGTCACCTTTACTCATCCCGCGACGCTCTCCACGAGCATTATTAAGCACTCCCGAAGACCTCCGCCTTGTCGCATACATCATAGACATTCGTGAAAGCCGCAGAATCCGGTGCCAACATGCAGTACATGCTTTATTATCTCTCGTTCCTTGCCCTCGTGGCTGGAACAGGTACGTTATCCATACTACTGCCCCTTAGCCCACGTACTAACGTCGCGCAGCTGCCTACTTCACTCGGCACCACTGGCTACACCTGCTACCCATCCCCGAACCCATCTACACGCGTCTACCAAGCTCCTTCCGTGAGGATATCGAAGCCGGTCTCTCCTCATCAGCCTTCGACCTTAGTGGAAATGTGGAAGAGGGTGATTCGCGCCAAGGCCTGGATGACGCAGGGAAGAAAGAGGTCATGCGCATCATGAAGAGACGGGGCGTTGACTTTGATGAGGCCCGAAGGATTTTCATGCAGGAAAGGTTCAAGAAGAATAATATTGGAGCCGACGGGGTACCCCGTGACCCCAAGTTTGTCAGCTTCTCGTAAAACCGAGCCTGGGACAGTGAGGGGCACTATTCACAAGACTATTTCAGACAATATTTCTTTTGTAAGGGGTTGGGCAAATCATTATGTTTCGTTTGTTGGATTAACTGGTATATTTCTGCTTGGGTTGGATTGTCTGCGAGTATGGGTTCGGATGTCCGGATGCCGAATGTTCTTTCTTTCTGTCCTGACTTTCTTACTTCTCATTTCTTTCGCGGGCCTTCTTAGCATCTCTTCAAAGCACCTTTCGAGGTCTCCCTTATCAAACGCACAGTTTTGTGAATATTCTGCTTTCGTCTGTGATTTAATTTTCCCGTTCTGGCTCTTGCCAATGAAAATGACGCAATGACTACTTCGTCGCGCAGAAAACTTCTGCATTCTGGCTTGCCCAAGCACGCGCTCGAAGTACCCTCAGAAACGCCTCATGCATATGAGACCTCTTAGTGTGATGCAGATTGTCACTGCAAGTATCTTATACTTAAACTTGTCTCATCTACCTCGGCGCCGGTGGGTAGCCAGGAGGAGGTCCATAACCAGGTGGTCCCCCAAAGCCGGGTCCAGGCGGTGCGTTGAACGCAGGCGGGGGAGGATAGAAGTTGGTAGGAGCACCGCTTGGTGGGCGAGCAGGCAAACCAGCTGGAGCCTGTGGAAGTGATGCATGCATGGGAGGAGCTGCGGGGGGTGGTCGCCCATAACCTGGAGGTCCGTTCGGGTTGAAGCCGGGAGGTCCGCCGGAAGGTCCGCCAGGAGGTCCGTAACCTGCTCCAGGTCCGTTCGGTGCACCAGGTACACCTCGGCCATCTACACCCATTGCTGGGCCACTAGGAGCTACACCGGCCGGGAGCTGGAAGAGATGAGCTGGCAAAGGCTGAACAGCAGGCGCAACTCCATGAGCCTTGGCCTGTTTCGCGAGTAACCGTTCGGCTTCATCTCCGTGTCGCTCGCCTTTTCCATCTTTCTTGTACGCATATTGTACTGTGATTTGCTTGCTCATAATATATTGGTTGTGCATACTGGCGATGGCCGCATCCGAGGACTCGAAATCGCCGTATGAGATGAAGCCGTAGCCCTTGGATTCGGCCGTTATTTCGTCGCGCGCAATCTTTGGTGCATTTACGAGAGGCCCAAATTGTCCGAATGTGTCGTAGAGTGTCCTCTCGTCCACGCCATGATCAAGGTTACCAATGAATAGCTCTGCGCCAATCTCAACATTCTTTTGCTTGTCCGCGGACGCCTTGTTAACGCGTATCCGACTTCCATATAAAGCCACATTGTTCATTATCTTTGGCGCATAGTCGGCTTCTTCCTCGGTGTGGAATTCAACAAACCCAAAGCCTTGGTGCTGGCCGTTGACGCGATCAACAGGCATGTTGACATTTCGTACTCGGCCGGTGTTGAGCATTAGCTCGTGAAGAATACGGGGTGTAACGCGCTCATGGAGGTTCCCGACGTAGACGGTAGCTTCCTTGTTCTGTTCCCTACGAATCTGTGAGCTGCCGCCTGACACTGAAGTTATTGAGTATAACATACCAGTGACGGGCGCTAGGAGCTGACATGGCGAAGTTGTCGTGTCCGGAACGCTTGAAAGTCGATTATCTAGGTCGCAATACGTGGTTAAGCTACTTGATAACAGAAATCTTAGCGCGGTGAGTCTGGTGGATATACAAGACTGGGTGAAGCACATCTTGAAGATCTTTGGAGCTCGTCGCGCTAACACGAATAGAGTTAATACCGCCCAAACCTCCGGCCCGTGCTCTGGATCCCAAGAATTTGACCTTTACGCATCATCGCAAACCGACTCCACCAAGCCCGCAGCCGACCAACCCATCACACGTTTCGACCTGCCCCAATAGAGAGTCGGTCATATAGGAAAAATGTACCAATTATCGGAAGAGTCTAAAGTACGTCCACATGGATAGAAGCACGCATATCGAACAGATATTGACTGTCCCTTAGGAGCGCATCGCGCGCATCATCGATGTCTCCCGTGTCGCTATCCACTACGGATACCTTCCTCTAATCCTATACCTCGGCTACTCCCGAAGCGAGCCCAAGCCTTCTCTCATCCGGTGAGTTGGTAACTTTTCCTGCAATTTCTCAACCACACACCAACTGGTGTAATGTTCGGATCAAGAACGTTCGTGTCCCAATGATTACCAATAAGGGTACCTCTCAAGGCACAGAAAGAGGATATTTACATCGGATAAAGTTCAACCGAACACAACAACCTTTTTTCCGCAAGTGCTGTAAAAAGGGTTGTATCCGATTGCACTGCTCTGTGCCTTGGGAGAATGGATCCATGAAGCATTGGCTGCTGGATACTACCATTTCTGTAATATCACTTGCTCGTACAACTGGCTAATAAGTCCAGCCTTTTCTCTCCACTTGCGTAAAAACGGAACAACGACATGTCAACGACCATTTGCGATTATTTGTACATTATTACACTCTCAGGCGCAGGGGTTCTCGCGTATGACATCGGCCGCTATGGTTGGTAAGGCGGGTCGATTGATACACGGGGGTTTCTACACTTCCTCTGCTCTTTCATGCCGTATCGCAAACGGCAAGCCATTTTCCACATGAATTGAGCTTTGTGTATTTATATCCGAGCACTGCAGATAGATCAATGGCACACTGCAGTCGGCTTGCGCCGTGGCGTGCTCAGCCGTAGCTGCAGCTCGCTATTCGCACCAAACATAGGCGCAGTGAATATGCATGTCACAGCTGCTGGAAATTGCGTAGTCCAAGCTCGAAGCCGGTGCCGGTGAGCCCAGCGATACTCGACAGCTGGGCGGGGCAGCTTGCCGGCTGTGTGGTAGACTAAGTACGCCAATGATGATACGCTACTTACCCCACGTGCTATCCTGGTTCGCCTACTTGAGCGTCGCGCCCTGCTCCTCCCCTCCCAACCTTTTCTGAATTGAAATAACCGGCCACTCATCCCCACAACATGAGGACTATGGGGTCCGTATATCCAGGTGCATGGCGCTGGGCCTGCTCTAGGCTGCGTCGCGAGCGCTCACGCAATGGCCCCCACGTCTCCCGTGTCTACTGTATATCGCAAGCTTCCCCCGGATGATCAGTCTACATATCGCATGGCCTACTCGCACCACTCCCGTCCTACTCGCACTCGTATTGCTCACCGTATTGTTTAGATATCGGGCTAACTATCGGTACATTTACACGATCCGGCAACATCCGGCAACATGACTATCCTCAGCGTTGAGAACATACTGATGCTATCCCAGAAAGCCTGGAAGATCGGTCAGGCTTTCGCATCTTGTCACAGAGATGCCCCATCTGAGCTCCAGTTTGTCGAGACGGAGATCGGCGGCTTGGCAAAAGCACTCAGACAGCTGGCGGAGACGCTGCATGCCGAATCCGAGAGAGACCTGTTTCAGAGTGCTGACCAGAGGGTGCAAGATGGGATAGGCGCAATATTGTACTATTGCCAATGCACAGTGGATGGTCTCGACTCGCTTGTCGAACAGTATCAAGTTATCAAAAAGCACCGTACAGTCGGAGGCTTCGCTATTGAGCGATCGTGGACCGACCTGGTCCTGTCCGAATACAGGACAATGATATGGACTACGGAGGGTGGGAATCTGCAAGACTTGAGGGACCTGTTGGGAATGCATATAAACTCCATGACTGTCCTGATGCAAGCACTCCAAAGGCCAGTTGCAACTGAACTTGTAACCGACATTTGGCTGACTTCTTACAGCAAGTCTGCGACTCGCTTAGAGAGCGTGGTTACACCGATGGTAGAACGGATCAACATCATGTATCATACAAGCGGAACTCTTGATCAACAGATAGATAAAGTACATCGCATGGTGCAGGGTCTTACCGTCACTCCTCCAGACCCACAGACACCACCAGTTCCGGCGAGGAATCCAGCGCGATCACCAACTACTGAAGTACCAAATCCGCTTGTATCAAATTTTGTACCTTCCTCGTCGTCTCGGCACCCAAACACTAAGGCTTCACTACCTCGATTCCCTCAGCGCCGAATTACACCCCATCAAATTATTCCAACTGGCTTAGATGCTAGGTCACCGTCTGAACCGTTGCCCATGGAGACTATTTCTATGTCTAGAACGTCTGATTTGATTCAGAGACGTGCATCTCGCATGTCAGACTTTAGCTTCGGCGGCTCATCAACCCGGTACTCGAGCAGCAGTCATGCATCTTCAGAAGCCGGTACAAGCTCTGCTGGCTGGCAAAGTCCCCCGCAGCTCTCAAATGACTACTTCCATAACCGAGACCATTCAACGTCAACAAAGAAGACAACTCCCCTACCACGGACCCCGGAAGAGTGTAGAGCAGGCCCGATTGCTGATAACCGACATTCGTCATTGCATTCGTTGCCGGCGACTGGGCTAGCACCCCCGTATGAGTTTCAAAGAACCTCGACATACACATCCCAAGCCAAATCAACTCCATTTCCTTCGTCCCAGCCTGAGATTATGAAACTACACCGCAGCTCAACAACGACGAGTCAAAAAGCCGCTTTTGAAAAGGAAGCGTTCCGCAACTCAGCCGTCTTATGTGATGTGTAAGACCCATGTCCTCAAACGCCAGAGAACCCACCCCTGCTAACCGTCCACGCTCCCAGTCGCGGCAGACTAGTCGAGTACTCACATCGCATCAACCAAGACGATCCCCACGACGTCGAGATGCTACAAGCCTCTGACGAATGCCGCATCGCCGTCGTGCGGAAACGCATCACAGATCCAGAGTCGCGCATAGTGCGCGTTGTAACGTCGATATGGGCTTTCAGCGACGACAACCTCACGCGAGTCGAACTCCGCATGGAAGACGACCAAATGTACATTCCCTATTCAAGCTACTTCTCCCCCTCCAAAGCATCCATCACGGTGCCATGCGAGCTCAAATTTCACGACATCAAGCATGGGAATCGCCCTATGCGGATAGTAAAAACAAGTTGGGTAAACTATGTGTTTGACACCCCGCAAGCGGCTGCACTCTTCCAGAACGAGCTTATGGGTCGTACGCTTCTGGCTACATTCCGTACAGAAAAGACTATGCGGCTACACACATCACTCGTAGGTAAATCTTTCTCTTACGCTGAGCAAATGTGTGGCCTGGAGAACTTGCGTGTTTGGGAAGATAGCGATAGCGGTGCCATCATTGCGTTAATTCACTTTTCGGCACATTTCCGCCAGGGCTATCTGGCTTTTTATCTAAACGACGCGTTGCACCCTGTCAAAGTAAAAGACGATGGGGGCAGAGAGGTCAAGATCAAAGGGCTAAGGGTCCCGATTGAAGGGGCCAGTAGGAAAGATAGCGTTGTTGAAGGAAAGGGAAAGGGCAGAATGAGCGAGAGGGAAAAAGAGAAGGGGATTATTAGCGGGGCTAAAGTCGAGTTCGCAAGTGAGGGGGAGAAGAAGGAGTTTTTGGATATGTGTAGGCATGTGCAGAGGAATATGGTTGAGTTACCGGATCTGTTGGGGGTTAATTGAAAGTGCTGGGTTGTGATGGAACTAGGGGGGACAAGGACGATGGATCTTTTGAGTTGAATGTGTAATACCATCGCGATGATTCGTTTGTAGGCTGAGAGGGAACAGGTAGAAGGGTCCCAAGGTTATGAAATGCTCTACAACATGTTGACATATTGTTCCAATAGAGCACTTAATCTTGGGATTGTAATTGCTAAGTGTGGAGGTGTAGGGAAGTGCGGGGAGAGAAGAGGTGAGAGAAGTGCGTTTTGGACTTTCCAGAGCGGCTGGTGATGTAAACAGATCCATCGATGGAGTGGTGAGTATGTTTTACGCCTAGTTTAGGGATACATTTTTGGATCGTGTTTGCGCCGTCTGATCTGTATTTTCCTTGGCTCAAAGGTTGATTATGCATACACTTGAATCATAAGACTTGGTAATAGAGAGAGAGAGATAGAAACTTTAACGATGTGCCATAAAAAAAGAGTAACGGACTTGAAACCTTGGACAGAAGTGAGGTGGTATTTAGAATGATAATCTTGGTATAACCCATGTTTACACAGAGCGTGATAACAAAAGGAAAGGAATAAACCTCCCTGCCCGGATTGCAAAGAGAGCCCTATGAGGCAGGCTCAAAAATTACCGACTCACATAAACTATAATAACACTATACCCAAAAGAAAGCGATCTGCATAAGACGCTAAGAAGAATATGAGCTGGGTGCCAAACGGCGAGTTCGTAAGCAAACAAATAAAAAGGGACACCGCTATAATCTTGTTGAAAACAAAGGGTGTCTTAATTAACGACTAATATCGTACAACGACAAAAGATTGCCATGACTAAAAAGATGAAAGACGGCAAAAAGAATAAAAAAACCGGAAAAGCAAGACCCTGACACCAGCTCGATTTGACTCGACTCGACCCGACCCGACCCGACCTGCAGCAGCACCACCCCACGAGAGGAAAACAAAGAGAACATCAACCAGCCAAAGACAGCCAGAGATAGAAGAATGAAAAGAAGTGAAGAAGAAGAAAAAAGCCGAAAAAAGAAGAGTACGCGGGCGAGCAGAAAAAGAAAAGACGAGCATGGGAAACTAAACACTGACATGAAGAATCCGATTGAGTAAAAAGGAAAGAAAAGAAAAAGGCACTAACCATAGGAGAAATTAAGGACACAAAAAAGCTGATCTACATCCCGTCTTTTGCCATCACTTTGGGGGGTGGGGGGAAATCGCGCAATGGAGATGCGTTGATAGGCTTCGCTTTTATTGCAGATCCCGGACAAAGGTGGACTGTGTGTGTGTGTGTGTGTGTGTGTAGAATGGAAAAGAAAAAGAAAGGTAAGCAAAAGCAGGAGTGGCAAGACGGTATAAAAAAGAATAAGGTCGGTAAAACACAACACGTCTTTTGTACGCTAAGCTTTAGTGGCTGTTGTCCGCATCTTTCGTGCATCACACTAACACGACGAACGAACCCTTCGCCTCCGAACTAATAAACGAGGGGAAACGTTCATGTTTTGTTTTGCTTTTGCGGCGCGACCACGCACATGCTATATTTGTATGATGCTGGACGAGTGTTTTTTTATTGTTTCTGTATTTCCGTAGACATACACGCAAAATACAAACAAGTTTGAGGCCATACGAAATGTCAGCTCACCTGGCTGATTAGATGAGTTCAACTCAATAATATTCATTCAAATCTACATCAGTACATGTCTGTCCCATATAGTAATCGTAATATGAAAAAGTCTGGCATTTTACTAGAATCAAGAAAGTGTCCTAGCTAAAAAAACAAGAACAACAAAAGCGACAAACAAACAACGCCTCGCTGCACGCCGTTTGCGCAAAACCAAGCCCATCTGCCAGGCCTAATTGGATATCCCCATCGTGTTGTTTGCTGCGTCCTGTTCCGCAGAAAAGCGTAAAATAACAATGACAATAAAAATGTATAACATGTATCCGCGGTATTAGACATTCTTTTCGCTGGTCGTAGAGAGGCTACTAGGCGTAGTGGGGTATGACTGGCCCCGTTATCCAAACTCCGTCGTCTCCAGGACTGGCTCCCCTGATGCCTAAGATTGAGGTCATAGTTTGCTGGGTGCAGCTACGCATGATTGCTTGATCACAGTGCTCCGAAAGACAGATCTGTGACACCGAGAGATGGGAAACAGGTAGAGCATGTAGGGAATAGCGTATAAATATGACAAATGTAAAAGTATTTTCCGAAGTAGCCAGGGAGGAGTCCAGTTTATCAGCCTGATATCGCTCAAACGCCCCGTCGCTCGTTTGGGCCTTGTGATGTGTCGTTGGTCGTTCGGTATAGTGAGAAGGCCGACCGATGTGGGGTATAGCTGTGAAAATGTACATGGAAGGGGTATCGATCAAGTCCAGAACGCTTCATAAAAATGCCCACCACTACTCTCGTCATCTCAAAGCGAAGGCCTCTTCACTCTGGGGTCGTGCGACCGTTTCTAGTGGCCGCCGTTCTTTCTGAAGTTGAGCAGCTGAGACAAGCTCGCCAAGCTGCATCCGCTCTTGAGGAAGTCGTGGCTAATCAGCTCCCCTGCGCTGGCGCGCGACTTGACATCGACACAAAGACAGACAGACAAGAAGGCCTTGAGCTCCTTGGACAGCTTATCAGGCTTCTTGAGACGCGGGGTACCGTTGGTCGCAATGAGATATAGAGCCTTGAGCGGCTCCTCGTTCAGGTAGGGTGGTTCAGACTCGATCATCTCAATAGCCATGATACCCAAAGACCAGATATCAACCTTGTTACCATACTCTTTCTGCTTGACAACCTCGGGTGCCATCCAGTATGGGGTTCCGACCATCGTCGCACGCTTGCTGCGTTGCTCGGTAAGCTTGGCGCTGAAGCCAAAATCGGCTAGTAGAGGTTAGCGAACTGCGACTGAATGAAGATTGCTGGTATACGCACTAATCTTCACGTTGCCACGACCGTCGAGCAAGACATTGTCACTCTTAATGTCTCTGTGGATGATGTTCAGGTTGTGTAGGTACTCAAGTCCCTTGCAGGTCTACTCTGAGTTAGCATAAGCCTGTCATTCCGGAGGCTTGTAGACTTACCTCGAAGCAAATAGTGGCGATCTGGTCCTCAGTGATGGAAGGGTTGTTGTCAATAATATCAGTCAAGGCACCTCCCTCCATAAACTCCATAACTACCCAAAGCTCAGACTGTTCTTCTTGCAAAAACGCGTCCAGGAAGTTGACAATGTTGGGGTGCTTGCTGTCCTTCATAACGATAATCTCGTTGACGATCAACTCCTTGCGTGGCTGGTTGCGGAGGTCCATTTGCTTGATGGCAACTTGAGCACGGGGTCCATTCTCCTGCATCACCCTCCTTGCCATGGGCGAAGTCGCGCCCTCGCGGATGCGAGCCACGTACACGGAACCACTGGCACCTTGACCAATCTTCTTCTGCTTGTTGTACGAGTCCAGCGGCTTTTCCTTGGAAACAACCTCCCGGAGTTTGGCCATGACCTCACTCTCTGACATGCTCGACATGCGTACATCCTTGCGTGGAGTCTCTTCCTTGGGCTTGGCCGTAAGAGCCTGCTCGGCCTTCTTGACGGCATCACTGACGGGGGCACCACTAGGCTTGGCTACGTTCAATGGCTTGGGCGCGGCAGAGCCTTGGTATTGTTTTTGCTGTTGCGGCTGGCCATTGGCCGCGCGAGGTACGTTGTTGCTCGAGCCCTTGTAGCTTTGGTTAGGTACAATCGGTGGCCGTTGTTGGGTGGAGGGTACCTTTGTAGGAGAACTGCTGTAACCGCCGTTCTGTTGAGGGGCTGGAGGGGCCGGCCGCTGTGCGGCCATTTGACGCAGCGAACCCGGGGGTTGTTGGCCCTGCTGTTGGGTTCGCTGCGCGCCTGGAGTCGATGGAGCTGGACGACTTGGGTTATACCGCTGACCGGATGGGCTCGTGTCTCGTGAGTCGTAACCACCTCCACCAATTTCCTGTTGGGCTAGCGGAAGTTTCTTCTGCGGAAGCGAAGCGTTGTACTCGGCCAGCTCTTCACGTTGTTGACGCTCATACTCCTGTCTCTGCCTCTCACGCTCACGCTCACGCTGTACCCTTGCTTGTTCTTCTTGCCGCCTCCTCTCGTTTTCGTAGCGCTCCTGTTGCTGCGAGGCCGAGTTCTGCTGGCCAGAGTAGCCTTGGCCCTGGCCTTGGCTGTAGCTGTCTTTGCGCTGGTAGTTGCCCGGGGGTGCAGGACGTGGGGGTGCAACAGAATTGCCGCCGCCTTGGTAACCGAGCTGCTTCTCCGTGCCAGAGTTGGTTGGTGGGGTTGGAGGGTATTGCTGGTCGTCGCGCTTGACGAGCTTCTCGGTGTAAAACTCCAAAACCTCGAGAACAGCCTTGGGGTTCTTCGCGTAGTCATCTTTGGTGAGTGCGGATGCTGTGAGCAACTTCTCCCATTCGACCGGCAGACCGACAAAGGCTCCGCTATTGGGGTCGAAGCCTACGTGCACTCTATGTGTAAAGTTGGTGGGGTTGCTGACGCCGCCCATGCTGGGACATCGCTGGTAGATGCTGTCTATCCACGAGTAGACCTCGTCGTCGGTCTCGACTCTGCATGTGATGATCTTGGTAGGACCGTCTCGGGGCGGGGAGGAGCCTTTGCTGGTGTTGAGGGCGCGGGTGATCTCAAAGGAGAGCGGCTGCGTGTCCGATCGCTCGACGCCGAGAATATCCCGCAGCTGGATGGTGTTGGATACCTTTGAGGCATTGGGACTCTTGAAGAAGTTGAGTTCGAATTCGCGCAGGACCAGCCACCGGTCGGCCCAGACGAAAGACTTGAAAAGGCCCTCATCTTTGACCTTGACCATTCCCTCCTTGACCGTGGACGTGGACGAGACCGACCTCTCGGTCTGGGTGCGTGTGAGAGACATTTGAGAACCGTTGTTGAAGGCGGGAGATTGCAGACTCAGGCCGGCCATGTTCCCGGGGAGGGTGCTGCTGGTGTTGGGTGTAAGGGCAAGGCGCGGGCGGTCTGTTGGCGGGCGTGGTGCGGGACCAGGGTTCATGAACTGTTCGCGCGAGTACATGCTGAGGAGCCGGTGTTAGCGGAGGGGTCGGCAGATGGCAGGACGGGGGCAACTAGTGCTACCGGTGTACAGTTTGAGTCGAGTTCGAGTTTTGTAGCAGAAGAGCATACACACGGCCGTAGGAGCGGGCTGAAACACTTACATGGGCAAGGTCTTGATCAAACGATGGTTGCAGGAGCGGAAGGATGGCTACAAGAGCGTCGAGGGTGCCGTCGCTACCTCGAGTGCAGCCAGGCAGTCGGGGGGGGTGTGTGCGGTGAATGGCGGGGTGAACCGTGCTCCGTGAAGGTGAGTAAGTAACAGTGTGGCGGTCGGCCAGCCAGCGAAAGCAGCCGTTTGTGAACTAGAGGGCGGGGCTTTTGGGAACAGAGTTGAGGACGGGGAATGCTTGGGTGGGAGCGTCGCGTAGAGTAAGCAGCAATACCAGCCTGGCTTGGGCTGCTACACGACGGGATAGTAGTGGGTGCTAAAAGTGTGCGGGAGCGGCTGCCGATCCAAGTCACAATGCGTCGCACCGAGTGCTGTTCAGCGAAAAAGCCACATGGGAAAGTGCAGCAGGCAATGGAGGAGGGGAGAATAGGGGAACGGTGGTAGTCCAAGAGAGCGCGGTCGTGTCTGGTACAGTTGGAGTGGTGTCTTTAGTGGATCGCCCCTCGTGCTGGTTGGACTGTGGACTGGGAGCGTCTCCGATGATGGCGCGCTAAAACGGCAGACACAAACTTCTCTCACGTGCCTCTGGACGGGCGTCGGCCGTGAAAGGGAGAGGCCGCACCAATAACGAGTTGGATTATAGGCCATGGCCTGTTCGATGCAAGCCAAAGGGCCGCCCATGGTCAGCGACGAGCTCTCGGACGCCACGCCCCCGCGCGCGCTACTTGTGCAAAGTCGTCTCATGGTTGGGCATGCGCGACAACGCCAAAAGCGCCCGGCCTGGCTGCCCAGTGGCTGTCTCTACACAATCGCGCTCAGCGTTTCAGACGCCAGCCCGCCGGAGCAAGTCAAATTCTGAAACGCTTCTGGGTTGCACCAAAAATCTTCTATAACCGCCACATGGGCACACTTGGAAACTGTGCCGCTCGCCACGCCTTCTAGCTGCTTGCCCGTGCAAGATTACAAGTGGTGCCAGTTCCAGGAAGAGGTCGCTAGCACCTGGTGTCAAACTGTCAAAGTGTCTGTCTTGACGCCGCCGACTACCGGTACATACCCATCCCCCGTGTCTCCCACGCACTGCAAGTACAGGACCACTGTAAATAGAAAAAAAAAGACTACATGTTGAGCGTTGCTGTTTCAGATGCAGAGCGGCGCTCGATACATGAGGCACAACTTCCCGCATGTTTCACCCCCCCTTGGTCGATAGCGTCCGCAACTGACCCCGCCACCCAACCCGTATCCCTGTCCCGTCAAAGACGCACGACATCAGGACATAACGACATGTCATGGCTTACTCTGCTCGACCTTATTTTACCCCCCAAACGCCCAGCACATCTCTCCCAGCACCGTCCTCTTGCTTGTCCTTGCGCGATTCGAGCTTCTTCACCCTGCGAACGGCCAGCCCAACGCCAAGAGGGCCCACGATGGTGCAGAGAACGATTGCCCAAGTTACAACGAGGAAGATGTCGGTTGGCTCGTCTGCAGCCCTTTGGTCGGCGGAGAAGACGCCTCTTGACTCGGCGACTCCGGAAATTAGGAAGCCAATCTCCCCTCGGGCGCACATGGCGAGGGCCAGTATAAGTGGCGGGTGCAGCGAAACGGGCTTTTGTGCATTGGGCGAGCTCCTCCTGTCGCCGGTCGTGGCGTTTGTCGATGATGTTTGCGGCCGCGTCTGCGTGGGGTCGCTCTTTCCCCATAGATGAGGTACCGAGGGCAGTTGCACCCTGGACAGCACTTTGCCGGCCCTTCCTCTGCCCGAGAGTGCCGGGAGTCGGATGAGCCAGACACCACATGCCAGCTTCGCGGCTGCCATCAGCATGGTGTACACGAAACCACGCCAGACAATGGCGCCGCTGAACATGCGCGTAATGGGTATTGAGAAGCCAATCGATGCAAAGAAGAAGGGCTGTAGGATCTTGGACACTGCGGGCTGGTAGTAATGCTCGTAGATTGCAGAGCCGCCTGTTTGATACGTGGCTATGCCTGGGCTTGGGCTTGTTTGGTGAGGCTGCTTCGAATCGTTCGTCTGATCAACTTGAGTCGTTGGCACATTCGTGATGATGCCATCTGAATCGGCCGCTGTGGGAGGTGTCGGTGTCGGCGACGGCGATGCGCCCTCTCGTGCTCCAGTGGCGCTTGCGACTGTCTTTTCGTGCCCTGCCGGTTCTACAGGCTTTGACGTCTGGCAGATGGGATGTGCCACCTCAGAGTCCCACCAACTGATAGCGGCTCCGGCAATGTAAGCAGCAAACAAGTTGGACGTGCCTGCATAAGTAGCCCCCGTGACCAATCCGATGAGGATCAAAGCATGAATCGCAAAAGCCGTCTGGGTTCTTTGTAGTAGATTGTGTAGTCGTGTGCTCGGGTGAGCGTCGCGGTACGAGTTTAGCCATACTGTCACAGGCTTTGCAACAAGGAGACAAAGGAGCGGAGCAACGACAGCGAAACCAACCGAGACAAGCACGGGACGAACTACAGTGACCCAGCCAAAGCTGTCGCCGCCCAGGTTGGAAATGACCTGCACCATAACTAGTCCAACGACGTCGTCCATCATTGCCGCGCTCGTGAGGACGACGCCTAAACGGGAGGACGCTAGACCACTTGAGGCGAGAACTGTAAAGGTTGTCCCTAGGCTAGTGGAGCATAAAGCAGCGCCCGCGGCAAAGGCCTGTACGGGAGTAGCATCTAGTAGACCCTGCAGGCTGTAGGAGAGACCAATGGGGAGCGCAATGCCAGTCAGAGCCACAGCGCAAGACAAGAGCAAATTCGCTTTCAAAGACGGAAACGAGGTAGAGAGGCCACCTGCTTCGCCCTTAGTAGGATGTTGAGCATCACCGGCACTCCGAGTAGCATGCTCTACCAATACGGGACGAATCCTGCAGTCTAGCAAGAAAAGAAGAAGAAGAAAAGGATATGGCGGGTAGACAGACCTTCATAAACCAGGAGTATCAGGCCCAGATAGCCTAGCTGCACAACCGTCTCTTGCAGGCTCGCTGTGAGCCATTTGGCACCCGGGGTACCCCATGCGATGCCCACCAAGACTTGGCCGAGCAGACCACAGTACAAGAGCCTGTCGAGGGCGGCATTGATGACATTTAGGAGCAGCAGAAACGACGTGAGAACCAGGATGGTCACGATGCCAGGCTCGTGATAAGGCAGCGACGCGGTACTTTGAGACACGTCTACAGCCATTATGCAGGCAAGGGAGATGGCCAGCCAATATGCGTGTGGTGCCTGCGCCGCGTAGTTTAATGCGCCACGAGGCCAGTCGAGTGGAGACACGGACAAAGTCGCAAGAGACAAGCTGTAGGCCAAGTAAGCGCTGCACCTCTCTCGTCCCTTGTCGTCTTCGTCTTCCTCTTCTCCGTATCCTGCTGGTGTCGGCGACCAAGATTGGACAGAGAAGGTGATGTTGTGATATTGCGGGCAGGAGTTCTAGGCCAACGACAGCAAGACGTTGGCCTCACGCTGACAGGCCCGAGTGGATCTAGGGGCCCCGCTACCGTGGCCAGGGTCCCATCAACAGCCAGCCAGCCGAGTCCGCGCCCGCCGTCACCCATTGATTGTTTTGGGTCGGCGGAAAACACACGGCTACGCAGTCACAGCAAAACATTCCGTTTTATCCAAACATAGTTATTCCTACCCGCATGCGCCCCGTCTCTACGAGAGCCCTGATGCACACGAACTATGGCACCGCTTGAACAGCAATGGGTCAAGGTCCAACAGAAGACATTCACCAAATGGTACGCCTCTCCCTAAACCCCCCACCGCTACCACCAGCCCACCGCTAACGACGCCGTTGCAGGCTGAACAGCAAGCTTAAGATCCGCGAGGTTGAGATCAAAGACCTCATCATCGACCTCTCCGACGGCGTACGTGCCCGCCCCGCCTGGCCCTGACACCGGCTCTCCCCACCTCCGTCTCCAACTCTAATCTGCTCTCAGATCATACTCATCCACCTCCTCGAGATCCTCAGCAACGAATCCCTCGGCCGCTATGCCTCCCGCCCGAAGCTACGGGTCCAGAAGTTCGAGAATGTCAACAAGTCGCTGGACTTCATCCGGAGTCGGAGGATCCAGCTTACCAACACCGGTGCCGAGGATGTCGTCGACGGCAACAGCAAGATTATCCTCGGCCTGATATGGACTCTTATTCTGCGTTTCACTATTAGCGACATCAACGAAGAAGGTCTGAGCGCCAAAGAGGGTCTCCTTTTGTGGTGTCAGAGGAAGACGGCCTGCTACGACGAAGTTGAAGTTCGAGACTTCTCGACAAGTTGGAACGATGGTCTGGCGTTGTGCGTGACACCATCTTCACTCCCGTTCCAGACGCTAATACTTATACAGCTGCGCCCTCCTCGATATCCACCGCCCAGACCTCATCGACTACGACAGCCTCGACAAGAGCGACCACCGTGGCAACATGCAGCTCGCCTTCGACATCGCCTCCAAAGAAATCGGCATCCCCGACCTCCTCGACGTCGAGGATGTGTGCGATGTAGCCAAACCCGATGAGCGGTCTCTCATGACCTACATTGCCTACTGGTTCCACGCCTTTTCGCAGATGGAGCGTGTAGAGAATGCCGGTCGACGAGTAGAAAAATTCGTTGCGAACATGCAGGGAGCGTGGCAGATGCAAAACGACTTTGAGCGCCGGATGCGCGAGCTCCTGGCCCAGATCGCAAAGCAGAAGACGCAATGGGAGGAGGCCACCTTTGACGGCACATACACAGACGCCAGGAACCAGTCGACCGAGTTCACGGCTTGGAAGCGCAAAAACAAACGGACATGGGTGGCCGAGAAGTCAGATCTCGTGGGGCTGTTGGGCAACATCAGGACCAAACTGGCTACATACCGATTGCGGCCATACGACCCTCCAGCCGAGCTGAGCCTCGAAGCACTCGATGCCGCCTGGACAGGCTTGATGAAGGCCGAACGACAACGCTCCCAGGTCATCAACGAAACCATTAGGGACATCAAGAACGCGCTGCGGAAGTCTTTTGCTGACAAAGCAAACGACTTTGCTCTGGCTCTCAACACCCTATCCACATCGATATCAGCGTTGGAAGGAGACGTTGACGATCAACTCGAGCATACGAAAGAGATTAGCAAGTCGCTTTCACCACTAGACGAATACCTAAACCTTATAGCTTCCATTGATGAGCAATGCGCCGAAGCGAACATTGAGGAAAACGACTTTACAACATACACTTATGATGAACTAGAGTATGAACTGGGTCTAGTGCGCAGCTCGGTATCCAAGAAGCTTGCGTTTCTGGAGAACCAAATGGTTGCGCGTAATATGACTAACCTAACCCCGATACAACTCGAGGAGTTTGAATCCGTATTCAGACATTTTGACCGCGACGTATCCAACTCGCTGGCGGAACTAGAATTCTCGGCAGCATTGGCAAGTTTGGGCTTGGTCTATGATGAGGAAGAGATGCATGAGAGATTCCGCGAGACGAGCGGCGGCCGAGACTACGTCACCTTTGAGCAGTTTATCCGCTTCATGGTCGACGAGACGGAAGATCAAAATACCGCC
>Ga0265797_10005924_pt1 | contig 17602 bp, 26 predicted proteins | sample P2T30metagenome_FD_192433 | JGI IMG/M metagenome (GOLD analysis project Ga0265797, IMG submission 192433) | Plant litter microbial communities from East Loma Ridge, Irvine, California - P2 T30 | ecosystem: Environmental > Terrestrial > Plant litter > Unclassified | place: USA: California...
TGATCGCGGAAAGTACGAAGGGGCAGACGAGACGGCGCCCTTTCCGATTGGATGCCCAGGGTTAGAGTTTGGAATACTGCGGTGGTCGATGGAACGATTCACGTTCAATTACATTAGAAGATTGAATCTCGGTGGTAGCAAAGTGTTGGTTTTCAGACAAAGTCGAACGATCAAAACTACGGATCGGTCGCATCTACTGACGGAATCCCACAAACCGTGCATGTACTCAAGTGGTAGTACCCAACACGCTTTCCCCGAAATCCCATCACGTCCCCATCGAGAGAGCAGAATGGCAAAATGCGACTCTCCCCAACTGGTACGATCCAAACGTGGTACTGTCCCCATGAATCCACTCATGACTCCTCTTCTTCACCACCGAGACGAGTCCCAAGTGCAGAGTGTGGAGTGAGTGGAATGAACTGCGGCTCCATACCATGCCATGTCATGGGACACCAAGCCAACCCGCAACTCAAAATGCGACTTGGAACCAATCCTCACGGTCCCAATTGCGAAATGCGACTCGAACCAATCCTCACCGCCCCAATTGCGCTTTCAGTGCGGATGACCGCTTGCACGACCCAAGGTTCTTCACCAACGAGCGCTTCGACTGGATGAAAAGGTCAGCAATGACATACGGAATCTTGATAGTCACCCGACGAGCGCTCGAGCGACACCATAGGGAACGGAGCCAGTCCACAAGGCCAGGTTTACAGACCATCTTTCCCTCGGGCTGCAATCCTTTCTCTTCTTCCTTGTCTTCCCTCCGTGACCACAATTTTGCTCTCCAACAACCGTCGGTCTTTTTATCCATCCAAGTCGTTAGGTACACCCACAATTCCGACTCTTCAGCACACACTGTACCCACCTGCACCACTTACCTCTCTCCGAGCCAGACTACCTAGCCGGAGGTAATACCATCCGACACGTGCAATTGTCGGATTTCGCGCGACACGTACCTGCCAGCATTTAGCTGCCTCTCTCAAAGGGTCAGACTCGCAGGCCGAAGCTCACCACATACCACGGGCACATCCAAGGACCAGGAACTCGCAATCATGGCTGGCATGTACCCGAACCAGTATTGTGTGAGCTACGCGCCTAACGCGCAGTTTATGCGATGGAACGGCATCTTCCACCGTGTTCCAAGCCACGGCCACCACGCTCCTCAATTCCTGGGCGTACATCCCTCGATGGTAGGCCCAGCCGGAGTTCAGCATGTGGGAAATGGCAGCAGCTTCAATCCTGCCGCACAGCATTTCCACCCCCAGCGCCAGCACAGTAGCGGTAACAGCTACAACGCTGCACACAGCGGTCCTGTACCGCAAGCACAAGTCGAGACTGATGCGCCATCGAGGGCGAACGTGTTTGTTCTCGATTCCAGACACGGGACGCTCGCACCGAAGACCAAGCGCGAGCGTCGAAAGCTGGCAAGAAAGGTCAGGAAAGAGGCCGAAGCTTCGAAGGCGGCCATGGCTTCGGATGAGGCGGTGGGTGATGGCGTTAACAGCTGTCCAGAGGGTGTGGAGGAGGAGGAGGATGACGATGCCGGCTATGCTGGCTATGGTATTTATTACGAGGCTCATGAGTCGCGGGGGCTCGTGGAGAGCCATTTAGTCCGCGACGATGAGGCAGCTGCATCAGAGCCTGCCATTGTCGAGGAGGGGCTCGCGGAGAGCCCTTCGGTTCGCGAGGACGAGGCAGCCGCAGACAAATCTGCCATTGTCGAAGACCCGCTCGCCGAGATCCATTCGATCCTCCAGGCTCGGGAAGCTGCACGAACAACTTCTCCTTTCGAGCAGTATCTCGTAGAGAGCCGTTCAGTCCGCGACGATTTGAGGCAGCTGCGCGGGAAACAGCCGCGATGAATAGAATCGCCAGTGGACGCTTCGACGCAAGACACACCATGACCACTTCTCAGAAGAAACTGGATTCCGGTGTCGCGGTTCCAAATCGAGCGCGAAGTCCCTCCGTGGCGGAGATCAAGGCTCCATAAGGACTCCTCCCGGAAGACGGTCTTGTGGAAGGGGCGCGCATGATTCTATCCAGTGCAATCAGTGCAAAACTCGAAAAGTTGAAACTGGAACCGGAGTCACCGGAACGGGAGTCACTGGTCATGCAATATTTATCGTTGCAACGGAAAATGCGACAATGGCGTGCAGATTCTCCTGTGTCCCAGCAGGTCGGCGGCTCGAAGACAGAAGACGCGGATTGAAGGGCTGATCCAGTTGTCTGCCATCAATACTTTTTTTCCAAGCGCTCCTCCGCGCGGGCACCACTAGACTGCAGACCTGCAGGCGCAGCAGCTGGACACGCTGGAGTGCATTATTACATTGTGCAGCGGATGTGCAGCGGCGAGTCTGCGGATGCAGATGGGGGGAAACCTGGGGCGATCTCTTGGTATTCCTGGAGTTTGCGGAGATTTCGATCTGTTAGCGCACGCGATGGATGGACTCGAACTTCTTCGTCGTCGTCAGGAGATGGAGGAATCCAGACGCGGTGGATTGTTGCTCGGATTGAGGGAGGTGAGAGAATGAATGGGAAGGAGGCGGTATGTTTGCGGAGGGCGAGGAAAGTGGACAGCAGGCGGCAGCAGGAGTCATGCGAGAGGCAGGCAGTCCACTATTATGAGGCGTGTCAAGCGTGTCTTTGCTGTCTTTGCTGTCGACCATGGAAGAGCCGAAAGCGGCAACAGACTCCGCCGGCATGCTGATTTTCTTGAAGCGGTTCAAAGTTCCGTGGCGTTGAAGCCAGAGATGGATTAGAGTTGGCGGGGGAATTTCTGGGCGTGGAGGATTGGCTGGAACGCCTGCTTGGCGATGAGGAGAGAGCTGTTGTTGTTGCTGTATGATTTTTTTGAGGTGTAGCTATAGCTACCTAGAGGTACAGTGGTATGTTTGTTGTTGTACTACAATCTTGAATGAGCAACTTCAGATTTCCAATCCGATTTCATGCCTTTTCTCACTCCTCGATGGCACCACTCGTTAGTCTACGTGTCCCTCGGATGGGCGGCAAGATCAATGACCGACTTGTTACATCACGGCCGTGCGTGAGCTTTCCCCAGCTTTGTTTCCATGGTGGAACACGAAACGGCAGTGAGAGTGAAGCATCATCAGTATTATTATTCCACCTTTCTATTCCAGACCCTACGGCTGCTACTCCGAAGCGAGCGACGGAGTGAGCATATTCCATCCCTTCCGCAATACTTCCACTGCAGCCAGAGGCTTGCACGTTATTGCATTGGCTCGGGTACCGCGGGCAGATCGGGCTCTCTTCCCAGCTGCCACGCGCACACCTGCAGACCCCGCTTTTGTTTCATGCACACTTGCAGTCGCTTCTCGCTGCGTGCTGTATGGTATTGCCGCATTCGAGGCATTCCTTACGAATGGTCTTGCAGTTTGTAGCAAAGACGGCGATACGAGACGACTCACGGCCGAGTAGTATAGGTGGATTCATTCCTCGATCGTTCCGTCCAATGCCGTTCCGGTGGATATCAACTAACTACTGCTAACAGGGCAACCAAGCACAAAGGGTCCAACCGGCTATTGGAGCTGAGATGATCACTACAGTACTTCTACTCCTGTCATACGTGATACACAGATACTGTACATCCATCCACTGAACCGAACTGTATGGCAATTGCTGTTACCTAGCTCACTGCTCGTTCTAGCACGCGAGCTGACTCGCATCGTAAACCCCACTACTGCTGTCCATGTTCCCACTTGATTCGGATGTGTCGTATGTATCGCGGTATCGCAGCTATAGCATTGTCTCCATCAAAGGTATAAGACAGATGGAATTGGCTTCCCCCTCAGCTGTCTGACAAGTCAACTCAATATTCCACCTCCTGACTACCGCTCTTCCGCTCATCCACCGCCGTCTCCCAAACCCCAGCGTTTGATTTGATTTGGCATCTCGCCTCCAGACTCGGTAAGAGATCCCCGCCTCGTCCGGCTATCCAGCTGCACCTCTGCCGCCCTGTCTGCACCCTTGGTCCAGGCTCAAGCTAACCACAAAGTGACGCTCCATCTAGCTAATCGCTCGATCAACACCACCTACATAACCAAACACCTCCGCCCTTTCAGGCACACCTCTTCCTCCCACAAACTCCTCTTTTTTATCTTCATTCACAATGGTATTTGCACGCTCCGCCATCAACCTCGCCCGCCCGGCCGGCTCGCTGTTCACTCAGCGCGTCGCCTCGCGCACTGCTACCTCTCAAATCGGTGGTGTCAGAACACTGACGGCCTCTTCCTCGCGACAGGGCAAGGTTCTTCTTTGCTTGTACGATGTGAGTATCCAATCTATCTATCAATCGATCAACAAACACTTCCATCAAAAACAATCCGCTGACAATACTTTCTCTCTCAGGGCAAGGAGCACGCCAAACAGGAGCCCCGCCTCCTCGGTACCACTGAGAACGAGCTCGGAATCCGCAAGTGGCTCGAGGACCAGGGACACACTCTCGTCACTACCTCCGACAAGGAGGGTCAGAGCAGTGTCTTTGAGAAGGAGATGGTTGACGCCGAAGTCATCATTACCACTCCGTAAGTTTTCTTTTTGCTATTTTTCTCGCCATTGCTGTCTGAAAGCTTTCCATTGTGGCGATTGCATTGCAACATGCTCCATTGAAGCTTCCAGTTCTTGCAATCCTTGAGGAATACAATTGAATCGAATCACGCTAACAAACAAATCAGCTTCCACCCCGGTTACCTCACCGCCGACCGCCTGAAGAAGTGCAAGAACCTCAAGATCGCCGTCACTGCCGGTATTGGCTCTGACCACGTCGACCTGAACGAGGCCAACAAGACCAACGGCGGCATCACCGTCGCCGAAGTCACCGGCTCCAACGTCGTCTCCGTCGCCGAGCACGTTATCATGACCATCCTCACTCTCGTCCGCAACTTCGGTCCCGCACGCGAGCAGATCGCCCGTGGCGACTGGGACGTCGCCGAGGCGGCCAAGAACGAGTTCGATCTCGAGGGCAAGGTTGTCGGAACCGTTGCCGTTGGCCGTATCGGTGAGCGTGTTCTCCGCCGCCTGAAGCCCTTTGACTGCAAGGAGCTGCTCTACTTCGACTACCAGCCCCTCAGCGCCGAGAAGGAGAAGGAGATTGGCTGCCGTCGTGTCGAGAACCTCGAGGATATGCTCGCACAGTGTGACGTTGTCACCATCAACTGCCCTCTCCACGAGAAGACCAAGGGTCTCTTCAACAAGGAGCTCATCAGCAAGATGAAGCCTGGTAAGCATCGCCCACCCACATATTCAAGACCTCCCCCACTAACATAAATCTCCCTTCCCAGGCTCATGGCTCGTCAACACCGCCCGCGGCGCCATCGTCGTCAAGGAGGACGTCGCCGAGGCCCTCTCCTCCGGCCAGCTCCGCGGCTACGGCGGCGATGTCTGGTTCCCCCAGCCCGCCCCCAAGGACCACCCCCTCCGCACCGCCTCCTACAAGAACTGGGGCGGCTCTGCCGGCAACGCCACCGTCCCCCACATGTCCGGCACCTCGCTCGACGCCCAGGCCCGCTACGCCGCCGGCACCAAGGCCATCCTCGAATCATACTTCAGCGGCCGCGGCGACTACAGGCCCGAGGACCTCATCGTCCACCAGGGCGACTACGCCACCAAGGCTTACGGCCAGAGGAAGTAGATTCGCTCTTTTTTTGGATTGGGAACAGTACACCAATAAGCGGGCTCTTGAAACCCGCAGGCATGAATCATTGCGGGTAGGGATCCGTTGGGGATGAATGAAAGAAAGAAAGAAACAGACAAACAAAAGAACGAAACACGATTGTTGGAAAGGTGGTGATGATGATGGGGCGGGAGATTGTACAGCTTCGTCGTCGGGAAACAATTCGGTTCTGTTTCCTTAACGTACCAACTTGGTCGAATCGTCGTCTCGTCGGTCGAGATGGGAAGAGGAAATGTTAATGACCTTCAAACTTACTACTTTATTCCTCGTCGTCAACAGTCTTACGCCTTGTGTGCACCTTCTCTCTGGCCGGCCTGCATTGCCGCTTGCTTGCGTGTGACAATGTGGAGTCGAAGGTGTCTCGCCCGCCGCCGTCGTCGTCCCCCACATTCGAATGCTACGACAAGAATGCAGTCAATCCCTTTCTCGTAAGCTTATCACACTGTAGCAGGCCCGGGAAGCTCGATGGACAGTAGACCTCGCACCCTTTTCTTTTTCCTTCTTTCTTTCTTTCCATACGTTTTATGCGAATGCTGCCGATTGGTTGGTAGGTTTGATCGGTTGGTCGACTGATGTTCCCGCCGATCGGTCCGCGCGGTAAGAGCGGCGGACGAGGGGCGGACGACGGCTCTCTTGCGAATTGTGACATTGGGATGTTGCTCTTTTCGCGGTATGCTTCGGATCTTTTGGAATCGAAGATCGGGATAGGGATGGTGATGGTTTGGTCTGGTTTGGTTTGGTTTGGTGAGATGACGATAGGTTGACGCTGATGGTTCCGGTTTTGAGCATGCCTTCAAAGGGCTTGGGTGGTGTTTTGGGTGCACTGGTCATGGGTCGATAAGGTAGGCAGTCAGTCAGTCCACGGGTCAGTCATCAAGTCGGGTGGGTGGGGTGGGCGCGAAGATAGGGACGTGAAGATCTGTGGTGCGCCGAGCGGACCGCACGGAGCCTCTCGGTTGGGATGGAGGGTTTTCTTTCTGGCTTCTCTCGTTCATTCGTTCGTTTGTCCGTCCTTGTCCTCTCTTTAGTGCAGTCCTGTCATCAGGTCACGTAGGGCGTAGGTGAGTTGTTGCGCGGGGACATTTGTCCGCATTTCTGGGAAATAAGAGAAAGACAGAGGGATGCATGACGTTCGCCCTGCATATTTCGATGGTGCTGCACCTACCAGTCTTGACAAGACTAGACAAGAAATGGGTGTAGGCATTAAGCTTTGAGTGGAGATAGCAGTGGTGGAGGAGGGGTTTTGTCAGCCTTACTCGCGGCATGCGTGCATGAACGTAAGTTACAACTGTGGTGGTACCCGGGTGGTAACAGTACAACAGAATACAGTCGCTCTTTTTTTTCAAGCTTTCCTGCAAGCGAGTGTTTCTAGGCTGCAGTTGCTCATGTCAGCATTGGAGTTGTTGTAGGGTTAATTCCATTGGGTGTATTTTTGAGATCGTGATCGCCATTTTTCTTCGGACATGGTGGTGCGTTTTTGTGGCGCTTTAGTATGGGCGAGCTTGTGATTTGATCTGTGGTATGGTTGTCGCGTGGCCAGAACTTTATTCGATATCACATGCAAATGCCCGTCGTTGGTGGAAGCTTTCGAGGTTTCTCGCGTGAGGTGACCATGATGTTGGCGAGATGCATCGAGTGTGTCGCTTTTTTGTGGCTGCAGCGTTATGGTCCTGATTTGGTACTTGTGTGCCAGGTGTTGTAGCGCCCAGATGGAGCCAAAATGAATCGCGTTTCAGTATCGCGATGTTCAAGCCGTATGTTTGACGAACATTGAAAGCGTGAATGGCATGTCGCTCAGAAAACCCAAGTGTAAGCCGTACTCTGCAGGGCGTTTGCGCCTCGGACTTGGTGAGCTGCTGCCTACTCACTTGCATGTGCAATCTATGTCGATCTGAAATGACATGTCCAAGCCCCATTTCTGGTAGTCATCAAGTAGTAAGCTTCGATCTGAGGCATGGAAGGGTCAGGAACATTGCGTAAGCCCATGACCCCAATAGACTCGTGCATTGCAGCGTCCTGTCGTAGAATATCGGGCATACTCATTGCCGGTATGTTGTCGTAGAGGTCAGCTTTGTACAGGCTATGCATTGCTGATCTGTGACCTTGTCGAGGGCTTTGGTGTGAGATGATTTTCAGATGTTGCTACGATCAGCCAATGAGGCATCCTTTCTCCCAAAAGAGAGACAGGGCTGATGAGGCTGAAGCAAGTTGGTACTCCCAGTTGGTATCTGTGGCGCATGTTGAGAGGCTTGATCGACGGATTCTGTCATACCCCGAGACTCGAGTGAGATAGGATGGACGCATTGTTGCCTGCAGCGCTTGGGATAGTCTTCCTACCGAGCCACATGACACGTCGGTGTTACCTAGACTAGCTTCGGCATAATCCGACATGTCTACTGCTCCTTCGACACCTGCACAATGAGGGTGAGTCAGCTGTGTGTTTTGCCGAATAGAGGGAGAGCGGTCGATGGAGTGGACGGATATCTCGCGGGGCATGTTCGGTGTCTGACAACTTGCATTTCGGCCGTAGTGCATTGAGTGTGAGATACAACACACAAGACCAAGGACGCAAGTTCGCAATACGTTGTTGGAGCCAATATACCAAGCAGCCCAGTCATCGTATTGCACCTGGCCCTCTTCGTCAATGTCGCACTGAGATAGGCTGAACGCAAATAACACACAGAGGCACCACTGCCGAGCTGCGAAGTAGACAACGTATTGCGTCCCAACTGGTTGAAACTTGCGAAGGAGCGAAATGGTTATCCCAAAAGGTCAACATCGACAAGGCAGCAAGCGAGACTATCGACGCACGATGTGTCAACGTGACTCGCAATGAGATGACAGCCTCTAGGAGATGGCTTCACGCATGGCCAAGAAACGCCGTACTGCTGCAGGTCATCATACGCAGCGATTATTAATGTCGTCTAATGCACGACCGGCACTCGCAATCTTCCGAGTCACAGGCCGGCATTGATATCTGTAGGGCTGCATACCGTAGTCCACCTGGTCAAGAAGAGGGTCACTCTGCGGCCAGTCGCGAGTTGGTTTCACATGGCAGGGCATGGTAAGGCTAATGGGACCTGCGGCGGGAAGGAAGACGGTTTCGTGTCGTGGTATTGGGACGGGCGAGTAACGAACCACAGCCCACGGAGCAGGGCGAAACCAACACAAATAGATCGGAAGCGTAGCCCATGTATGCGGGAATGATGGTATGACGCGCGACAAGCATAGATTTGATCGCGGTGGATGGTGCATGCAGGAAGTGAGATGTCGCGACCGTGCAGCTTGGCCTTTCCAGCCACGCCCGATGAAGAAAAAGGGACCAAGAAGAGAGAGCGAGGCAGCTCCTAAAATAGACTCAGCCTCATGTCAGCACGCCAAACTGACTACTACCTAACTGCTTCCCACTACTACGCTTTCCTGCTCACCCGTCGGCCATGCGCTGCATGAGCTGCGATTCGATAGTCTCTTTGGCCGCAGTGCATTCAAACTAGCTCGTGGAAGACACCGGTGCTGAGAAAAGCAGCATTGCCCGCTCGCTGTCCCACAACCACCTTCTTAGCATGCTGGTCTTAGGTACCAGTACCTGTAACGACATGCACGAAAGCCGCGGCCACGCGAAGAGCCTGCAGGTACTGTACTGCTACTGGGTACATGGCCACTCCTCCGGGACCTGCTTGTGCATCGCGTCTTGGGATCACGGCCCCGAAGAGGTGTGGCAGTGTGGCTCGCATGCCGTCCTTGAGCTCTCTCTTTGCTTGAGGTGCTGGGAATAGTATGACTGTGTTCCTACAGGGCGGGCATGCGAATGCTACTCCGATAGTAGACGGATCGAGTGACTAGGCGCAGTATCGAGCTGGACGCGGCCGCTATAGCTGAAGGAGCCGGCACTGAGAACACCACGAGTATATGAGGCTCCAACATCGCCACCCAAGATCATGCTTTTCTCCCATCATCACACAACAACTTCAACTCCCTCTCAGGCATACAACATTTCATTTGTCTGCATTGCTTAGCATTTTCGTTCAGATATTTCCTCGATCATCCAAAGCACAAGTACCTCAACAGCAACACATTTCAAACCTTCAACGCCAATCTCGACATCGACACCAAGCAGACCGTACGCCAAACATTTCAGTGTCTCTTTTGTCAATCAGACCCCATTTCTTTCTATCCAACCCACATCTCTTTTATCTCTTTCTTCTCTAGATCAGCAATGGGTCGTGTATGTCTCGACAGAATACCATCTTGCAGACCAAAACTGACTTTCTCCAGGGTGGATACAACTAGATCAGCCAGTACCCGACTTACTCTTCTGTTATCATTCTCGACAGATCGCAGAGCTTCTGAGCGACCATCAAAGTTCCCTCCATTATTCTTATCTCGGCATCAATATATCAGCATCGACATACTAGCATCGGCATTGGCATTACAACTCCAGCGTTCAACTTCAGCATCATTATCATCAACAACAAGAGAAACACCAAAACCAAATTTTATCAACAGCAACAATGTTCTCCTTCGGCGGAAACGATGACGGCAGAGGGTGAGTGATCTTATTCATCAATCATGACCTTCCGGGCAACCATACTGACACTCTCATCGCAGTGGCTACAACGCTCCTCAGCAGTAAATCTCATATCCCCCATCAAACACCCAATACACACCAACCTCCTTTGCCGGCCAATGGAGAATACTTCATACTTGGTTCTCCACCTACACTCTCCAAGCCGGTTCTTGGAGCATCATCTCAGCTCTCCTCCTCTTCAACCCGGCGGCAACAATCACGGCTTCTTTTGATGCATTTCTCTTTTGGTACACACAGACGACTCTCCACGAATAAACGTTTCACGACGGACGACAAGACGATAGCTTTGGAGATGACCAGACGACCAGACGATCCTACATACTTTCACTCGGCGCTTCTTTTCTGTTCCATCTGAGCGTTGACGCGATACATGAGCGAGCGAGCGAGCGAGCATTGCCGGTGTTTTTGAACTGGATCATTCCTCCCCTCTTTTTCTTTTGCAGTTGAATTGCATTTCGGCGCAGGTTCAGGGACGGCAATGTTTCTTCTATTTCTTTCTATCATCGCATTGCATTGCATTGGAACGGCGTTGGTTATGGATCTGAGCATTTTGACGCGAGCGAACGGGCATCTACAGGCGCTTTGGATTCGGTAATCGGTTTGAACTACATTAGACACCTCGAGAAGAGAGGGCAAGACAGCCATACGGCCTCGACAGACAATAGATCAGGACTGGATCCCATCGAAGAAAAATTACCTTCTACCTTTTTCCACTATCTCAGAGGACAAACAGACGGGAACAGACGCGAGCGATGTTGGTAGTAGTCTGTCCCGATTGATCTGTCCCCTGAGAGTCATTTCACTTCACCTCACTTCCCCACGCAAAATTTCTCAAACACAACCCCAAGAACCTCCTCGACATCCCCAGCCTCGCCTCTGCCCGTGATCCTCGCCAACGAATCCCCAGCATCGCGCAAGAACTCCGCGGCCAAGACGATGTCCGCCTCGCCATCTTGGTCCTCGGTAGCGGCGTCGACGAGAGCGGTGAAATCTTGCAGGGAAGCGATGCAGGTCTCAAGCAGGAGTCTGTGCCGTTCTGTGGCTCCGAGCGATTCTTGCCAGATTGATGGGTCGGCTTCCATGACACTGCCGTCACTTGTTTCGGGGCTGATGGCGGAGGTGAGAGTGGTGAATTGCTCGATTAGGGCGCGGAGGAAGAGCTGGATGCTGTTGTCTGAAGTCGACTTCGTTGCCTCTTGTGCGTCGATGGCTGTTGTGCAGGAAATGAGATGGATTTTCGAGCGCGAGAGGCCCGGGATGGCGGCCTGCGTGGCGGCAATAGCTGCTTCGGACTGCTGTGAGTCCCGCTGTTGAATGGTATCGGTCTTGTTGATGACAACGAGAACGTTGTCCTTCTCTTGCACAAGGCGAGCGGCGGTCTCGACGACCTCAGGATCAAGCCTCACAGCGACCTCGCCATTGCTGCCTTCGCTCTCGAAGCTGAGAACGACAACAACGACATCGCTCTCTTCCGCCCTCGCCTTAGCCCTTCTCATACCTTCCTGCTCCACTAATCCCACGACATCTCCACCCGCACCCTCGAGAGCCTTCCTCAGCCCCGCCGTATCTCCAAGTCTGCACAAGAATCCACCCAGATCAATCCCCACTTCAACAACATCCCTCGTAGTCCCTGCCTCGCGACTCACAATCGCCGCTTCACGACCAACAACCGCGTTGAGCAATGAGCTCTTGCCCGCATTAGGCGCTCCAAGCAAAGCGAGAGAAATCCCACTCCGCAGCAACTCGCCTCTGACTGCATTCTCACGATGCGCCAGCAAAGTCTTCCGCAGCGAAACGACCTGCGCCGACACAGAACCGAGGAGCTCGGCGATACTCTCGTCGAAATGCTGGTCCTCGCTGAAGTCTATGAGCGCTTCCAGCTCGCCGCGTGCTTCCAGTAGCAGTCTGCGCCAGCTCTCATAGCGGGTTGCTAGAGAATTCGTCGTGCCGCGGACTGAGAGGCGGCGCTGCTGTTCTGTGTTGGCTGCCAGCGAGTCTCCCAGAGCTTCCACTTGCGTGAGATCAAGGCGGTCGTTGGCGAAAGCCCGGCGTGTGAATTCTCCGGGTTCGGCGTAGCGGATGGGTCCCAATGCTAGAGAGTCGGGTGTCTTCGTTTGGGGAATTGCTGCCAGTGCGGCGCGGACAATGGCTGTACCGCCGTGGACGTGGAGTTCCAGGAGGTCCTCACCTGTCACTGTTTTAGGGGCAGGGAAGTAGAGGACCAGAGCGCCGGAGTCAAGAACTGAGGATGGCGTGGGTGATATCGTAGGGTCGTATAGTGTTCGTACGGTTGCGTGGCGCGCTTTGGGGTCTTTCTTTCCTGGGCAGAGGGCGCGGTAGATGGAGAGGCATGCTGGGCCTGATATTCGGATGATGGCTATGGCGCCACGGCCTGGGGCTGTGGACAGGGCATATATAGTCGAGTCGCCATTGACGCGGTGTGTCGTATCCGAGTAGTGCCGTATACGTCTCGTGGTTGCCGGTACAGTATGGGCAAAGGGAGTTGTGTTGCTGGTTGATATCTGTCTTCCTCTGTTCAAGGACTCAAGCTGGAGGCGTCGAAACGCAATCGGACGAGTTTTCTTCCACACGACAGAACCGCGCGTACTCCATGCTCGCGCCAGCGTCTTCATCGACAGAGCCTAGTGTTTGAAAGAAAGGGATACAAAGCCTCTTTCCTGTATCCAATTGAGGCCTTCCGAGTCCCTTTGCGACTTCCGATACTCAAACATCCACGCTGCAATATCGTATACACTAACCCTGACAACCCCAAATCGAAGCTCCCAAAATGCTCTTTCCAAACTCACAGACTGAGCTCTCACAGACCACACCGTTAAATCACCGTATATACACATCCGAAACCATACACATACGGTATAATAAGGCCTTAGTAACGTTCAAGTCACATAGGGCGCGTAAGTGGATTCCTAATACCAAAGATCACCCACATCCATCTCTCTTGCACCACACTCTTGTCTTTCTTAGTGAATTCTGTCTAGGCCCAAGTCACTCCAACGAAAATATCCTTTTTTCCACCAATCTCTCCATCCGGCACCATTGGGGCTCCAACGTGTCACAACACGCACCCAGCGTAACGTCGCACCTCCAACATGTCTCCCATTGCACAGCTTCCCCAGACACGGACGCCAAGGAGATGCGATGCGCTTCTGACGAATCAGCACAGCTCGATCTAAGTCTCACCTTCCCTCGTTCTCTTTCCCATGTTCTGTGAATATCAATGTAGTCTGCATCATGCCATGGCAGGTAGAAGCAGAAAAGGTATGCCTCGACTGAGGCATCCCTCAAAAGTTGATCCCACGAGCAATCCTCGAACGTTGATCTAGTTTCGGATCACTACCTTACATAAATCCTGCCGAAAATTATACCTAGAAAACTATCCTAGAATGGCGAGCTTTCTAGTACGGTTTTACTAGCACATACTCTCTGGCCGTTAAAGACGTGACCATCTCAACCAGCGAGATCTCCAAACGGGCACGCGCCAATCGCAATCATCACCACCGTTAGCCACTGCCCATCACCTCATAAAAATCACGCACCCACGGCTTCGTATCCGAGATTCATCAGACCTCGCCGCGACCAGTTGAGATGTCATCGCGCGCTATATTTGTGATTTCCCATGCTGGCAAGGGGCACAGCACAGGCGAGGTACATTAGAACAATGTGGAGTTCCGAGTGAGTAAGGTAAATAGCAATAATTAGGAATACGGGCGTAGTGCCAACTAGCAGCTTCGCTGCATAGGTAATCATAGACTAATGCAAGCGTCGCGTGCGCTCGCGTAACGATTTGGCGGTACCGATGTACAAGTGCGCTATATACGATCTAGCGGGCGAGGCGCGAGTACATGTATGTCATGGCGTTCGCTACAGTGGCCATGCAGACTGGAAAAGAGGGCTAGGTAAGATGTTTGATAATGTACCTAGAAGCAAGAGTATGTATGCAAAGCAAAGATGCATACACGGCAGAACGCGAACGATGACGAAAGATGGACAAGAGCGTAAACAGAGGAAAAGAGAATACGAAGTGAAAGTCAGAATACGAAAAACAAGCATGTCTTTCGGGTTATTTCACAGGGTTATGGCGTCCTTCCTATGTAACCATAAACTATAGCCACGAAGAGAAGAGACGCTATTCATCCATCTGAAAAGGTCCGATGAACGACATGCTTGGGAAAAGTGTGTAATGAAGAAAAAGAAGTACCAGCCGTCCTTTTTCCGGCTTTCCGTGCCAGATGCAAAACAGGCCATTTCCCATGTTGAGATCTGGTTTGGGATTTGGCCACATTGAACCAAGAGCAGAACATCTTGCCCATGGTTTTCACGATAGACAAAAACCATGTCGGTAAAAGAAAAAGCAGATGCATTGCCGTCGTGAGTTTACGGGAAGACAGATCGGTAGCAAGTCTAGCTCGCATGCGCAATCGAAGAAGCCCGCAAATGGGGTGCGGTGTAGACAGATGTCTACATGCCGTCGTTCCAGTAGCAGGTGGCGTCGCCACGGGGCGCCAAAATGTTGCTGGCGTATTCACCTCCCATGTTGCCTGTGAAAGTGTCAGCGTTGTGTGATGAAGATTTAGGATTGAGACCAGCTTACCCTGTGACTTGTAGTTGCAGACAGTGAAGTGAGCACCGACGTTGCCACCAGTGTTGGCCAGACCCTTCGAAGAGCAGTCAACGGTGGCGCAGCCGACCTCCGTGGTGTCCACCCAGACCATCTGGGAGAAGTGACCCCACTCGTGGAAGTTGGTCATAGGAGGGTCCGCGCCCTTCGGGTCGTCGGAGTACATGCCATCGTAGAATGAGACCTCGCCATTGTAGAACAACTCGGTGATGACCGCGGAGACGTTGTCAGCCTTGACACCGGCAGCGATGTTTTGGCCGTAGTTGCCGCCATCGACGTCCCTATGGAAAGTCAGTGGCCGTAATTTGTTAATACTCATTCCTTCGATTAAACATACATGCTGTGGGCGTAAACGCAAGTCTCGCCAATTTTCTGGGCAGTAGAGGCAAGAGAGTCGCTCCAGGTAAGGTCCGGGGCGGAGTGGTTGGCGCGGTGAATGTTGTGGTGGTGCAGAACCATGCCCTGGTAACCAGTCGGCTTGGCGCCAGAAGACGGAGCCTTGGTGCTGGACGCGGCCTTGGAGCTGGTCTTGGTCTCGCTGTAGGACGACGGAGCGTCGTAGGAAGTGGGAGCGGGTTTGGATTCCTTGGTGGAAGTGTAGGCGGGAGCCTGTTCCTTGACGGAGGTCTCCTTCGGGGCGGACTCAGACCAGGTGGTGGCCCAAGAAGAGGTCCAGGCAGTCTCCTGAGCGGCGGCCTCCTCAACAGCGCTGGAGCTGGAGCTAGTCTTGGAGCTGGCCTCGGAGCTGTAGGGCTTGGGGCTGGGCTTGGACCTGGACCTGGACTTGGAGGACCTGGACTTGGAGGAGCTGGTCTTGGAGGAGCTGGTCTTCTTCTTCCTGTGGCCCCAGTGCTCGCTCGAGGTGGAGTACGAGGGGGGAGCGTTGGTCGGCGCCGGGGCGACGTCACCTGCAGTGACGGTCACGTACTGGGTAGCGTAAACAACGTCGGTCTCCCAGACGACTTCGCGCTCCATGAGCGGCACGGCGAGGGCGCCGGCGGCGAAAGCGGCAACAACAAAAGCGGAGCGCATGTTGATTAGTTGGTTGGTGATTGATTGATCGTTGTTTGTGTCGATTGAGGTCCGAGGGGTTTGCTGGGATCACAGATCCTTGATGTTGTTGATTGACTGAAAGAGCGAGAGTGGTTTAGCGAGGGGTGCTATGCGACGCGATGCTGACCAGCAGATCCGGGTTTGATGGTAGGGAACAGCAATGTGCAGGTGGACGTTGTTGACGTCGCCCTTTATAGGTGACGGTAGACAATCGAGGTTGTGCAGTGGACAATGAAGGGCAGGCCGGGGTCAAGTGAGGGTTGCGCGCAAAGGAAGGCTTGTGAAGGTTCAGGGGAGGCAAGATGCGTACGTACCAGGAAGGTGTGAGTGATGTTGGTTGGCGGGCGGGAGAGAGGGTGCAACGACTGGCGCGCGAGGCGGACTGATGGCTGGATTGTTGAAGGAGTGTGGTGCAGCGAGCTGCGGGAAAGAATGACTGTGGTGAGGTTGGTGTGTTTGGAGGTTGTCGTGAGGTCGTGGTGAGGCGGCGAGGAAAGGGAGTCGGCGTCGTTTGGTATAAGTTCAAGTGGGAAGGGCTTAGGCAGGAACGCTAGTGAACCTTGTCACAGTTAGCGCAGGTGCAACTGAAACACGTTAACAAGCCTCTCATGTAATCTCACGGGTGCGGGGCTAGCTAATTAACACGGACTGAGAGGCAGATCGTGAGCGCCGGGGTGCAACGTTGGTGGTAGCAGGCAGGTGTATCGTGCAGCAAAAAGTCCTACTTCTCGTGGTGACCGCGGTCAGCGAGCAGGACGTGCTACAGCGGCATCAGCGAGCGTTCGACGAGGTGGACGGGCTTGCTCATGTGCCGTTTGAGACACGTCTGGATCTTTGTACTCTCTCGTTTGATGCGCCTCCTTGCGTCGGCGGGCATTGTAAGGGTGGCCTAAGCAACCTCGTGGAATGACGCCAGTCGCTACCTGCAACTCGGGCTCGATCATGCACACATACATACGGACTGCATGCATAAACTGCTACCTTCCTACGTACCACCACCACCACTACTACTACTCCTGCAGCTGCCACGAATGAGTCCGGCGTCGGTCCGGCTGGTACTGTAGTCTGCAGAAGAAAAATACTTCTTACTAGACCGACCCAGCACCATGCCGAGCATCGCCTGTCTCCACGCCTTTCAACCTTCTCGGTCCTCCCGGGGGGAAGATATACTGGGACACATCCGGGCGGTTCTAGAAATTGTATGTCCCAAATGATTTCTCCCCTGAGAGTCAATTTCTCGATCCCGCACAGGCTGCGGAATTCGGTCTTGCAGTAGTGACGGTACGTACCCCAGACCACGCAGCATTAAGCAGGAACCCGCGCGCGCCAGGAACCAGGCTGAAGCCGAAAGCCCCCTTCGTCTCAGCATCCGACAGACACCCGTCCACCGCGGATGATGATGCACCCCCATGGTGCCGTGCTACAGCCACGCGGCGCCTAGCCGGTGATCTCTCACGCTATCCACGACTCAAATCACCTCGGCCCTCCAACCAGACCTCCAGACCGGTCTTTCTCGTCTTCGCCTGTGGAGTCTTCTACGCAACCCAAGAAACTCCATCTCCAGGCCCGCACGAATTGCTCGGAACGATCATGTCACTTGTATAAAGGTACCTAACATGCAGGGAAGGCTCAA
>Ga0265797_10005925_pt1 | contig 17599 bp, 16 predicted proteins | sample P2T30metagenome_FD_192433 | JGI IMG/M metagenome (GOLD analysis project Ga0265797, IMG submission 192433) | Plant litter microbial communities from East Loma Ridge, Irvine, California - P2 T30 | ecosystem: Environmental > Terrestrial > Plant litter > Unclassified | place: USA: California...
CCCATCGACGAGGCACTGCGATTGAACCAGCTGAAAGACAAATTGGAGGACCGCGAGCCACGGGCAGCTCCACGCAGCAATATCCGCGAAGAGAAGGGAGGCACAAGACATGGAGCATTTCCAGATGTACAAAGTATAGACGACAGCAAGGAACCGGATGCGCCGCTCGGAGAGTCAATCCCACAGTCTAGCACGAATCCGCTCTTCCCTCCACTACCACTTTGGGGACCGCCAACACCACTACGAACGCTACAGTGCTTGGTATTTCGCGTTTCCAGCGCGATCGGGTCCTTCTGCTTTCTGTTGACCATCGTCGCTGGTGCAGTCTTTACCAGCGTCCCGAAAATATGGCGGCGGATCAGATTCTATATGCTGTTGCAGAACCCGGACGCTCAGCGACCGTTCTGGGAAGAAGAGAAGAAAAGAGCAAAGGAGAGGAAGGCTGCTGAAGAGGCATGGCTCAAGAGGAAGCAACCGAATGGTACAAATACGCCCGCTGTTGAGAAAGCGGTCTTGCCGGACACGGACTACGTCCCCACCGAAGGCGGGCCAGATCCTCTCGTTGCCGACATAGGCTACTATGCCAGGCGTGTTGGCTTGGATGCCGAGGTCTTCGATGTCCAGACGGAAGACGGATTCGTGATCGATCTCTGGCATATCTATGACCCGCGCGAGTACACTCCAGTGCCTCCGCAACATCGCCAGAAGGGTGCACCCAACCTCTTCTCCCGGACCAAATCCTGCGATTCTTCATTTGCCGAAACCCAGTCATCATACCCACCGAATCAGAAGAAGTATCCCGTTTTGATGATGCATGGTCTTCTTCAATCCGCGGGTGCATATTGCTGCAACGACGATGATAGCTTGGCCTTCTGGCTAGCAAAGTCTGGCTACGACATTTGGCTTGGAAACAATCGTTGTGGATTCAAGCCAAGGCACTCGTCTCTCGAGTATGGAGACCCTAGGATGTGGGCCTGGAACATTCGACAGATGGGTGTCATGGACTTGCCGGCGCTGATCAGTCGCGTGCTCAGCGAGACTGGCTTTGAGAAGCTCGGGTTGATTGCACACTCGCAAGGAACTACTCAAACGCTTGTCGCATTGGCTAAAGAGCAGCGCCCGGACATCGGCGAGAAAATATCAGTATTCTGCGCCCTCGCGCCTGCCGTCTACGCTGGACCTCTTATTGGGAAGATCTACTTCAAGATCATGCGTGTGATCTCTCCGACTCTCTTCCGCTTCATATTTGGCATACACTCATTCATTCCACTCATGATGGAAGCACACGCTACCCTTCCGGGCAATATTTATGGCTTTCTCGGCTACATGGTCTTCTCGTTTCTCCTGAATTGGTCAGACACTCGCTGGGATCGCGCCCTCCGAAACCGAATGTTCAAGTTCGCGCCGGTTTATGTTTCTGCAGAAAGTATGCGTTGGTGGCTTGGGCGCGAGTGCTTTGCAAAGCAGAAATGTATCCTTGCAACTCGCGAAGAAGGCCAGCTAGAAGACAAAGAAGACGAGGAAGACGATGAGGTTATCAGGAAATACTACGTGGACCGTGAGCCGCACGTCACTGAGCGAAGAAAACTGCAACGCAACCTGTCATCGTTCCATTGCCAGCAACTCACGCATCAACACCACGACCGACAACGCGCGAAATACTCTTGGTACAACTCGCAATTTCCTCCTCTTGCGCTCTGGGTGTGCGGCGCCGATGATCTGGTCGATGGTCGCAGGCTCTTACGTCGCTTCGACAGAGGTCGCGAGCCCGAGGTGCGGATCGTGCACAAGAAGATCATCGAAGGCTACGAGCATCTCGACGTGCTTTGGGCGATGGACATGATCGAGAAGGTGGGCAAAGAAGTGCGCGAGGTCATCTGGCGCACCGCCAGTCTAGAAGACAGAGCGCGCTGTCGGGTCCCTCTTGGTTGTGAGGCAGAGATCGAGGTCCACCCAGACGATGCTCCTGGACAACAAAGGGCGCTTCGCGCAAGTATGTCTCGCTTGCCCACTCTGGCACGCTTGGGAGGCAGGAAGAGGATGGAGTCCATTTCGGAGTCGCCGGACAGGGTGCAAGAGAATGGCACACCGCCAACCACAAAATTGGACGCGACCAGAGGAGAGTGGGATTCAGATGAGCAGGACGGGCCGCAGACTGAGAGAGAAAAGAAAAACTCGATGATGAAGGACGGATTTGAGGAGGAGCACTCGGAAAAGGCTGAGGCGGGAGAGGAGGAAGGCATCGTGGCCATTGACATGATTCCCGAACCACGGTTTACCGACCTGAAAGAGAAGGAAAATCCGCTCGGGTGATGGACGCATTATATTGCAAATGTATCGCAAGGTAAAAAGAATCAAGTATGTTCTCTCGCAGGTCCATCTAGAGACTTTCGGCTCACGACTTGAAGATCGACACGACGCTCGACGACTGCATTGCACGGCGGTATGCTGTAAGAATTGTCATTTACTCGAGTGCTGATAAGTTCCCGTAACCACACCAGGAGCCCAACACTTCAAGAACTGTTAACAGCAGACGTCTCGCACATCTGCGAGCACTACGAAATCTCCTACCTTAGTTGTATCTGTCTGTTTGTTTGCTTCCAATCACGTGCTTCGACTCGTTCGCTCCTTCCCTCGATCTTGCACTTTCCCTGGGAGCTTCCGCCGAGCGTTTGCTCACAACACACGCTTACTAAAAGCGCTCGCAACTCTCCTTCACACTCGCACCAACAACACCACGGCACTGGGTGTCAATGCACTTCAATCAACGCAAGGTGACATCGCCGACCAGGCACCAACATGGCGGTAAGTCCGCAAAGGCGCATGGCCGTGAGATTACGCTGACATTTCAGGCCTCATCGTTCTCTGCCGCTCTGCACTTCACTAAGCAGCTTGCGTTCGGGGTGCTCGCAATCCTGGGCTGCATCGTGGTACAATGCCTCATCCTAGAACTCATCCTCCTCTCGAAGGCGCAGATCCGATTTGTGCTTCTCCAGGCGCAAATGCTGGGTCAGCTGTACGAGCGCCCCATCAACTCTGAGAAGCGCCCCTCGGAAGCCGAAAAAAAGGCCACGAAGAAGGCTACAGCCGTCGAAGGTAAGACACACCTGCACATTCGCGTTGACACTCGCTGACGATAACAGTCAAACTGCCCATGGCAGAACCCGAGGCAGAGTCCTCTCCACACGCACAGCCAATAGAGCTTCCGACTGCTCATACCACTCCACCAAAGGTAAATCCCACCCCTGACACGCAAACTTGGCAAACAAAAGAATTGGTTCCACGTAAGACGAGCGGCAGGCGCCCGTACGTTATGAAGCAGGTCGATGTTCTGGCTCCGGTAGGTATCGCTCCACCAGGTCTTGGTCCGCCAGGTCTTGGTCCGCCAGATCCTGCGAGATTGTTGGCTCTTGATACGTCCTTGAACGTCGTCTACGAGGATACTAAAGGTGGGCCCGTGTCGGTCTTGGCTGGTGCTCTTACAGACGTTCCGAAGGCAACACGCCAAACAGTGGCGACCACGATGTCTGGCCATTTTGGACTTTCTATCGGGCCCACTTCCGTGGAGCCATACACTGAGTTTGAGACAAGGCGCAATGCCGATAAACCGTCAACAACGGTCTTCGAGCACATTCAGAACCTCTCGGGGCATGTCAACGAGCTGTTGGCAGAGGATTCGGGAGCCGGGCCTCATCGCAAGGTTGCTAGGCGCTCAGCTATCAGGAAGGTCCAGCCTGCGCAGATTGAAGGTAAGGCGTTGTTCATACTTGTACGGCGTGTGGTGCTGACATTGTTACAGATGTCCAAACAAACAGCGATGTGGGACCTGACCACTCCAACGGCACAGTTGACACTTCCAATTTCGGCACCACCATAGCAGTGTACAAGAACGTCAGGCCTGCTGAATTCAGTGATCTACAACACAGGTTCATCGATACCTCGCAGCTCAGGAAAGCGTCACGCAACGAACCCCAGCAGACTCTGCCCGCTAAGGCAAAGCCACTGAGCCTGGAAGAAGCTGCTCGCAAGGCACTGATGACTGCATTCAGCGAACGAGAGTCATCGAGAGTAAAGCTCAACACGAATTACTCTCTCGAAAGTGCATTAGAGTTCGATGAAAAGGCCAAGGTCTACAACAAAAGGCGCGAGCAACTTGCCGCACTCATGCCCGGAAAGACTCTAAGCAATGAGGATGGAATGTCGTTCCCGTGGCTTTCTCCAAAAGAGACTGTCGAGCCACAGGTATGTGAGAGCGTATTACCCTTCCATTGGACGTATCTAATTGATCACTTGTCTAGATCTCCGCCGTCTCACGCAGGCCACAAAAAGAGCTGAACGTCATGCCAAGTCCGCCTAGCTCAAGTGACGAAGAATACGTCCAGCGCCAACCTCGCGAAGATCCGGCCCCGCTGATTGCGAAAGCATCGCGTGCGTTCCAGGTCTTGCTTCAAGCCACCAGGAACATGACAAAGGAGTGTCCGAAGTGCAACAGCAGGTTCTGTCCAGAAGGATACGAGCAGCGCGCCAGCAAGTTCAAGCTCAAATCGGCGAAGGACCTCTATCTCAGGAGTCGCGGCAATGTGATGAGTTTGTATGAAGGCGACGAAGTACCGGAGTGGCTGTCGAAGCAACTTCCTGAGATCAAGGAATGTTGAACAACTCAATTGCGTGGGGCAGTCTCAATAAGTGGCCATATTGAGTTGGTTGATTGAGTCATCCTCACCAAGCGTGCGGATGCTCAGTCGGGTCGGAGTTCAAAGTGGTGCCGATCTCATGGAACGTTTTCGGGCGGAGTGATGGTCTCGACAGAACGATGATGCAAGTCTGAAGGAACGGCAAGTATGTATCAGCGTCTCCGCCCAGAACTGAGAGAGCTAAATCCCATCTTCGTTGCTTGATGACCTCGACTGTCATCCTTTCAATGCTTCTGCATGTTGTATCCGATGGTTTGACACAAATTTTCACACGGCGCATGTGTGCATGTGTGCCGAAGGATTCCAGATATGTTTAGTGGTCTAGCTCCAAATTGATCTTACCGAGCTTCAAATGGAGCCCAGGAGGTCGTGATGCGGCGTGTGTATATGCTCCGCCCAAGAACTGAACGTCTCAGCAGTGAAATCGCAGCTCACGTGTACACACTGCCGTTGGCTCGATCTCGAGCTGCTAGTAGAATGCAGCTTTAGATTGCGGTGACATGCATAATAAGGACAGTGGAACTGACGCTGCAATAGGTCGTCTTCCTTCTTCGGTGATGATTCTGGGGCTCTCTCGACGCTCGCTTGATGCTGTGGGGCTAACACGTTGCGGATGCCATGTCTTGACGATTCAGCTTCGTTGGTACAAGTGGTATTTCGAACTTCATCGTCGGCTTGTCGTGTAAGCTGATCCACAACAAGCGATCTGGTCTCATCCATCAAGGCGTGCGATTGAGTGTGTGTTTCTGGCTGCAGCGTTTGCATTGCTAGATTTCGTTGCAGATGAGCTCCAATCTGATTGAGCCTTCGGACTGCAGCCGTACGTGCAAAGTCTACATCCTTCTCTGCCATTGATTCGTTTGCCAATTCATGTCTCGATGCTGATTCGTTTACATTGATCGTGGTGGTTCCGGTTGATTCGACAATTTCGTTAGATCGCAGTTTTGGGTACGCCAGCAAAGCGCCTTGGTGATCATATGAGCCTTCACGCGGTGCAAACGCGTTCCGTATAGATGCAAGGCACGCAGTAAACTCCGATTGAAAATCGTCCAATTGCTGGAACCGTTCAAAGTCTTGTTCCGCTCTCTGTTGATGGCTTTCGTCCGCTTCATTTCTGAAACTCCTACTTCGAGCATCGATTCCTGGTTTTTGTAGTGCACTTCCACTCGACAAATGTTCAAAAGACGTCGAAGCTTGTGAGGATGAACCTGCGTACTTGCTCTCCCGTGGATCTTTGAGTTCAAACGTTGCGCCGGATAGAGTTGCAGAAGCTAAGTCCTTTGCTGATCTTGCCATTCGGTGTGGTAATGTTGTTTGCTGCATCGTCGACTTGAGACTTTCATGCCGCTGTCGAGGCTCTGCTGTTATTGTTCCGGGCACAGCATATGCAATCGACTAGGTTTCGCCATCACAAAAGGCACTTCATCGAACATTTTAAGGCTTCCGGCTTCGGTCCGACCGGCAGTGTTGCGGCGAAAGATAGAGATAGACTAAGCCTACGTTTACTCTGCGTAAGTTTGCGTTCAATTGTACGTCGACATGATCAAGCATCGAACATCAGACGTCAGGCATTCGTGGTGACGCTTCTGATCAGACACGTGAGGAGTTCGCATTTAATTTTCGTGTCCAATGGACGACAACACCTCGGGGCTTCCAGACTCGAAGACTCCGGCCTCCAAGGGCGTATTTGAACTTATGGCAGCACACTTCAGGCAGGTAGAAGTGCTTGTGCTCACCGCAACCACGACAATAATGCCGAAGACCCAACACAGAAGGCAAAGCAAAGGAGAAAAGGCTCCTCTTCGATGTTTCTCGGCATCATCTGATCAGTCATTAAGCGCTAGGCTTCATTGCAGCGTGAAATCTCACGGGCATGAGCATCCGTCTGCTAGAAAAGATTCTGCTAAGCAACCCGGTTCGATAGTTTCTCATGGTTGAGTTGTTCTGCGAACCGAGGTGAGAGTAGTCGGCCGTGATGTGGGCTCGAGCCACCATTATGGAGACATGTTAGCTATCACAGCAACTCAATGGTCAGCGGGAGGTCGAGGTTACAAAGCGGGTGCTGGCCACACCGCGGCATATTCCATGCATGGATTCCCATCTTGACCGCTATGCAGTACGCGCCGTGATACCCGTGATCCGAGCAGCACGACAACAAGCACGTGAAAAATATACCCCCTGGTCACGAGAGATCTGGAATCCGAAAGGTCTATCATCTGAAACGCAGTGTGGGTCTCGGTGCAGCGCAGCCGAAGCGGCAGCGATCTTCAGACAGCGAATGGTACTTCTCCTGAAACTCGTGCCCACGAGCAAACTGCCGCCGAACCATTCATGAAACTTGTGATATATTTCTTGGGCTTGCTGACAGTTGATGGTATCGCGGTTGACGATGTGGCGTTCGTCGTACCATTGGGTGAATCCACACTGTTGAGATGTTGACAGCCGTGTAGGATCCTCCATTGCTCGAGAAAAAGACCTTCCTCATGATCCACCTCTCTGAGGAGGTAGCCTACCGTCCAGAGGCGGATCGACGACTCCCTGTTTCCGCGTGAGCGCCTTGGGACCGCACGCGCTTCAGAATCCGGAATCAGACCAACCACAGACCCCTGGGTTTGCTTCGACCTCTGCCTTGAACCGTACTCCACCTCTAGGCGGCTGTCCGATAGCTCACAATGCCTCACTATTCGCTGGCCCAGATATCTAGCCTAGACGTTAAGCCCTAGCATATCCAGCATTCCGAGCACTGCGGGTCTGCGTGTCTCTGACCTCCTGGTCATTGCCACCTGCTAGTGACATGTTTCATACACCAACGACATGGAATCCACCATGGTCGATCTTGTCGATGTATAAGATCCCTTCCTCCGGATGGCCTATCGCCCATGGTTCTTGCATTCGTAAGATATTGTCGTCCATCCTTTGCTTTTCGTTTTCATCATTGATCCGTCGAGCCGCTTGCGCGCTCCGTTCATTCTTTACAAAAGACACCGTTGATCGGGTCGCATACATTCTTTCAGCATTCGAACCGAAGTATTCACACTCACTCCTCTTCAACAAGTCATCAATCAACATGAAGTCGACCTTCCACACTGCTATTCTGGCTTTGGCCCTATCGGTCTCTGCAGCACCAGTCGAAAAGCACACAAGTTCCGGCAACGATGTTCATCAAACCTCACCACATGCTCCTGGAAACAAGCCCCCAGGCGACGAGTACGGCCCTCCTACTTTCTTCGGCGACAAGTCCCACCCGTACAAGGGCCCTGCACGCGACGACGACATCAGAGAATCATCACCTTCGGCCAAGCCCAATGGAATCATCTATCCAATTCCTGGCAACTCGACCACCACTTCTACCCCAGCCATTACCACCAGCACATCTCAAAGACTCGACAAGCGATTTCGAGCTGCATCAAGACTCGTGACGCCGAACGTCAACAACTACGTCGCCAAAGCCGGCACGCTCATGTTCGGCATGCAGAACCCGGTCTGCAGCGACGTGACGCTCATTTTCGCTCGCGGCACCACCGAGGTCGGCAACATGGGAACTTGCGTTGGCCCCGAGTTGGCCAAAGCCCTGCGCGATGAGATCCCTTCTCTGAGCGTGCAGGGCGTCGACTACCCTGCCAACTCAGAAGGCAATACCAAGTACGGCGCTTCTGGCGGACCTTACATGGTAAGACTTCCTTCTTCAAACTGAACATACAAAGCAAACATCCCTAACACAGAATCTCCCAGGCCATGCTCGCCCGCGAGGCCCACCGCCAATGCCCCGACACCAAAATCGTGCTCGCCGGCTACTCGCAAGGCGCGCGCTGCATCCACGGCGCACTAGAGAAGAGCGAGCACCCGGTCGACGGCGCCGAAATCGCCGCAGTGGTGGCATTCGGCGACCCGCTCAACGGCGCCAACAGCTTCAAGCACGTCGACCGCGCGAAGGTGCTGCAGGTCTGCGGCGACTCGGACGGCAGGTGTCAGGATGGCCAGGTCGACCAGTGGGTGCACGGCGGGCACATTTCGTACGGGCAGTCGGCGAAGGAGGTTGCTAGGTGGATTAAGAAGACGGTGCAGTAGGAGGAGGTTGAGAGGGGGATTTGGGCTTTTTATTTGTCGATTTTTGCGTGTGAGATTTATTTACAGCATGGGACCACTGGCACTGGATGTCTTGTGGCTCTCTCCAGTCCCTTGAGTGGACATTATGACTTTCTTCTTAGCAAGACCTTTTACAACTAGAGACGAAACATACGTTATTACGACGTTATTCAGCCTGAGAGTTGGTTGACAAGACGGGCAGGTGACTTAGGAATAGTTTTTCTTGATGTATATCTCATCTATCGTAAAAACTTCGTCTCGCGTAAAAACACTACTTTCCCGCCTGTCATTACGTATGTATCCAATCCTGTGCTTCCGCTAGCCTTTCTTTCCAATAGCCTACATTCCCCAACTACACGCCCTTTCCAAGAGATGGGATTCTGAATCACTCGGCAAGCACCATGCGTAACATCGCCGTAAACTGCTCCGACATCTTCGGCAGTTCCTCGATAGGCGGCTTGATGGGCTCTCCAGCAGATCGCTTCAGCAAGTCCCTCTGGCGGCCTCTCCTCTTCCTTTCTGCTTCGATGGGGTCGCCGTCATCGTCGTCTTCGCTCTCGCTCTCCGTGTCGTCGTCGTCCGCCATGTCCAGATCTTGCAAATCCATAGCGTTCAGCCCAAAGTCGCCAGGCTTGAAAGTGGACGCAAGACCGCCCATGCCGTTGCTGGTGTTGGCGTCGCCTCCAGAAGCCATTTTCTGACGCGTCTTGTCCTGGTGCCACTTTTTGCGGGCCATTTGCCAGCGGATGAGAGAGTTGATTTCCTTGACGACTTTGTCGCTGTCGACGAGCTTCATGTCGAGTGCGCCTAGGAACAGAGCGTTCATGTCGAGCTTGCCGCCGGCGGGGCCGTTGCGCAGGAAGTCGAGGATGTTCTCGATCCAGTTCATGAGCTTGTCGAAGAGGCCGTTGTCGTGGAGGTGGACCTCGTGCACAAACTTGTACAGGTCTTCCTCGTGGCGGGCACAGAGGTCGATGAATGATTGTACCGTTTGGTTGGGGTCGGCGCTGACGTCTTGGCGCTGAGCACGCTCGATGGTTTGAATGGCGTCGTCGACGAAGCGTGCGAAGTCTGTTACGCTGTTGTAGACATTGGCGCTCTTGTACACCCGGACAAGAGGCTCGTAGAAGATGGTGAAGAGGTCGCGGAAGAGGTAGATTGTTGTAGGTTCTTCAATGACCTCAAGCATCATCTCCTTGTCACGCTTGCGAGTGTAGAGTTTCAGCAGCTGCTTCAGACGCGCAAAGAGCTCTGCGCCAGAACGCATTGACTCGTCAACGTGTTCGACGGCATTATCCCAAGCAACGTATGCGTTGAAAGTTTGTCCAATCTGCTCGGGAGAAAGCTGTGGGTAAACCTCGTCGGTCTGCATGATCTTGACAAGGAGGTCGACCTGCTCATCCTGCGCCTCGCTCCGGATGACACTCTTCTCTTCTTCGGGCATGTATGTGAAGGTCTTGATCTTCTCACAATAGATGCTGTCATCAATCTTCGCAGTAAGCGTCTCGATGGAACGCTGGATAACCTTAACACCATCGCCGATAGCAAAACCGAACATTCGTTGTAACAAGCTCTTCGCGCCGAGCGGCTGTGCCATGAAGAGATCCAGAACACCCTTCATTACCGCCGCAGGGTTGGTGAATCGAATGACCTGCTTTAGCGTTCCATAGGGGACGAGACCATGTATCTTTTTGAGCTGCGCGAACAGCTCCGGACTGTTGTCTTCTGCCAGGAAGAGGTGGTATAGAGTAGCAGCAACTTCAATGCGCAGCCACTCGCAGACTTTCTGGTATTCAGGCTCCAGTTCGCTGATACTGTTCTTGATCTTGATCTCAGCAAACAGATTCCGTAATCCATTTTTCTCAATGACTGTCCTTCGGAAACCTTCCATGTGAATATCGAGCTCCTTCGCACGCTGGCTGGCGATCTCGAAAAATCTCCGTTGTTCTTCCATTCGTCTCTCGTCCATCTCTTTTCGACGTGCTATGTCGTCCAGCTCATCGTTAGTTAATTTTGTAGGATCAGCTGTCAGGAACTCGGTCATTGCCTTGCTGTTGGCGATAGTCTCGTTTTGGAGGAAGTTTCGAAGGAAAGCTCTTAAAGACACCCGCTGGTCTTCTCGTATCAGCATGTGACCTGGAGCTGGTGAAGCAGACCTGGGTGTAGCCCCGGTCGCCAGACCAGTACTCGAATCTATGCTTGGGCGAGGCGAGGCAGTACTTGGCGTTAGTGAAGGCGCACGCTTGTGAGATGGCGTGCTGCTACCGCCACCCGTCCAGGACGAAAGGTATGAACGGAAACCACCAGACTCTTGGACCGGCTCGGGAGGCGCTAAGCTAGGCGCCATTGTTGAAATCGAGGATGCACTTGAGGCGTCATCGTCGTCTGCACTCGTAAACAGAGACGAATTCTTGTTCTTGCGCGGTAGAGGCGGAAGAACTTTGCCAGGAAGCTCCTGTCGTAGTTTCTTGTGCATCTTTGCGAAATCTCCAAATCGACGTGCAATGTGAATCTCGGGTCTGTCTTTTTGCTTCACCCGCAACAAGAAGCTAGCATGCGAATGTTTCCTGACATGCCTCTTCTGTGTAACTGTGCGCACTCCCTCAACATTCACATCCCATCCGTTGATCTCGTTGCCTTCTGGTTGGTTGACTACCAATCCGTCCGCATTCGCTCCGCGATCCACGACTTCCATCTCGCTGAATCGAATCCGCTCTTCATATCCTGATGCAGTCGGTATTCCAGACACCATCATCAGCTCCACCAATTTCGTCGCCTTGGTCGCGAGTTTTGATCTCTTAGTTGCCTCCGATCGATCTTCCGACCCAGAAATGTGTTTGTTCGCGAAGCTCTCCAGGAAGAGCTGCAGCTTGTCCTGCCAGAACTCCTTCTCTTGTGCTTGATTCAGGAATGGGAAGTTGCGCACGAAATGTACAAAGATGAAGCGCAGCAGTGGTAATTCCGAGTCCTCCGGCGCAACCTCCCCAGCGTCTGACAGGAAAGGCGCGCCAAAGCGACGCAGGGCGGTGGGATGTGATAGCTCGCGAATCTCCCATTGTGTTTGCTGGCTGATCAGCTCGCGCTTTAGGTAGTGCTCCTGCTTGCCGGTCAAGACGGAGCCAGGTGGTGGTACAGACATCTTGGAGTTGTATGAGACAGCTGAGTGCAGGCGCTGTAGTTGCTGCCTACGCTGCTCCTCGGCGTCTGGCGGGGCTAGGGTTTCTTGTGCGTCTACGAATGGTGTGATGGTCTCCATGGTGTCTGTCCTCTTAGGGCGCGCCATCACTGGTGATGGCGGTTGTTGTGGCGGATTGGAGGCGCGGTTGTTCGGAGTTAGTTGGACTCGTCTGCCATCAAAGGTGGGGTAGGAAACGGGATCGCTGCCGATGACGGTGGGTTGAGGATTATTACTGGGAGAAGAAGCCATGATGGCGATGGTGATGGAGAGAAAGGACAGGAGGGACACGAGGCAGCAGCGAAGGACGGGAACACACGGCGGAGTCAAGAAGAAGTCAACGGGCAATAATGCTAGACATACGCGGCTGGTGGTATGCAGCTAACTTTAACTGCCCAGTGCATCTGCTCTGCGGGCACGCGTCGATCGGGGCTGTTCGTAGTGGGACGCATTGACGTAAGCCTGGACATGACAAGGACACTGCGCCAAGCTGCAAGTCGTGAGGCGCATGTGAGCAAGGGAGAGCAAGCTACTTGTTCGTCACGAGGGTATTGTTTTATTGCTTTCTTGTTGCCGATGCCATGTTGGGCAGCACAGCTGTGTCGATGCTACAACCGCTGACACTGACGCTGCTGGTCGGTGTGGAGTGAGACAACCTCTGCCCTCCCAGCCTTGAGATTCTTTCGTACCGCCGACAAATCACATCTCATCTCCACAAACAAGGGACCCTCCACATCACCGACTCCATCAGCCTCAGCCCTACTGGGCTGTACATACCGACGCCAAGGCATCGTCGTCAACGCCCCGGCTTCGCATCGCCGCCTCCATGGCCTGGGCGAGCATTCGTCCGCGGCAGACATCCACCTTGGCTGAAGACCAATCGGCCTGTGCTTGCTCTACTGGCAGAGAATGCACAGAAGGCTTGCCCCCATGATGCGTCGGCCGTATTTGCTACGCGCGCCAGTGCTCGCAATCGGTTGCGGCGGGCGGCGCGGCAGTATCGGCGGGCTTGTGAAGAGTGTGTTGCTAGTCTAATGGTGCTTGATATGTTGATGTCCACAAAGGTGGAAAGTGTGGTTGTTTTCAGTGACTTGCTATTTGCTACTCGCTGAAACACTAACCCACAGTTTGGTCATTGTGTAGACCTCCCAGAATGCAACTAGCGCAAAAAACCAAGATAAAGTGAATCGCTAGAGACCCGAAAGTCGGATAGCAGTTGATGAGTTCATCCTTCCGGCTCCGCAGGTAGTGCACCAGTCCTAACCCAGTAGGCAATCTAAGACCATATCTTGACCTCATACTCCAGAGGAGGTCCCAGCTGTGACGGCGATAGCATGGTGAACGGCGAGGGAAGCGAAGAGGCGAGCGTGAACGAGGATGCGACATCCGTGCGGTTGATGATGGCGGCGCTGCCGCTGAAGATGAAGAGAATGTCAGCCTCACACAGTCAGTGATGAACACACATCGGCGTGCGAGGTGGGTGCAGTGAGAGTTGAGCTGAAGTTGAAGTCAGCGTGGTTCTTCCAGACGGCAGGTGCGAGGTCGCGACTTCCTCAACAATGCCACAGCCACGTCACACGTGAGCGCCAGCACACAAAGCCTGTAAAATAACATGTGATATTGATCAGAGATATGGTAAATCATGCTCACTAGCACCCACCGAAAGCCATGCGAATGCTTTCGATCTTTGCACCTCCCTCTAGCAAGCTCCTAAACTTCGCCCAGCAGACATTACTACCACACCATTTGTGCTCCATGCTCTCGAGAACGAAATTCTTCCTTCTACCCTTAGCCTTCCAATTGGTGATGTGCACGAAGACCTTCCGCATAAAGAAAGTCGGATTAGCAAATCTGCCCTCATCGGCTGAGAGTTTTAGAGCGTCGATGGTTGTGTGAAGGAACTCACGTATGTAGGATTCGTCCTACTGAACAAAGACTACGCAAGAGGATGGCGAGTCTCAAGGGAGGCAGACAGAGGCATCCAAGACCGTAGGCAAGATCTCCGGGTTTATAACAAGCAGTTTTCCTAGCTCGATACACGTATTCGGATGGGCGTCGTAAATGTTGAAGACAAGGATGGTGTGGTAGACAATATGTATGGGGTTGAAATAAGATAAGCGCGGGGCTCGAAAGAAGTGATTAGGACGCGATAAGGACGCTCGTGAGGGGGCCTGTCGTCAAAGAGAACTAATTATATCTGTCCATCAACCTGATGAAATTGGAAATTGAGAGATGGAGAAGTGAGTGAGTGGCGGGAAAGGAAGAAATGCACGCCAAAGCAATGCACAAAGCTAGGAGATTCTACCTTATAACCTGTAGGATGTTTCCGTCCCAGAGTATCCAAACCCAACCGGAAGTGAAAGAAGAAAAAACCGAATCGCTAGCTCGCTGCTCATAACCATAACGCTCAATAACGCATCAAAATAATTTCAAAAGCACACCTTGTGACGATCAGTATCGCTTCTTTGCCTGAGCTTGTCTGGCCATCGCCTCCAACTTCTTCTTTCGATCGGCCTTTTCTTTCCTAAGCCTCTCCTCCTCTGCCTGTGCTTCCATGTCTTCACGTCGTGCCAGGCGGGCGGTTGCGGCCTCTTCACGCTCAAGATCATCAAAGCCACCCTCCATGTCGTCCGAATCGGAATCGTATTCTTGTTCGTCTTCTTCTTCAGCATCAGACAGGTCTGACCAAGAAGCGTATCCACCGTACTTGTCCTGGCCACCGAATTTGTCCTTCTGTTTGGCGGGCTGTACCGGCTTCGCCGGGTCCTTAGCACGCATAGTGCCTGTGTAACCCACATCCACCGGTTTCCGCATGGTTCCAGAGTATCCGACTTGCACAGGACCCTTCTTGGGCTGTGACGATGGTTTGCCGTCTCCCGGTGTGCCGCTCCTGCTCCTCCCTGCCTGTTGAGCCGCCATTTTGCCCTTGAAGGGCGCGCCCTTCGCCTTCTGCTTCTCGGCTGCCTCCTGCTGCTGCTTTCGCTCTCTTTCTCTTCTTGAGAGCTTCTCCACGGGCTTGTGAACTATGTTGATGCCTCCACTTGCTTTGTGCGCTTGCTGCGCTGCTGCAGCTCTGGCTAAAGTCGCAGCGAATCCTCCTTTTTTGGCCGCGGGTGCCGCTGCAGATGCAGATGCGGTAGCTGCAGGGTTGCTGGAGCCGGCAGTGGGTTTTGCAGGCGCATTTTGCGCAGGTCGAGATTTGATGGGGTTCGTTGTGGTCGCGGCGGCTCGGGCAGTTCCTTTGTATCCGGCCAGGGCAGCTGGTGCAGGCCTCGTGGTATTCGATGTGGGTGCCCTCGCGGGTAGAGTATTACGTGAAATAGCGGGGTTCGAGTCAGTTTTGATGGTCTTCGGTCGGGCTCCAGCGTCGCTGTCGTCGGCTTTCCTTTTAAGTGTTGGCGAGCTGTTTGACGAGAGAGGTTTTGTGGCGTTTGCGACCATCGTGGGTCTCGGTTTAGGCGCGGCGGTCGCAGGTGCTGGAGATTTCGCCACAGGCACAGTCGCAGACTGGCCCTCTTTGCCGACTGATGCAAGTAATGCGGCGAACTGAACAAGTGGCATTAGTGAGTGTGTCGGTGTAGTATACAGGAGAACGTAGAGAATGACGTACCGACGACATGATGCAGGTTTTGGTGGTGATAAATGCTGTGCTGCCCCTGGCCCAGTCGAGGCGCTTACAACATAGGAAATGGCTGGTGGTGGTGCAGTCAGGAGGGTCAGAGGCAGACTTATATAAGTGTGGAAGAACAACAGGGCCTCAGTCTGGTGAACGATGTCTGCCTTAGTCACTTGAGGTACCCGTCCGGAAGCAGTCTAGCGGATTTTTAGCACGGGCCAATCGCGGGTCACTCGGTCGCTCTTTCCACAGCTTTGCCAAGATTGAAGGCCACGGCCGGCGTTGTTCAATTCGCGATCTACCGACACTGATTTTCCTAGGCTACTACACCCATATCGACGGAATAAGTTTCAGTCTGCGCTTGCGCTTAAACGTGATTGATTCTCCTGTCTTCAACCCAACCAACCCAACAGTGAGTACACTCCTGCTTGCGACGCGACCACACGACACACCACTAACGTCTTGCGCCAGACACCGTCAAGATGAAGTACCTCGCAGCTTTCCTCCTCCTCGGCTTGGCCGGCAACTCTTCCCCTTCCGCTGAGGACATCAAGACCGTCCTCAGCTCTGTTGGCATTGACGCCGACGAGGAGCGCCTCAGCTCTCTCCTTAAGGAGCTCGAGGGCAAGGACATCAACGAGGTATGCACAAATTCGACATGCGAAATTCGCAAAACCCCGCACATGTGAAGTGCTTTTGCGACACGCGACGACTAACGCACTATCTAGCTGATCTCTTCCGGCTCTGAGAAGCTCGCCTCCGTTCCCTCTGGTGGTGCTGGTGCCGCCTCCGCCGGTGGTGCTGCCGCCGCTGGTGGTGCCGCTGAGGCCGCCCCCGAGGCCGAGAAGGCTGAGGAGGAGAAGGAGGAGTCCGACGACGACATGGGCTTCGGTCTCTTCGACTAAGCGCAAACTCCGTCATGGGAAGTTTGATGCGAAATCCTGGTTATGGGATGGCAATTGGTGGAGGAAGGGCGCCAGCGACCTGCCCCAAGGAATGTGGAGGACAAGAGACATGACTGTGTCGTGGACTTGCTGTTCGCAAGAGTGGAAGCGCAGCGCCTGGTTATACGTGAAATGAAACCACCTTCATCAGCCAACGATTGATCGATTACGACTATGATTTTCTCGATGTTGTAGTGAAGTCATGGTGAGAATTTGCCAGGCAGTAAGAAGGCGATCTGCTTTTGCTGTGATTTGCACTGGAACTTGAATCTCAAAATTGATGGGCATTTCTCTTGACATGTCAATCGCATTCACGGTGGCTAGACTCGTGCTTCAAATCCTCATAGATGTGCATTCACTGGTCGTTCCAAACACTCGCCATAACATTGTATGTAGACTTGTGGCTACGAAGCGGAGCAAACTTCTCGTCAATTAGCGCGCCAAGGCTAGTGCGAATTCGCTTGCTTCTACTTTGCAGCGAGCGCACACCAACTGCTTCAGATCAAGCGACCGCCGACAACTCATTCTATCCGTCAAACAGCAGATACAATGGCCGACCAGGACTACGTACGTTTACATCGACTGCGCACATGAAATCGCTATACGCAATAATGCTGACTTTTCTCCCAGGACCCCGAGCAGGCTGCCGGTACGACTACCCTTCGAAATGGATGAAACCCTGTGGACAGGCCACAAAGGGGCGTGGAAGATAGGATATCGGCTGACATGGAATCTGTGGTATAGCCCTTAAGGCCAAGAGATCTTTCCGCAAGTTCTCTTACCGTGGCATCGACCTTGACGAGTACGTACAACACCACCCGGCACACACGCACACTGGATCGGCGCAGACGAGCGCGCGCGCACAACCCGGACGTCCCACTGACTCCATATCTTAGGCTCCTCGACCTCTCCAGCGAGCAGCTCCGCGATGTCGTCCACGCTCGTGCCCGCAGACGTTTCAACCGTGGCCTCAAGCGCAAGCCCATGGGTCTGATCAAGAAGCTCCGCAAGGCCAAGCAGGAGGCCAAGCCCAACGAGAAGCCCGACCTCGTCAAGACTCACCTCCGTGACATGATCGTCGTCC
>Ga0265797_10005926_pt1 | contig 17598 bp, 14 predicted proteins | sample P2T30metagenome_FD_192433 | JGI IMG/M metagenome (GOLD analysis project Ga0265797, IMG submission 192433) | Plant litter microbial communities from East Loma Ridge, Irvine, California - P2 T30 | ecosystem: Environmental > Terrestrial > Plant litter > Unclassified | place: USA: California...
TGCTTCGCGCACCAATGACGACGCAGGCGACGGCACCACCACCGCCACCGTGCTGGCCCAGGCCCTGATCCGCGAAGGCGCCAAGGCCGTTGCTGCCGGCATGAACCCGATGGACCTCAAGCGCGGTATCGACAAGGCCGTGATCGCCGCCGTCGCCGAGCTGAAGAAGATCTCCCAGCCGACCGCTGACGACAAGGCGATTGCCCAGGTCGGCACGATCTCGGCCAACTCGGACGAGTCGATCGGCAACATCATCGCCGAAGCGATGAAGAAGGTTGGCAAGGAAGGCGTGATCACCGTTGAAGAAGGCTCGGGCCTGGACAACGAGCTGGACGTCGTCGAAGGCATGCAGTTCGACCGCGGCTACCTGTCCCCGTACTTCGTCAACAACCAGCAGGGCCAGACCGCTGACCTGGATGACCCGTTCATCCTGCTGCACGACAAGAAGATCTCCAACGTGCGCGACCTGCTGCCGGTGCTGGAAGGCGTCGCCAAGTCGGGCAAGCCGCTGCTGATCGTGGCTGAAGAAGTCGAAGGCGAAGCGCTGGCGACCCTGGTCGTCAACACCATCCGCGGCATCGTCAAGGTCGTGGCCGTGAAGGCTCCGGGCTTCGGCGACCGTCGCAAGGCGATGCTGGAAGACATGGCCGTGCTGACCGGCGGCACCGTGATTTCCGAAGAAGTGGGCCTGTCGCTGGAGAAGGCCACCATCACTGACCTGGGCCGCGCCAAGAAGGTGCAGGTTTCCAAGGAAAACACCATCATCATCGACGGTGCCGGCGACGCTGCAGGCATCCAGGCGCGTGTCACCCAGATCAAGACCCAGATCGAAGACACCTCGTCCGATTACGACCGTGAGAAGCTGCAGGAACGCGTTGCCAAGCTGGCCGGCGGCGTTGCAGTGATCAAGGTCGGCGCATCGACCGAAATCGAAATGAAGGAAAAGAAGGCCCGCGTTGAAGACGCCCTGCACGCAACCCGCGCAGCCGTCGAAGAAGGCGTGGTCCCGGGCGGCGGCGTGGCCCTGGTGCGTGCGCTGGTCGCCGTCGGCGATCTGAAGGGTGCCAACGAAGACCAGACCCACGGCATCCAGATCGCCCTGCGCGCCATGGAAGCCCCGCTGCGCGAGATCGTGGCCAACGCCGGTGAAGAGCCGTCGGTCATCCTGAACAAGGTGAAGGAAGGTACCGGCAACTACGGCTACAACGCCGGCAACGGCGAGTTCGGCGACATGGTCGAGTTCGGCATCCTGGATCCGACCAAGGTGACCCGTTCGGCCCTGCAGAACGCCGCTTCCATCGCTGGCCTGATGATCACCACCGAAGCCATGGTGGCCGAGGCCCCGCGCAAGGAAGAAGCTGCCGGCGGCGCCGGTGGTGGCATGGGCGGCATGGGTGGCATGGGCGGCATGGACTTCTAAGTCCAACGCTTCCCGTAGCACCTGCATCATCAAGAACCCCGCCGGAAACGGCGGGGTTTTTTTGTGGCCGCGGTGGGTGACGACCGCTGCTCTTGGTGGATGACGACCGTTGGTCTTGGTGGGTGACGACCGTTGGTCTTGGTGGGTGACGACCGTTGGTCGTCACGCTGTTGACTCTCCGTTTCGGCATCGCGATGCCTGAAACACGCCGTGCTTCGCATTCGCCGAGCAGGGCTCGGCCCTACTGCTTTTCATCACTCAGTCGACAGCGTTCCGCAGAACGTCATTCACTCGCGCGAGTGCTTCGCGGCTTGCAAGGCTGCCGCCGTGAGACACCCAGGAAAATCCATCGCCCTGGAACCGGGGAAACAGATGCAGGTGGAAGTGGCCCAATTCATTGAACCGGCCGTTGTTCTGCAGCAGTGACACGCCATCGCACTTCAGGCAACCCTGCAGCTTGTTTGCCAGTGCTTTGGCCGCAAGCATGAGTTCGGCTAGAAGTCCTTCGGGCAGGTCGGTCAGATCGGCATGATGCTCACGCGGGCAAAGGAGGACGTGGCCCTCGTTGATCGGCATGTGATCCAGGAAACACACGATGTGCTGATTCTCGAAAACGACATGTGCCTCCAGCTGGCCGGAGGCGATGGCGCAGACAACGCAATGTGGCATCGATACAGTCCATTAAGAGGCGGCGTGAGAGCCCTCTGCACGCCGCAAGAGACTTTGCGAGCAGGTGGCCGTCGTTCGGGTTGCTGCCGACCACGCCGAGGAGCCACCTGTGCCGGAGCAAAGTGGCGGACGGTGCGGGTTGGCATACCGGCTGAGCACCCCCCCAGATTGACCGGCGGATCAAAGATCCCCGCGCACCGTCCACCATGAACCGGGTAGCAGTACGGTGCATTCTCTGTCCTGACGCCAAGCATGGGCAGAGTGCGGGGGGTTACTCAAAATCGGGATGCCAATCCCGGCGAGCCCTGTCGGTCCGCGGGGACAGGATGCGTGTTCCCCATGATCGGGACCATCAGGAAAGCTGCAAAGCCGTCCACGCCTCCGGTGCGGCCACATGCCATCGTGCAATAGGTTGCTGAACCTTTTCCGCAGTTGCCGATGTAACAGTTGGCAGCCCTGAAACCCTGTGTTATCAATACTCCCCAATGAACGCACGTCACGCCAACTCGTACTTTTGGTATTACTTTCCGAAGCCACCGGCGGAGGAAGGACTGCGTTCACCCTGAAGAAACCCTTCAGCCGCATTCCCGAAAGCCGCCAGCGACCCTGGCGGCTTTTTTGTTGCCGCCACGCTGGGGACCCCCACACGTTCGAGAGACCCCCGCCATGCCCCCCCATACCGACGACCTCCGCATCCGCAAGATCGAACCCCTGACCCCGCCGGCGCAGCTGCTGGCGATGCTGCCCTGCGACGATGAAGCATCCGATACAGTCAGTGCCTCGCGCGCGTCGCTGCACGCCATCCTGCACGGAACCGATGACCGCCTGGCGGTGGTGGTCGGGCCATGTTCGATCCACGACCCGGCCGCGGCGATCGAGTACGCCCAGAAGCTCAAGCCCCTGCGCGATGCGCTGGCCGGCGAACTGGAAATCGTCATGCGCGTGTACTTTGAAAAGCCGCGTACCACGGTGGGCTGGAAGGGCCTGATCAACGATCCGGACCTGGATGGCAGCTTCAACATCAACAAGGGCCTGCGCATCGCGCGTGGCCTGCTGCGCGACATCAACAAGCTCGGCCTGCCGGCCGGCGTCGAGTTCCTCGATGTGATCTCGCCGCAGTACATCGCCGACCTGGTGGCCTGGGGCGCGATCGGGGCGCGTACCACCGAAAGCCAGGTGCATCGCGAACTGGCCTCGGGACTGTCGTGCCCGGTGGGCTTCAAGAACGGCACCGACGGCAACATCAAGATCGCCGCAGACGCGGTGGGCGCGGCGACCAATCCGCATCACTTCCTGTCGGTGACCAAGCAGGGCGATACCGCCATCGTGGCCACCGCCGGCAACCCGGACTGCCATGTGATCTTGCGCGGCGGCAAGCAGCCGAACTACGATGCAGCCAGCATCGCCGATGCCTGCCACGTACTGGCCAAGGCCAGGCTGCAAACGCGCCTCATGGTCGATGCCAGCCATGCCAACAGCCTGAAGAACCCGGACAACCAGCCGAAGGTGATCGAGGACATCGCCGTGCAGATGGCCGGCGGCGAACAGCGCATCGTCGGAGTGATGATCGAAAGCAACCTGGTCGGCGGACGCCAGGAACTGGTGGAAGGCCAGCCGCTGGTGCATGGCCAGAGCATCACCGATGGCTGCATCGACTGGGTGACCACTGAAGTGGTGCTGGAACGCCTGGCCGCTGCCGTGCGCGCACGCCGTGAAGCAATCGCGGCGCTCGCCGAGGAAGTGGAAACCGAAGCCGCCTGAGCGGTGCAACGCGTGTGGGTGACGGCTGCTGCCTGCGGGGGCGCGCCGTCACCAGCGGTGGCTGGCGGAGTTGGCAGCCACTGCAGCCGCACCGGCGATGCGCCTGGCGCTGGGCAATGACCCGGCGCCAGGTCCATCGCCGGGGGGCGGGTTTCTTCCTGGGATTCAACGGTTGTCAGCAGGTGACGCCGAGCCTGGCTCGGCGCTACCAAGGCAAGTGTGCTGCACACCAACACGCGTATCCTGCAGGGCATGCCATCCCATGACATCGCCAGTCCATTACGCACCCTGCATGCGCACGAACGCCTGTTGATCCAGGCCGTCGCCGCTGTGTTGCCTGCCGACCCGGCAGCGCAGCTGCGCGCGGATGCGGGCGTTGCGATGGCGGTGGATGAAAGCACGTTGCTGGTGGGCTTCGTGCTGGCCGGCCACGCGCGTCCAACGCCGCCCGGTGATCATCCCTATCCGGTGGACATCGAGGTGCCCGACGCCGATGGCGAGGCGCTGAGCATCATCCTGTTCGCCGATGAAGACGGTCGGTTGCTGCAGCTGGAGATCATCCGCTGGGACGACGAGGCGGTGCGGGCGCCCAAGTGGGATGAGGCGACGTACGCGGTGTAGGTCATCCGGGCCAGGCGGGATCCCGGCGCAGCCTGGCCAGCGCCAGGTACATCGCCGGCCTGGTGTACCGGGTGAGCAGCTGGCTCATCGGCAGCCCGCCGACGATGGCGATGCCGAGTGGGCGCCCAGCAGGAAGCCTACCCATTCTCAGTGCACTTCGTCGTGGTACACGAACTTCGGCATTTCCCAGCGGTAATGGATCGCCAGCAGGCGCAGTGCGAAGCCGCCAGCCAGGCAGCACAGGATGGCGGTGGTGTCGGCCACGTTCCAGTGCAGCAGCAGCAGGTAGGCCGCGCCGGTCAGCAGCGAGATGATCGCGTACAGCTCCTTCTGGAAGATCAGCGGTACTTCGTTGCACAGGATGTCGCGCAGCACGCCACCGAAGGCGCCGGTCAGCATGCCGGCGATCAGCACGATCGGCGTGGCATGGCCGCCATCGCGGGCGATCGCGCAGCCGATCAGGGTGAAGGCGATCAGGCCCAGCCCGTCCAGCACCAGGAAGGTGCGGCGGAAATGATGCATCCAGCGCGCCACCCAGGTGGCGATCAGCGCGGCACACACGGTGAAGCCGAGGTACTCGGGATGCTTCACCCAGGCCAGCGGATAGTGGCCGAGGATGATGTCGCGCAGCGATCCGCCGCCGAGGGCGGTGACGCAGGCGATCATCACCACGCCGAACAGGTCCATGCGGCGGCGGCCGGCAGACAGCGCGCCGGTCATGGCTTCGGCGGAAATGGCGATCAGGTAGATGATGGACAACAACATGGGCAGGCTCCGGATGCGGTGGGGCCGGCCACGCAGCACGCAGCGCCGATGCAGGTGCATCGCCGTACGAAGGTGACCGGTGCCGCTCCCGCTGTCCTTTTGCCTGAGAGTTCAGCGGGCGTGCCCGCGTGCCCCTTCGGCGGATCCCTGCGGATCTCTCTCCAGCTCGGCGATTCGGATACATGGTTGGTGGAATGCCATTCCACCGGCCTGAGCGATCATGGGAGCCTGCGCCTTCGGCGGGTGCCAGCGTGGCACCACTCTCCTGCATCCGGCACGTAGTGTAGCCGCTGGCGGCGGTTGGGCGATAATCAGGGCATGGCCCGCCCTGACACGCCCTGGTTCCTGTACCTGCTCGAATGCCGGGACGGCAGCTATTACGCAGGCATCAGCACCGATGTGCAGGCGCGCTTTGCCGCCCACCAGGCCGGCAAGGGCGCGCGCTATACCCGTGCGCGCCCACCGCTGCAGATCCTTGCGGTGCGCCAGTACCCGGACCGCGCCGAAGCCTCGCGCGCGGAGTGGCAGCTTAAAAAGCAGCCACGTGCGCGCAAGCTGGCGTGGCTGAGCGAAGCGCTGTAACACCGCAGTGCGTCCGCCGAGCACGGCTCGGCGCTACCCAGACCGCCGCGGTAGCGCCGAGCCATGCTCGGCGAGCGCAGCGGGTGTGTGCCGGTCACCCGCGCGTTGGGTCCTTCGGCGGTTTCACATCGCCGAAGATGATCCGCGCGCTGCGCTGGTAGCTCCAGTACGCCACCGCCCAGTTCAGCAGCACCACCATCCGGTTGCGGAAGCCGATCAGGAAGAACACGTGGGCGGCCAGCCAGAACCACCAGGCGAGCACGCCGGACAGCTGCAGTCTGCCCAGGTGCACGATCGCGGCCATGCGCCCGATGGTGGCCAGGTTGCCGTAGTCGGCGTACTTGAACGGACCCGGCACCGGCTTGCCATGCAGGCGCGCACGGATGGTGTCGGCCACGTGCTTGCCCATCTGCTTGGCGGCCGGCGCCACGCCGGGCACCGGCCGACCATCGGCCTGGGTCAGGGCGGCGAGATCGCCGGCCACGAACACCTCCGGGTGGCCGGGCAGGGTCAGGTCGGGCTGTACCAGCACGCGTCCGGCGCGGTCGAGCGCGACATCCAGCGTGGCGCCGAGCGGCGATGCGGCCACGCCCGCGGCCCAGACCACGGTGCGCGCGGGGACGAACTGTTCGCCCAGCTGGAAGCCCAGGCTGTCGATGGAGGTCACCGGCGTGCCGGTCAGTACTTCCACGCCCAGCTTTTCCAGCTGCCGGCGCGCCTTCAGCGAAAGCACGTCGGGGAAGGTGGACAGCACCCGCGGTCCGGCTTCCACCAGCCGCACCCTGGCCGACGCCGGGTCGATGTGGCGGAACTCGTTGCGCAGCGTATGCCGGGCGATCTCGGCCAGGGTTCCGGCCAGTTCCACGCCGGTAGGCCCCCCGCCGACCACCGCGAAACTCAGCCACGCGGCTTTCTTTTCCGGGTCCGGCTCGGCCTCGGCACGCTCGAACGCCAGCAGCAGCTTGCGGCGCAAGGCAATGGCGTCATCCAGCGTCTTCAGGCCGGGCGCATCCTTGGCCCATTCGTCGTGGCCGAAATAGGCGTGGGTGGCGCCGCTGGCCAACAGCAGGGTGTCGTACTCCAGCGATGTGCCATCGACCAATTGCACGCTGCGGGCCTGCTTGTCGATGCGGGTGACTTCGCCCAGCCGTACTTCCACGTTGCGCTGGTGGCCGAGGATATGCCGCAGCGGCGCGGCGATGTCCGGGGCGGACAAGCCCGCAGTGGCGACCTGGTACAGCAGCGGCTGGAACAGATGATGGTTGCGGCGATCGACCAGGGTGATACGGATGCGCTCACTGGCAAGGGCGCGGGTCGCCCAGAGACCGGCGAAACCACCGCCGACGATGACCAGGTGGGGGGTGCGCTCGCGCGTCATTCGCGTGGCTCCAGTAGGGGGGCGTTGGGATGATCGCATGTCACACGGCCCGCTGCCGGTGTGGAACATACTGTCCGCACACCATCGTCAGCCTGGAGCAGGTATGTCCGAGCCGGAAAAGCGCATTGCCCTGTTGATCGACGCCGACAACGCACCCGCGTCGAAGATCGAAGAGGTGCTGGCCGAAGTGGCCCGGCACGGCGTGGCCAACGTCCGTCGCGCCTACGGCAACTGGAAAAGTCCCAGCCTGAAGGGCTGGGAAGCGGTGCTGCACGAGTATGCGATCCGTCCGATCCAGCAGTTCGCCTACAGCCGCGGCAAGAATGCATCGGACATGGCGATGGTGATCGATGCGATGGACCTGCTGTACGCGCGCAACCTGGATGGGTTCGCCATCGTGTCCAGCGATGCCGACTTCACTCCGCTGGTGATGCGCCTGCTCACCGACGGGGTCAAGGTGTATGGCTTCGGCGAGAAGAAGACACCGGATCCGTTCGTCAACGCGTGCTCGAAATTCACCTACCTGGAAGCATTGGGGCAGGCCCATGCCAGTGCGCCGGATGCCCATCCCGAAGGCGCGGGCACGGGCGAGACCGGCGAGGCGGGCAGCGAAGCACGGCCGCGCAAGACCGGTGCGGAAATGCGCAGCGATACCAAGCTGGTCAACCTGCTGCGTCGTGCGGTGGCCTCGGCCGAAGGCGAGGACGGCTGGTCGCACCTGGGGCCGGTGGGCAGCCAGATCGGCAACCAGGCCTCGTTCGATCCGCGCAACTATGGCTACGGCAAGCTCAGCGACCTGCTGGCGGCCATCGGCCTGTTCGAGATGAAGAAGGACGGCAAATCGTCGTACGTGCGGGCGCTGGCGAAGAAGCCGGTGGCCAAGCAGGCAACCAAAAGGGCCGCCAGGACCGGCAACACCACGGCAGGCTGACCGGCGTATCGTAGCGGTCCCGCGCCATGCCGGCGCACGTTTGCCTGCAAGGAAAACCACATGCTGAAGATCTGGGGCCGCCGCAATTCCAGCAACGTGCGCAAGGTGCTTTGGTGTGCTGAAGAAATCGGACTGGCGTATGAGTCGATCGAAGTCGGCGGCAGTTTCGGCGGCACCCAGGCCGCCGACTACCGGGCGATGAATCCCAACGGGCTGGTACCGGCGATCGAAGACAACGGCCTGCCGCTGTGGGAATCCAATGCGATCGTGCGCTATCTGTCCGCGCGTTATGCGCTGGGCACGCTGTACCCGGAAGACGCGGCCGAGCGCGCGCGCGGTGAAAAGTGGATGGACTGGACCACCTCGCGGATGGCGCCGGTGTACAGCGAGCTGATCTGGGGGGTGATGCGTACCGCACCGGCGGATCGCGATGAGGTCCGCATCAATGCCGCGTTGGTCAAGGCCGGCGATCTGCTGGCGATGGCCGATACCGAGCTGTCGAAACAGCCGTGGTTGTCCGGCGACCGCTTCGCGATGGGGGATATTCCGTTGGGTGCGCTGGTGTATGCCTGGTTCGAGATGCCGATCCAGCGCCCGGACCTGCCCTACCTGGCGGACTGGTATGCGCGCCTGCGCGAACGCCCGGCGTACCAGCGCGGCGTGATGACCGGGATGAGCTGAGGTTCGCAGGCGGGATCGACGGCCAGCGGCCGTCGCTACCAAAGGCGGCCCGTCATCAACGATGGCCGGTCAGTACAGATCCACCGGATCCACATCCAGCGACCAGCGCACCTTGCGGGCCTCCGGCAAGCCCTGCAGCAACGGCGCCACATGATCCAGCACGGCATGCAGCGCGGGGCGCTGCGCGCTGGACAGCAGCAGCTGCGTACGCTGGTAGCCCGCCCGCCGTGGCATCGGCGCGGGCATCGGCCCGAACGCTTCCAGGTGCGGCTGTTCTCCCACCAGCGCACGCACGGCGAGCAGGAACGCATTGGCATGTTCGACCTGCTGCGCTTCGGCGCGCAGCAGCGCCAGATGCGCGAACGGCGGGAAGCCGGCGGCCTGGCGCTGGTTGAGTTCGGCTGCGGCGAACGGGTGGTACCCGCCGTTGACCAGGGTTTCCAGCAGCGGGTGGCCAGGATGGTGGGTCTGCAGCCAGACCTCGCCGGGATCGCGCGCGCGCCCGGCGCGGCCGGCCACCTGGATCAACTGCTGGGCCAGCTTCTCGGTGGCGCGGAAATCCGAAGAGAACAAACCTTCGTCGATGCCCACCACGACCACCAGGGTCAGCTTGGGCAGGTCGTGGCCCTTGGCCAGGATCTGCGTGCCGACCAGGATGCCGGGCTGGTCGCCGAGCCGGGCCAGCTGTTGTTCCAGCGCATCGCGGCGCGAAGTGGTGCTGCGGTCGATGCGCAGCACCAGCACGTCCGGGAACGCCTGTACCAGGTGTTCCTCCAGCCGCTCCGTGCCGATCCCCTGCGGCTGCAGCGCCAGGCTGGCGCAGGCCGGGCAGGCCAGCGGGGCGGCCTGCCGCGCACCGCAGTGGTGGCACTGCAGGCGCCGGCCCGCGCCATGCACGGTCATCGGCGCATCGCAGCGCTGGCAGGGCGCAGTCCAACCGCAGTCGTGGCACAGCAGTACCGGGGCATAGCCACGGCGGTTTTTGAAGACCAGCACCTGCTGTCCGTTGCGCAGATGCTCGGCGATGCCTTCCAGGACCTGCGGCGACAGGCCGTCCCGAAGCGGTCGCTTGCGTACATCCAGGATGCGCACGCGCGGTGGCATCGCGTCACCGGCACGTACCTTCAGGCGCAGGTGGGCGAAGCGGCCGGCATGCGCATTGTGCAGGGTCTCCATGGCCGGGGTGGCGCTGCCCAGCACTACCGGAATGCCCAGCGCCTTGGCCCGGACGAGGGAGAAATCTCGCGCGTGGTAGCGGATGCCGTCCTGCTGCTTGTAGCTGTTGTCGTGTTCCTCATCGACGATCAGCAGGCCGGCTTCCGGCAGCGGCATGAAGATCGCCGAGCGGGTGCCGACGACCACCCGCGCTTCGCCGCGCGATGCCGCCGCCCAGACCCGCGCGCGTTCGTTGTCGTTGAGGCCGGAGTGGAAGGCGTGCACGGCAATCCCCAAGCGGCCGCGGAAGCGCGCCAGGGTCTGCGGGGTGAGGCCGATTTCCGGCACCAGCACCAGGGCCTGCCGACCCTGGGCCAGGCACTGGATGATGGCCTGCAGATAGACCTCGGTCTTGCCACTGCCGGTGACCCCGTCCAGCAGGAACGGGGCGAAACCCTGCGCGGCGGTGATCGCCTGCACTGCGGTGGCCTGCTCCGGGTTCAGGGTGGGGCCGCCCAGTGGACTGGCCTGCAGCGGTGCCACTGCCAGCGCCACGCGCTCGGCCAGGCCACGCTTGGCCAGGCTGCGCGCAGGCGCGCGCCAGTCGTCCATCCGCGCGGCGATCACGTCTTCGTCGACCACCGCTTCGGCCAGCAGTTCGGCCAACTGGCGCGGCCGGCTGCCGGCGCGCAGGCTGCCCCGCTGTTCGTGCCCGGCGGCAGTGAGCTGCCAGCCCCAGTGGTGGGTTTCCGGCAGCGGCTCACCGTGCCGCAGCGGGCCGGGCAGGGCGGTGGACACCACTTCGCCCAGTGGCGCGTGGGTGTAGCGTGCCAGCCATTGCAGGCTTTGCCACAGTTCGCCCTGCAGCAGTGGTGCGCAATCCAGCCAGGCAAGCGCTTGGCGCAGGCTGGACGCCGGATCCGCGCTGCCCTGTTCCACCACCAGCCCGACCAGCTCGCGCGGGCCGAACGGCACCCGGACCCGGCAGCCAACGACCGCTTCCGGTGCAGCACCCTCTGGCGGCAGATAGTCGAACAACTGCGGCAACGGAACCGGCAGGGCGATGCGCAGGGTGGGCAGGGGAGCTTCCATGGTGCGCAGTGTACCGACCCGTCCGGGACCACCGCAGTGCGCATTCAGGGGCGTCGATCCTCAGTGAAGACAGTCTAAACAAGAGGTAAATATCGGACTGCATTGGAGATTCAGGGTTATCCACATCTTTTGTGGATAAGTCTGTGTGTTAGCGAGGGTGGAACACGGCAAGTGCCGATGCCGACAGCCTTCAAGTTCTCGTGGTCAAAAAATAGCCACATGATATTGATCATTGAAATCAATTACTTAGGTGTGAAATACCGCTGAAACATGAAGTGGGAGGGGTTTGGGCATGAGTGTCGCCAGGTTTTCTTGACGCTGTGCACAACGTGCAGCACGAACGCTTGTCGGTAGCAAGCCCTCGGCGTCTCTGGTTGGGAGCGGCTATCATTCCGCGTGAATTCCTGGAGTCCCCGATGACGGCAGCGTCCGCCTCTTCATCCCCTACTGCGGCCGGTGCGTTGTCGGCATTTCTACGTGGCGTCGAGCGCCGTGCCCTGGTGGTCGCCGAGCTGCAGACCGGTGACGGAGCGCGGGCAGAGCAGGCGTTGGTTGCGGTCATGCGCGCGTTCGCCGCAGTGGCCAGTGATCTGCCGATGGCCCAGTGGCCACCCCGCTTCTGGGCGCTGCTGGCGGCCCGGCAGGCACTGCGCGACACCCCCACCGGCCGCTGGGAGGGGCCGTTGGCCCATCTGGGCAACCTGGAGCCGCTGATCCGCCTGGCGCTGCTGCTGCGTATCGGTGCCGGGCTGGATGAAGACACCGCCGCGCGCCTGCTGGATACCGATGTAGACGGTTACCAGGAGGCACTGGCCGCTGCCTGCCCGCGTGATCGGCAAGGCAATCCCGACGCGCAGGCCTGGCGGGGGCTGGCCGAGCAGGTCCAGCAGCAGATCCGGGAACTGCCCGCGCAGCGACTGAAGGAACTGCAGCAACCGGTGGTGGCGGGCAGGAAGGACGATGCACCCAAGACCTGGCGCGCCCCCGCAGCCGAACAGCGCACGCCCTCGGCACCGCCACGCCGTCGGTCCTCGCAGCAACGCCGTTGGCGTGGGCCGGTGATCCTGCTCGGCACCGTGCTGGTACTGCTGCTGGCCGGGCTCGGATGGCGCGCCTGGCAGGGGCGGGTACCCGATGTACCTGCCGTCGTCCCGGAAGGCGCGGTGGGCGAGGCCGGTCCGGTCACCGTGGAAGCCTTGGAAGGCGATGCGCCGAAGGTCGCCGCCGCCGCCGCCGATCCGATGGCGACAGAAGATGCGGCCATGCTGGCAGACCGCGATTTCCCGCTGCTCGCCGACGCAGACCTGCATGCCTGGTCGGCCGCGGGTGGTCCGCTGCCCGTCGATGAATCCCAGGCCAGACCGACCCGGCCGGAGCCGGTGGCGGCCGCGCTGGAAACGGCGGCGGCTGATGAGTAAGCGTCTATGCACGCTGGTGTTGCTGGGCGCTGCCGGGCTGGCACACGGCGCCCCTGACCGCACCGCGCTGCCGCTCTCCGGGCCCGCAAGCCCGGGCGCCATCGGCAGTCCCGCCGCCCCGGTGGCCATGCCGTGGCAGCAGCTCAGCGCGGAACAGAAGCGCGAGCGCCGCAGCCAGTACGCGGCGTGGCGGGCCATGAGCGAGTCCGAGCGTGCGCGCGTGCGCGAGGCCGCCGGGCGTTTCGCGGCCCTGCCGCCCGCCAGGCAGCAGGAGCTGCGTGACCAGTTCACTGCGCAGGACCAGGCATTCCGTGATGGCTGGCGCCTGGGGCCGCTGCTGGGCGAGCATTTCAGCCGGCTGCAGGGGATGTTCGGTTATGTGCCGGAAAACCAACGCGACGCCACCCTGGCGACGCTGCGGCAGCTCACTCCGGCGCAGGTGTCGCAATTGACGCTGGTGGCGCAGCGCACGCCGCCGCAGCAGCGCGATGCGGTGCGGACCGAATTCCTGTCCGTGGCGCCGGCCCAGCGGGATGCCTGGCTGGCCCGGCAGGTCGGGCGCTAGCGCCAGGCTGCCCGGGTCCGGCGGGAGAAGCGTGACGACCAACGGTCGTCACCCAACCGGGCAGCGGTCGTCACCCACTCGGGCGGCGGTCGTCACCCACCCGGCCCGGCCGCGATGTCCCCGGAACGGGTAAGATGGCGCCCCGCAACCCGGTGTCTGTGCCCTTCGCGCGCAGCCGTAGTCGCCGACCCCCTGCAGCATCATGTCTATCGCATCCCCTGCCCCGCGCTTCAGCCAAGAAGTGCGCGCCACCGGCATCCTTGCCCTGCCGCTCGTCCTGGGCCATGTCTCCACCGGCCTGATCTCCTTCGTCGACAACGTGATTGCCGGCCACCACGGCACCCACACGCTTGCGGCGGTGACCATCGGCACCGCGCTGCTGTGGCTGCCGATGCTGATCCCGATCGGGACGCTGATTTCGCTCACCGCATCGGTATCGCAGCTGCACGGCGCCGGCCGCGAGCGCGAGATCGGGCCGTTGTTCCGCCAGGCCCTGTGGCTGGCGCTGGGCCTGGGCCTGATCATGTTCACCTTCCTCAGCGTGGTGCCGCCGCTGTTGCCTGCCTTCGGCATCGCGCCGGATATCGTGCCGGGCGCCACCGCGTTCCTGCATGCGGTGCGCTGGGGCGGCCCGGCGCTGACCCTGTACTTCTGCATGCGTTATCTCAGCGAGGGCATGCACTGGACCCTGCCGACCATGCTGATCGGCTTCGGCGGGCTGCTGGTGCTGGCGCCGATGGGCTACGTACTGGCCAATGGCAGACTGGGTTTCCCGGAGCTGGGCGCCGAAGGCCTCGGCATCGCCTCGGCGATCATGATGTGGCTGCAGGCGCTGTGCTTCGGCGCTTATCTGTGGAAGACCCGGCGCTTCGAACACCTGCAGTTGTTCAGCCATTTCGAAGGCCCGCGCTGGCGTGCCATCTGGGACCTGCTGCGCACCGGCCTGCCGATCGGCATCACCGTGCTGATGGAAGGTGGGCTGTTCATCGTCACCGCGTTGCTGATCGGCCGGCTGGGTGCCAACGAGGCCGCCGCGCACCAGATCGCGATCAACGTGGCCCAGCTGTGCTTCATGATCCCGATGGGCGTGGCCGAGGCCACCACCGTGCGCGTGGGCCATTCGGTCGGGCGCGGCGATGGCCATGGCGTGCGCCGCGCGGCGTGGGCCGGCTACGCAATCATCATGGGCACGCAGACAGTGTCGGCGCTGGCGCTGTTGTTCGGCCACGACGCCATCGTCGGGGTGTACACCAATGACCTGGCGGTCGCCGGGCTGGCCTCCACGCTGCTGTTGTACGCGGCTGCCTTCCAGTTCCCCGACGGCATCCAGGTGCTGTCGGCCGGCGCGCTGCGCGGGCTGAAAGACACCCGCGTGCCGATGTTCATCGCCATGTTCGCGTACTGGGGGCTGGGCATGCCGCTCGGTGCCGGGCTTGGCCTGGGGCTGGGCATGGGGCCGCAGGGCATGTGGATCGGCCTGATCGTCGGACTGACCGCCGCCGCCATCCTGATGGGCTGGCGCCTGCATCGCAGCGGCGCGCGCGTGGGCCAGTCAGCGCTGTCCTGAATGCCAGCAGCGTCGGCCGCGCTTCACGGCGGCACCCTTACTTGTGTCCGATGCTGCAGGCAACCACACCCGTTATGCTGATCCCGCAATTTCCACGGCAAGACGCCAACCGGAGCAATCCATGAACCAAACCGTGCCACCGCTGCCCCCCGCGCGACGCAATCCCATCGCGGCATTCTTCATCGGGCTGTGGGACGTGATGAACTTCACGCGGCGGCTGATCCTCAACGTGCTGTTCTTCGGCCTGTTGTTCTTCATCCTGGTCGCGCTGGTCGTGGCGGCCGGCATGGGTGCGGGCGCAAGCAAGTCGCTGCAGGACCGCACCACCCTGGTGATCGCCCCGGAAGGACGCCTGGTGGAGCAGTTCAGCGCTGATCCGGTCAGCCGCGCTTTCGCCAAGGCGATGGGAGATACCAGTGCCGAAGAGATCCAGCTACGCGATCTGATCCGGGCCATCGACGCCGCGCGCGAGGACAAGAAGATCGAGCGGGTGGTGCTGGAACTGGACAAGCTGCAGCCGTCCGGCTTCGCCTCGCTGCGCGAAGTCGCCGCTTCCCTGCAGCAGCTGCGTGCGTCCGGCAAGCAGCTGGTGGCCTACAGCGAAAGCATGGGCCAGTCGCAGTATCTGCTGGCCGCACAGGCCGACGAGGTCTACCTGGACCCGATGGGCGCGGTGTTGCTGGAAGGCCTCGGCCGCTATCGCCAGTACTTCCGCACCGGCCTGCAGGACAAACTGGGCGTGGACGTGCACCTGTTCAAGGTGGGCGAGTACAAGTCCGCCGCCGAACCGTACGTGCTGGACGCCGCATCGCCGCAGGCCAAGGAAGCGGACCTGTACTGGATGAACGATGTCTGGCAGCGCTACCTCGGTGACATCGCCAAGGCACGTCGCCTGGATCCGGCACAGCTGGCCGCCGGCATCGATACGTTGCCCGAAGGCGTGGCCGCCGCCGGCGGTGACCTGGCCAAGTTCGCCCTGCAGCAGAAGCTGGTCACCGCGCTGAAGACCCGCGAAGAGTTCGAAGACCTGATGGTTGAACGCGGCGTGGCCGACGGCGATGCCGAAGGTGGTTTCCGCAGCATCAACCTGGGCGCCTACCTGGGCCAGGTCGACGCACGTCGCAGCCCGGTGGATTCGCGTCCGCAGGTGGCCGTGGTGGTGGCATCGGGCGAGATCAGCGGCGGTGACCTGCCGGCCGGTCGCATCGGCGGCGAGTCGACCTCCGCGCTGCTGCGCGAAGCCCGCGACGACGATGACGTGAAGGCCGTGGTGCTGCGCGTGGATTCGCCGGGTGGCGAAGTGTTCGCCTCCGAGCAGATCCGCCGCGAAGTGGTGGCGTTGCAGGCCGCCGGCAAGCCGGTGGTGGTGTCGATGGGTGACCTGGCCGCCTCCGGTGGCTACTGGATCAGCATGAATGCCGACCGCATCTATGCCGATGCCTCGACCATCACCGGTTCGATCGGCATCTTCGGCATGGTGCCGAACGTGGCGCGCGCGCTGGACAAGATCGGCGTGCATACCGACGGCGTGGGCACCACCCGTTTCGCCGGCGCGTTCGACATGACCAAGCCGCTGGACCCGGCCGTGGGCCAGGTGATCCAGTCGGTGATCGACAAGGGTTACGCGGACTTCACCGGTCGCGTGGCCGATGCGCGCAAGAAGCCGGTCGAGGCCGTGGACGAAGTGGCCCGTGGCCGCGTCTGGTCCGGTGCCCAGGCCAAGGAGCGCGGCCTGGTCGATGCCTTCGGCGGCCTGAAGGACGCCGTGGCCGACGCTGCGGGGCGGGCCAAGCTCGGTGCCGATGACAAGTACCGCGTGCGTTACATCGAAAAGCCCGCTACCCCGTTCGCACAGTTCGTGGGCGGTTTCGCCGGCAGCCACGCCGGTGCCTGGATGCTGGCCGAATCCGGCGTGGGCCGGATGGTGCTGGCGCGGACGATGCCGGAAGTGGATACCCAGCTGCGCTTCGTGCAGAACGCCGCGCGCGAGCAGGGCAAGGGCACCCCGGTCAAGGCGCTGGCGTACTGCTTCTGCGGTTTCTGACTGTCTTCAGACGGTAGCAGCCGACCTCGGTCGGCTCTACCTGGCACTGATCATTCCTTCTCGGCGCGCTCTTCCTGGGCGCGCCGTTTTTGTTCGGCATCCTCCAGCGTCTGCTGCACGCCGCGCGCTTTTTCCAGTGGCGCCTGCACGTTGCGCGCCAGCGCCTTGGGCTCCGGTGGTTTGTCCTGCGGCGGGACCGCGGGGCGCTGGCAGGCGGCCAGCGAGGCCAGTGTGACGATCAGGGCGAAGGTTTTCAGCTGGTGCATCGAAGATCTCCCGGCGACGGCGCTATGCTTGCCGCATCGTTACACGGGCAGCGCCCGGATGGGAGTTCAAGATCGTGACTGCGCAGCGCTGGCGGCTGGATGGACAGACCGCCCTCATCACCGGAGCCAGTGCGGGCATCGGCCTGGCCATCGCACGTGAACTGCTCGGCTTCGGCGCCGACGTGATGATCGTGGGCCGCGATATCGACATGCTGGAAAGTGCCCGCGACGACCTTGCCGATGAGTTCCCCGCACAGGCGATCCACGCCCTGGCCGCCGACGTGTCCGATGACGAAGACCGGCGTGAGATCCTGGACTGGGTCGAAGACCATGCCGACGGGCTGCATATCCTGGTCAACAATGCCGGTGGCAACATCACCCGGCCGGCCATCGATTACACCGAAGACGAATGGCGCAACATCTTCGAGACCAACCTGTTCTCGGCCTTCGAGCTGTCGCGCTACGCGCATCCGCTGCTGGCACGGCATGCCGCTTCGGCGATCGTCAACGTCGGCAGCGTGTCCGGCCTGACCCACGTGCGCAGCGGGGCGGTCTACGGCATGACCAAGGCCGCCATGCACCAGATGACCCGCAACCTGGCCGTCGAATGGGCCGAAGACGGGATCCGGGTGAATGCCGTGGCGCCGTGGTACATCCGTACCCGACGCACGTCCGGGCCGTTG
>Ga0265797_10005928_pt1 | contig 17595 bp, 9 predicted proteins | sample P2T30metagenome_FD_192433 | JGI IMG/M metagenome (GOLD analysis project Ga0265797, IMG submission 192433) | Plant litter microbial communities from East Loma Ridge, Irvine, California - P2 T30 | ecosystem: Environmental > Terrestrial > Plant litter > Unclassified | place: USA: California...
ACCGACTTGTCGATGACAGCCTGGTAAACGAACTCGTCCATCCACTTGTCGCTCATGACGAAGTAGCCACCGACGCCAGCGGCTTCAGACCACGAGTTCTCGACGCGCCAGCGCACGGGCATGTCGTCCTTGTCCAGGTGCACAGCGGTCAGAACCATGGCGTGTGTCATCTGGCTCTCGCCTGTCAAGAGGCGCTCGGCTTTAGTCAGACCAAGCTTGACGTTGAAGCCGAGTTCATAGTCGATAAGGTCGGTGTCCAAGATGCCCTTGCGCATGTCGGCTTGTTTGCCGACGTCGGAGCCGAAGAAGATAGGCAGGCCCTTTCGCAGCATTGCCACGCAAGCTTCCTTTAGCACGATGGTGTCGACGTTGATGTACGATACTGGACGGCCGTCCCAGACGTTGCCGAGGTTGGAGACGGTCAGGAGGCGCATGTAGTCGTTTCGCGGGTCGTTGACGAGGGAGACGAACTTCGTCACTTCGGCTGACTCTGCGAACTCGAGCGGTGTAAGGGAGACGGTCTTGAGCTTGTTGTTGCGGTCGTAGAATTCCCATGAGAATTTTTCGTCCGCGGCTGGAGGGGGACCAAGACAGAGCGTAACAATGCGGATCACGTCTTGCAACATGGCTTCCTTTGAGGCTGTGATGCTGGATGCTGAGGCGCCCTTTGCTTTGAGCTTGCGGAGCTCGAGGCCATCCTGCCTTAGTTTGGTGGTAAGTAGTGTGTCCATTGCACCACTGCTCTGTGCGTTGAACGAGTCCGGGTAGAGTGTCTGCGGTACAATGCCGTATCTGTTGCGGAGGTGTCGTCAGCTGGGTGTTTCTAGTGTGCAAGACTCAGACCACTCACTTTTCAACCAAGTTGACAATCATGTCCCACTGGCCACCATCGCCAACAGGGCTAGCGTTGAGTGCAGTGAAAAGTCTCCCATCAACATCCTCACCAGCATTAGCGAGAACAGTCTCCAAGAAGTAGTTTGCCTTCTCCACTTTGTCCCAGAAGAACAAATACGCCTGGCTGAGCTCGAAAGCCTGAATATTGTGTTTCTGCATAATGGCAATGCGGAAAGTGTTGCAAGCTGCAAAAATCCAACAGCGACCAGAACTGCGCTGGTTTGTGACCGGGAGACCCTCATGGGGGATGGACAGGTTGAAGGTCTGCGTGTCGTGCAAGACGGTGGACTGCTTCTCGAGGATGGCGTTGATGTTGTTGGTGCTCAGGGCGGACAGACCGAGCTGGTTCTTCGGGTCCTTCAGCAGCTTCTTGACGTATTCCTGCGCCTTTGCGGCCGAGACGGTCTCAGAGTCGTGGTTGAGCACGCGGTCGGAAGGGCCAGCAGCAGCAGCATCGCTGTTCTCAATACGGACGGCGTCGAACTTTTCGTCCAGCGTGCTGTACATGTACACATGTGATTCAGGCCTGACGGCGCGGCGAGCTGGTCGCTGTGGCGCCTGTAGTGGGGTCGACTGAGCACCACCCATTCTCGATGCTTTTGATAGAAAGAGAGGGAGTAGATTTAGATGGATTAGATAAGTCGAGAGATGGAAGGGAAGACTGGAATTTGTTGAAATCGACTCAGCCGGTGCCACCGACGATACTTAGCTTGATGCCCGTCCATTATGGTGCTTGGTAGGAGCTTGAGCTCGGACGTGAAATGCAACGATAAGATAAGTGCAAGTGGCGACGATCACGAGGCGTCAAGCCTCAGCTCGCGCGTGATACCATCGAGGGAGTTACGATAGCTTCTACTGTATGAATGTACATATGCATACGGTGACTGCAAGAGCACGTTCGGGCAATCATTCAAGATCGGAAGTCCAAATTCGCATTCATTTGCATATACAAGCCTCGTACGCTTTTCATCTAAATAGTCTTGTTGGACACATCTTCCTCGCCAGCCCTTTCAGGCATAGCGGCAGCGATCTTGTTCTGCTCATCGTCCCGAGCCTCGACCTGCTCTTTCAGGCTCGCGTCTTCGGTTGCTAAGCTGTCCTGTTCGGCGCTGATACCAGCCAACTTGGCATCCTCTGCGCCGGTGTCCATCGCCTCAGTGGCGGCAGGTGTGGCGTCGGCGCTGGAGTCGTTCTTGGTTGAGTGGTTGACGAGCTCGACGTCTTCGTTGTAAATACGTAGCAGCATTGCCCTGCGCTCCTCCTTCGGCAGCATGAGGTTGAGCGAGTGCAAGCTTCTCCAGAGCGGGAGTGTGATGCTCTCCTCGAAGCTGTCATCGTCGCTGACGCCCTCGCCACCCTCAATGCCGCGGGGGAAGTCGTCGTTCTTGCCGTGGACACGGAGCACACAGCAGCCCATACCAAGGTCGCGGACGCGCTCGCCGATCTCACCGAGCTGTCTCCAACCCTCTGCTCCCTCAGCGCCACCGACGCGAGGGAACATCTCAGTCAGAAGCAGCTTCAGCGTCGATCGGCGCCACAGGTGGACAACTCTCTCCTCGCCAACCCATCCTTCCAGGATAGGCAGACCTTCAGTCTGAATGCGCCATGCGCAGACACCAGGCTGCTTCTGAACGTCCTGCTTCTGGAACATCTTCACACCTGCGTGCACAAACTTGAAGCCACGACCTTCGTTGGCGGTCAAGATGTCGCGCACAAGAGTTGACGAATAGTAAATGCCCTTTACGGGATCACCTGAAGGGTTGCGAACCAGGAAGCGCTCACGGGGGAAAGATGGGTGGACGTTGTAGAACGAGTAGATGGTCTCAAGCTCTGGGTGCGAGGGATCAAGGTACTTGAAGCTTTCTTCGATGGTGTCGTCGCCACGTCGTCTTCTAGGCGCGGGCTGGACGTCTGAAGGCACCGCCTTCTCGAAGGGAGCGTTCTTAACACCGTCGTTGATAGCAGCATCAACTGCCACAGTTTCTTGCTTTTCGCCGTTTGCCGGAACCTCAACAGCAGCACCTGCTTGAGCATCGGTCATGGTAGTGTTGTCGTCCTCGCCTGCTGCGGTCTTGGACTTCTTCACAATACCGTTGGCCTCGGCAGGCTGGTCTTCGGCCTTACGCTTACCGTTGACGGACTCGTCGGCAGGCTCATTTGCTCTCTCGGCGGAGCTGCTGTCGTTGACCACCGTGCTAGGAGCGGGGCCAGAGGAGAGCTTGTCAGCAGACTTGAGCTCCATTCCGTTCTCGTTCATCTTCATCTCCGATGCTTCATTCAGAATGGCGGAGATGGGTGCCTTTTGGGGCTCCTCGTACACCCAGTTGCGGTTGGAGCACTTGCACTCAGGTTCGGGCTTAGCCTTGACCTCGCTCTGCTTCTCCAGGATGGCGATGAAGAATCCACCAGTGTCTTGCTGGTGAGGGTATACGCGCATGCAGTTCTCCAGAGGAATCCTCTCCTCGGCCTCGGGTGGGAACATACCAGGGACAACCTTTGATCCCTCAGGCTCGAATTGCTGTGCCTCCGGCCATGACTCGTAGATTTGACCACTGCGAGCCATGATAGACCAGTCGCTGAGGCCAGGGGAGCGCTTCAGAGCAGGGAGCTGGTCGGCAGTGCTCAAAAGCTTGACCTTGGAAACACCACCGCAACGTTCAATGGCTGACGCGACAACGGCTTCGTTCTCCATGGGGTTCATAGAGCATGTGCTGTAGACGACACGACCACCCGACTTGAGCATCTGAATGGCGCGAACAAGAATGCGGACTTGCGTAATGTAAAGACCCAGGGCATTGACAGGACTCCAGTCCTTCCACACGTTCGGGTTCTTGCGCGCAGTTCCGTCACCACTGCAAGGAACATCTGCTAAGACGCGGTCAAACTTGAGGTAGCGTGGGTGCTTCGGGTTGGCGCTGGGGAGCTCGATCGAAGGGAACATGGTGGCATCGTGGTTGGTAACGACCAAATTGGGCGAGTTCAAACGCTTGACCTGGTGCACCAGCATCTGAGCGCGCTGATAGTTCACGTCATTTGCCACCATCAATCCAGTCGAACGTCCAAAGTCAGACATGTTAATCTCTTCGCCCTCGGCCTCCTTCAATTGTCCCCGAGACCTCTGCAAAGCTTTCTGTACGCGATCCTCCTCGTTTACGTGAAGAAGCTCGACCAGCTGCGCACTCTTGCTACCAGGCGCAGCGCAAAGATCCAGAACCGAGTGGTGCGGCTGCACATCCAGAACCAAAGGTGGGATCATAGAAACCTGCTCCTGCCTAGAGATGTTGCCCACGCCAGTCTCGCTGACCAGGAACTTCTGGAACTCCTTGAAAGGCTCGTACTTGCGGATGACGTTCTTTGGCGTAGTCATGCTGTAGGCCAGTCCTTCGGGGTACCATGACATCTCCTTGGGCAGGTCGACGGGCTTGTCGTTGTGCACAATGTCCTTGATGAGCGGGAAGAAGCGCTCAGTCAGATTTCTCCGCACGCTGAGCGCGTGGCCTTTGCTACCGCAGAAGCGGAAGGCATTGGGCAGCTCCCTCTTGATGGCAGTCCAGAACTCCTCACGCTCGGGTCCCTCGGGCACGATGTTCAGGGCGTTGTAGTAGCGCTCGAATTTCTCGTTCTCTTTGTTAATCTGATCGAAGGACTGACGGTTGTCGACGTAAGACTTGTCGCCGCCGCCGCGTCCACCCTTGTTGCCTCCTCTTCCACCACCACGACCGCCACGGCCGCCGCGTTTGTTTCCTCTGCCACGAGCCATTGTTGTTGTGTGAAAGAAAGTGGATGTCGCGAAGGTAGGATGGAACTTTTGCGCCGAGATCGAATCGAGTACAAGTCTAGCAGGGACGAACGTCACTAGCGCTGCACTGTCGGCCCGTGCGAAATATCCGAATGTGGAGAGCTCGAACTCGATTGTGATTTGTGGTTCAGGTTACCAAGATCTAGAAGTGATCTCGCGACTGAAGTGCCTCGCAGGTGAACTCAGTGGGACGCGATATCGATTATATTGTAGTCACCACCGCATGCTTGTGCAGATCCCTAGGTGTAGTGAGTGTATTTCGCTCGTGCCAAAAAGTTGACTGCCTGATTTTGCTGCCTTAAAATTTCGATGCGAAGTCCACGACTCATCAGGGTCAGGGTTGGGGTTGAGGCCATATCGATCTCTTGACATTTACGACGCCTTGCTTGACCATTTTACGAGGTATCAAGACAAGATGAGTTGTCTTGGCCCTTATGTATCAATTGATGATGTTTGAATGATCCCAAGGAGAGTTTGATAGTGGATTTGACCGATCCATCAATTGATCGCCCTCAACAACGAACTCACAGGTCAAACCACGACAACATCTCACGTCCCATGTTATCAACTCAATCGCATGCATTGAAATCATTTTAGCACCTACCCACCATTACCCCATCCCTAAAAGTCGACATCTAGCTTAACTTTCAACCCATCACCCCTCACAATCGCCTCCCTCTTCTCCTCCAACTGAGGCATGTCCCACGTGACATTAACATACCGTCCACCCAACCACTCCCGCTTCTGCGAAGTGAGCCAAACGATCGTATCCGCAGGCAACTCCACATTCTCCGTGAAAACAAACATCAGCTCCTCTGGAATTTCGCCTGCAGTTGCCATTTCTGTAAGAATATTGCCCGGGTGGATGGTAATGGCCGTGATGCCTTGTGACGCGTACTCGGCGTCGATGAACTGGGTGAAGCGCAGGACTGCGAGTTTGGAAGGCTGGTAGGCTGAAAGGGAGGGGACTATGAGGTGGGCACCAACGCTGGATGGGCGGTTAGCTGTGCTGTTGTTGGGGAATGTACTGAAGACTTTCTTCCGGGCATACCTCGACACCGTGATCACCTGCTTCAGTGAATCTTCCTCCTCGAGCATCAACGGCAGAAAGTACTTGGCAACCAAATACGGTCCTTTTACGTTGACTTCCCAGACACTCCACCATTTCTCCGGGTCACTTTCCTGGATCGTAGACATGTCTACGAGCCCGGCGTTGTTGATCAGGATATCAAGTCTTCCGACAGCCTTTCTCACTTCTGCAGCGGCATCAGAAACAGAAGTAGGATTCACAACGTCCAGCTTGAGTTGCACGACGTTAGGTACAGGTCGATTGGCATCCTGCGCTGCTTTCCTGATTTCGCTTTCGGTGGCATCGAGGCTGGAACGGGCGCCGAGGATGATGTGGGATGCTCCTGCCTTGGCGAAGCTGGTTGCTATTGAGCGACCTATGCCTCTGCTTGCTCCTGAGATGAAGTGTTGAGTAGGAGTCTCTCACACCTCACTTACGTACGTCATAGGTCAGTGATTGTATGGTTAAGGTAAGCACAGACCAACTGCGTAGGTAGTTAAGACCTTTTGGTGTAGATAGAACGTAGATACACCAAGCAACTTATACCTCATAACCAATTCAACATGAAGACGGCTTTGCCTGAGAGGTCTTGTTTGGAGGGGTCGATGGCAGGGTAGGTGTTGTTGTGAACGTCCTTGGTGACGGTGAAGTCGCCTGTTGAATGTCAGGTATTGTGATTTGGATGTTCGAATTGAGTAGTAGTGAGTACCTGGCCCTTCAATGGGATTGGGGACGCCTTTTGGTGGGGGCATTGTCAACTGAATCTGATCGTGGATTTGTTGTTTGTAATAGGACGGAGGGAAGAGGTGTTCAACCGAGCCTCGATCAAGATACTTGATGTTTTGTATCGAGTCTTTGGCTCTTGCTTACGTGTGAGATCCTCCGATCTTCTTGTCTTAGTCCTACCAGTCTTTAAGACCGTCTCGGCGATGCGGTTGTAAGAGCTTAAACCCGAAAAAGACCAACATATAAAGAGGATACTCGATGCGTCGCCATTCAAGCCATCAAAGCCAACAACTCGAGTTTCTTGAGAAGCAACGTACATACTTCCTAGTGTTGACACAGGAAATGCATGGAAATGCCTTGATGGAGAACATGGGATTCAGCCATGCCAATTAGGTATTTGATGAGAAGAGGCTCGCCTAACAGACCCCGCGTCAAGAGGTCATGCAGTCGACGGCAGCGATCCAGTAATGGTAAAGTTCAAGTACTTGTTGCTGCAGTATAAGGCCATCTAGCTCACTCGAGCTAATCCGGTGGAGGCCGGAAGAATGCACGGCGCTCGAAAGGACAGATTTGTGGCTTGACCAACTTGCAAGCGGCATATCACGGAAGAACTGCGTGTGAACCGCGGTGGGCATGGGCGCTATAAGGGCTTATCGGATAGTCATCTTGCCCACGATCAGGGTGCGGCGAATCGAGGGCGAATTGGGACATGAGAGTGGAGGAGGGGTGGCACGGTGGATGGTTGATGGCGGAGAAAGCAAAAAGGAAAGCAGACAGGCAGAACAGCAGCAGAAACGGTGCCGTTTCGTCGCTCCGACGGTCAGATGGCCTTTCCTTCTAGCTCTGCCACTAGCCCATCACTGGATCACTTCTGTGCTTCACTAGTAACAGACCGGAGCGAGCAAGCCCTCTTCCGCCTGCATGACACCAAAGACATATCCACTCACGAGCAATCGCCCTCGTGCCTAACCCATCTTTCCCACATACACTGCCTCCCACTCCCACTCTCACACTCGCACCAAACACTCGTACAGCTCACCGCCATACCACACCACTCTCTTCCTTCTTACCTCTGAAAATGTCCTGAATCTGTCCCGAAATCCCCATGGGCTTTCAACACACTCACCTCGACCTACCCTCCTCCCCACCACCTGGAGCATGGAAGATGCTTCTGACAACGGGCGAGGGCACGTGAGCTCGCCTCCTCCACCGCCAAACCCAAACGCAGAGGTACCTGCCGTCAACGCCCTCTCCGACAATCTCTCCGACGAGCCCATCGTTATCGACAACCCTGCCTGGGACATCACCACGATCTCTGCCCTCGGAGCCTTGCGCACCCTACAACTTGCTCTCGAGTCGCTCACCGAGGCCGCCGCCGACGTCCCTCCCACACCGCCAATCTCTCGCCCAGTGACGCCGACACAAGGCAAGAGCGTCAACGAGAACATTCCTCCGCCAGCATTCATCGGCGCCGACGCAGACCCCCACCACGTGCAGCACGCCGCCATAGCTCGCCGGTTCTTCTCCAAACACCCGCCGCCTTTTTCCATCTCAGCCTATCTCGCGCGCCAGCACGCCTACTGCCCTCACAGCCCGGGTGTGTACCTCACCGCTGCCCACTACATCCACCGCCTGTGCATACTGGAGAGAATCCTACCGGCAACGAATCGGACCGTGCATCGACTTTCGTTGGCTGCGACACGGATTGCGGCGAAGGCGCTGGAAGATAACAAATGGAGCCAGCAGCGGGTCGCCCAAATCGGAGGCGTGAGTCCCACGCAGCTGCTTAATCTGGAGGTGGCGTTATGTTTTTTGCTCGATTTTGAACTCGGCGTGGACGCAGCTGGGCTGGCGAGGAGCATGTTTGGTCTACAAGTGGCAGGCAGGTCGGGAGGGCGGTGAGGTGAGATTTTGGGAAAGGTGTTTGTCCCATATGCGGAAAGACGTGGACATCAGTACAATTTCTGTTGAAAGTGAACAGGCGCAGGGAAGGATGTACCAAAGGTACGATTGACACGGGGTGATGGTTTGCTGGATTTGTTTGGATACCCCCTTATGCGATGATTTCTTTCTTTTCTCGGCATTGTTGTACGGAAAGCAAAAAAGTATCCATACGGCGCCAGATTCTTCCAAAGTCGGTTCCGCAAACAAGACAGATTATGCAGCACTCTCTTCTCTTCACGATGGTCCATATTTCGAATAACTCAAATCATTGAACCACTATTACGGTGATGCTGAGACCAGACTGCAAACACCTCATCTCAAATCGAAGTCGCAGATGAAGATGACAGGCTGCAGGACTCTCAAACCATCATGTCGAATCTCGCGACGAAACCGTCACTACGCTTCAGAATACGAGCTTCCGTACCTAATATTTACAAAAAGCACAGGTATAGATGTACTCGCAGCCACCTTTGGGGGCCGAAGAGAGCGCCACAAACAAAGTCACTTCGTCACTCGGGCTGTGCAACTCTTTCGCACGTGCTTAGCTAATAATGATCTGGCTTCGTCGCTTGCTGTACTCAAGTGTACCTATGTTTGTTGATCTGCTGGGTCACTCGCTCGCTTCGTCACGGTCAGCTCAAAAATCGATGCAAGCCGCGTATCAGAATGTTGGTTCTTCGCGTAGGTTGGCCGCTGATAGGTTGGCGTTGTAAGCTGGGGATGGAGTGTGAGGGCGGAGAGAAACGATTTTCTGTATGCGGTATCTCTGTTGCAATTTTGACAGAACAGAATATCGATGGTTTGTAGTGGTATACGGCATTTAGGTTCGATATCAAGGGAAAGAACGTGCTTTGTGGATACTGCTCGCGAGGAGGCAAGTAGTCTGTGATCGAAGGTGGGCATATGCATGCTTCGCCGCAGTTGAGTGGATCTTGCACAGATAAGATCAAGAGGAGATGTTAGCAAAGCCTGTCGAGGTTCGAGAACTGAAACTATTGAGCCTCATGACCTTCGAATGGCAGGCCTTCTGTTGATCACCTTCCACTGGGTCTAGGTCTGAACTGTACCTGACGCAATCATCCTGCGCCAACCCAAGAGTTCGGTACGAGTGAACATGTTCGATTGCGTGAAGATCAAGCGATAGCGAGAGGCTGAAGTCAGTCGAGTGCTAAGCCCCATGCCTCAGGAACGCCATTTTAGGCAGCACAGCCCTGCCCTAGTATTCTCTAACTCCATCGCACTTCCATCTCCTCACCAACACACACCACACCACGACCTCCATCATCATTACTATTGATCGCGTGCACAGAATCTGGCGAGTGCTCTCGCCAATATCAGATACTAGATGCCACGCCGATGGCGCCATGGGCTGACACACGACACTCGCCGAAAGCCCAGACATCAACTCCAGTGACCACGCCAGCCTGATTCGGCGTCTCTGGTAACCAACACTTCTTGCATGCGCGATTCAGCTGAAAAATGGCCCCAAGGCGACAAAGCAATGATTGTCTGGGTGATTTCGAAAAATTGGAAACCGGTGTCCTTGGTCGTGACAGTATTCACGTCCGGCGCACAGACTCACAGCTGATGTGCAGGAGTTCTCAGCCACGATCCTTCTATACCGCAGCCGCTTTGCTTTCCTCACGAACGTCATTTTCTGTATGCTGCGCCTGTCTTTAGCGACACTGTGGCTGCCATGCTATCATTAGTAGGTCTGTCCATTCGCTACAATATTTCTTTGCCGTCTGTAAGAGATATAAGGCTGCAGCATCCGCTGCGACCTGTCCAGTCAGATTTCATCCATTCGCTCTTTTGTCTCCGATTTGTCCTGCTGCATACCTACACAAGAGGCATTGTTTGCTAGCCACGTGCAAGACTGTCTCATCGCACATCGACACACAAAGCACCACGACGATTCCAAACGCCACAACAATATTACTTCTGACTACTGAGGCCGCCTTGAGTCGTACCTAAAGAGTCATCTGACTGCCGATCCTTTACCGAACCATTGCAACCAACACTCTGCTGCCTGCACTACTACTGGACCCTGATCACTCACTCCCTTAGGCTCCATTGAAGGTTGAAAGACTTCTTCCTCCCAATAGACCTTCGACTTGCCACCTCTTCATCGAAAACCTCGACTTCAACTTTGATCGACATCGTCCCTACTTGAACGTCGACAAGCCAGCTCGCTTACTCCTCTACATACTTACCTCGACATCGCTGATCTGCGTTCAACGTCGATATATCAGCTTGCCTACCGGTCGTCACCTTACTTCCTCAACATCCATGTGCATCGTCGAGCAGAAGACATATCTCGAGGCTGATGGTAACCCAAGGTTGATCGAGAGAATCCGTCGTTGTGAGAACGCTGTTGGTGCTGGTACTTGCTCAAACACCAGACGAACGTTCGACACTGTCAGGATCATCGAGACCAAACCAGAGTCATCTTCCTCGTCGCGGAAGGAGGAGGTCTTCACCGACAACAACGGACGTACTCGCATCTATCGCGATCTTAGCCGTCGATCCAGCCAGAAGCACAAGGCTGGACACAGCAAACGCTCAGAAAAGAGGGATTCGGTTGATCCTCAACGACCTGTACCGTTGCCAGCCTTCGACACCAGGAGGCCTTCGCCTGTGTCTCGCCCTGACACACCAAGCTCTGCGCCTCCAAGAATGACGTCCTTCACACCAGAGCACTCCTCAGAGCCCAGATTCAGACCAAACGGCACAGCAGTCTATGAACTGCCATCGTCGCTACTAGACATGCCTCGAGCCACAATGAACGAACGACCAAATACGAATGCAGCCGATCGGAAGGTGTCGTTCGAAGACGACGCTGCCGGTAAGGCCCCTAATCGCCATTACTCTGGACACCCGGGCAACACGGGGGCTCGTGACTCCACCATGCCATCTCCTACACCTACAAGGGCATCGCCGGGCCTCAGCCGTCTGCCTAGTATCCGTCATCAGCGTACAGACTCGGCTCGCGAGCTTCCCCGGGATTACGTCAAGCCAGACCACGAACACGCCGCTCGGGAGTTCGCGCGCGAGGCAGCTCGCCGCCAGAAAGCAGAAGCAGAAGCAAGCCTCCGTCGCCAAGAAGATCTCGAAGCCGCCGAGGACAAACAACTAGACCTCGAAGCCGAGCGAGCCCGCAACCGCCGCCCTCTGTTTGCCGCCGCCGAGCTGCCGCGTCGAAGGCCCGAATCCCTCTTCTCCAACCGCGACAGCCTCGACAACGACCACTCTTCATCGTGGAGCAGACACACCAGCCCACCAGCCCCGCCTCGCCTCCCGAGGCCGGCTCCCGCGACGACTGGTACGCGTTTCGCTTCTGCTTCCCCGTTGCCGACCTCCTCCCGCTCCTCGCTCCGCCGCAGTGGAACTACTCACGGCCGAGCAACCATCCACCACTACCACTACCCCGACAGCCCACCCGTTGTCACCAGCAGTAGCAACAACAGCAGCCGCAGGCCTAGTGACTCGATCCGCGAGCGGGGACGGGAAGTCATCGAGCGCGAGCGCGTCCGTGCCGCGGCTGAAGATTTGCGAAGAGCCGTCGAGGAGGGCGCTGGCGCCGACATGGGTGCAGGGGCTCGCCGCTGGGAGCCGGTCTTCGACGAGGTCGAGGAGAGGGTCAGTGGAAGGGAGTACTACTACGTCTCTGAAGGGCCGGCGAGGCAGGAGATCCGACGCCGTCACGGGTCTTGGCGGGATGAGAAGAAGAGGGATTTCTGGAGCTAAATCATTGGGATCTGTCTAGTCAGTGTACTTCTAACCGCGCTGGGTTTTGGTGAAAGGCCATTCGCGAAGGGCATATAGATAGGGACTGCCGCTTTTACTTATCTCCTTGTGTTGGAACACATACAGGTGGTTGTGGTATCTCATTGTTCTAGCTTATAGATGGGCCAGTGTAGGATCCTTGGGAAACAGTTGACCGTTACTTGTCAATTTTAAAAGATTCCACATCAACGTGTGCTGCACGTAGCCAGCTCAATGAAAATGATCAGCGCGTCTCAAGTCTTTTGCTTTTGTACATAGAACGAAGGTCTAAAACCCCCCAACCAACCAACGAGGAAAGATTCTATACATGCGGGTAGTAGTTTACATCACCATCCCTCAACAACTCTACTGCTGACCAGAGCCAACGCCCCTAGAAAGCTGCTCGATCATTTCAACAGTCCCCTGCCCCTCACCAGCCTTCACGTTGCGCGCGGCGCCCAGCTTCGCAGCCTCGGCGTCAAACCCACTGACGCGCGCCCGGCGATCCTGCTGCTGCTGTTGCCAAAGAGTGCGATCCTGCTGGTTAGCCATGCGCATCTGGTCCGGCAATGCAATACCGTAGTTGGCAGACTGGGGAGGCCTGTTGAACGAAAGTGGGAGACGGACAGCCGAAGGGCGCGAGGATCCCAAGTTGCGGCCAGCGTGGATGTGGTCGACATTGCCTTCTTTGACTGCGACGGATTCGGAATCCGCACGCGCGACGCTCAGGCGCACGCGGCCGGATTCGTCGACGGTGGCGCTGATGGGGCGGACGTACACCTTGTTGCCGCCGGGGAGGTCCGGGTCGAGGATGTGCGCTGGGTCGTCGTTGTTGTTGCGGCGGCCGTTCCTGCCCATCTCGCTCGAGTTTGGGTCCAGAGCCACGAAGCCGCCTACACCCAGCTGCGCTTGGTTGCTGGTGGATTTGGCGCTACTGCGGGCCATGAGGACACGGGAGAGGACGGGGGAAGGGTATGCTTGTGGGCCGTGAACGGGGTGGTTCTCCATGAAGGCGTTGGTGCGGAGGTGCGAGAGACCGGCAGCCGGGTGCGTCGTGGGAGGTGCGAAGTCGTTGTCGCCCAGGCTTCCGAGCTGTGTGTTGAGGGCGGAAGTCCGCGTGCTGCTGTTGCGGCCTGCAATCTCGGTGTTGACGGCGGGAATGTCGAGGAATTCCGTGATGAGTTTGGAGAGCTCGGACGCGAGGTTTGTGTGTGAGTGACGGAGTCCCTTCTCGAGTTCGGGGAGCTCCTCGAGCGTAGGACGCAGATGAGGGATACGCTGTGCCTCCCATTCCTCCAGCATGCGAGTCTTTGCTTTTTGGATCTCGGTGATATCAGCCCGCGCTTCACGGATCACTCTGTTGGCCTCGGCGATGTCGACAGCGCTTGAGCTTTGGCCTTCGACGCCAAGAATGCGGTATACATTCGCGATGCCATCTGAGATAATCGCCAGCACCCTCTCCTCCGCATCACCTCTAGGTCCGATGTCTGCGCCGAGACGCTCAATGTTGGTCCTCTCGATTTGAGCAGCACGCTGGGCCTGGGTGAGGATCTTGCGAGCCTCCTCCGGCGCGTTCCATCGCCTGCCTTCGGCAACATATTGCTCTGACCGTTGCCTTGCCTCAGACAGCACACGCTCGCCCTCCTGTCGTGCCTTCGCCTCCAGTTCCGGGTTGTTGTGCACCAAGGCATCCCGCAACAGCTGATCTGCCTTGTTTTCCGCCTCCACAAGGACCATGTCGGCCTGCACCAAGGGCCCAGCGGCCTCGAAGGGACCATGCCATTCCTTGTTTTCCTGTGCCTCTCTCCTCTCGTTCTCAAAGTTCTGCTTCGCAAAGTAGTTCATCAAGTGCAGGTTCCACTCCTCCCGACGTCCCCTCAGTTGCCTCTCCACCCAGCGCTGGAACTCTCCTTCCTGCATGCCCGCAACAAAGGGACCAGCGTGCTTCCATCGCCTTGCCTCGGTTGTCTGCGCGCCTTCAAGTGCATCTACTCCCGATCGTAGTACCACAGGCGCAGCGTTGGGATCGGTGTTGTCCAAGAAGTCCTCGTAGACGCTCAAATTGTTGTTGCGGTCCGTCTTACCGCGCGCCATGATAGGCACGCCCATCTCGGCCCACTTGGCTCGTGAGCGCTCATGGTCGGCTGCACTCTCGAATTCGGTGATGTGGTCGGAGGTATCCTGGCCCAAAACGCGGATGCTCGGGGCGGAGGACCTGGTGGTCTTGCCGGGAATGGCTCGCTTGAGACCCCAATCGCCGCGGTAGTGCGATGAGGACGGGGTCGCAATGGCCTGGTGGGTGGGATAGAACTGAGTGGCACTGTCGGAGGCGCGGTGGAGTCCTGTCGAGCTGGGGAGTTCGAGAGTCGCTGATGGGAGCGGTCTTGGGAGTGAAAAAAGGCGTGACGACTGCAGCAGGCGCGCAGTCGGCGAGTTGTACGCCTTGGACATTATGGCGAGGGTGCCAGGGGGGTTGCGATGCCTTGATAACGCTGTGTCGTGCCTCCAAGGATGCTATCAACTAAATTAATGGGAGTTCGAAGCGCGGCGTTCGCGCGGAGGTTTCGGACTCTCAGCGGAGGGCAAGTACTGGGACACACGTCGTGTAGATTGGCAGTAGTCTGTCCCAATTATCTGCGCAAACTTCTGGACTTCTGAACCTCCAACAGCTCCTCCCTCAGCACCCATTCTATTGCCGACATCTCGACCTTACACCAACCACCTTACAACAGTCGCATAACCACCGAAAGGTCCACCAAACACTACAACACGCGACCGCGACCGCGACCATGCCGAAATTCTTCTGCGACTACTGCGATGTTTACCTGACCCACGACTCGATGAGCGTGCGCAAGGCGCATAACTCCGGCCGCAACCACCTGCGCAACGTGGTCGACTACTACCAGCAAATCGGACATGAAAAAGCACAGAGCGTCATCGACAGTATCACAAACTCATACGCCGCCGAGGGCCAATCTGCGAACAACCCGATGCTGAACACCGCGCCGCCTGGGTTTGGCCCGCCGGGAGGAATGATGCCGCCTGCTGGCATGCCTCCTGGTTTTCCTATGCCTCCGGGTGGTATGCCGCCTGGATTCCCTGCCGGTGGGTTGAAACATACATCGTGTGCGAGTGATTGAGTATCTGGTGCTAACGCGATCTAGGTATGCCGCCGCTCCCACAAGGACTTCCTCCAGGCTTTGCACCGCCGCCTGGCATGTCAGGTTTCCCTCCAGGTAAGCCCAATACTGCAAAACTGCTGCTGAAGATCGGCCACTGACTCCATGCAAAGGTATGCCTCAAGGTATGCCGCCTCTCCCACAAAGCCTTCCTCCTGGTTTCCCACCCCAAGGAGGCCCACCCGCTGGCTCTCCGCCTGGCGGTCCGCAATTCCCTCCTCCCGGCATGGCACCCCCGGGTATGGGTGGTCCGCCTGGTATGCCGCCTTACCAAGGAAGACGCTAGTAGCGCTGCCGTGTTGTAAGGAAGAAATAACCAGAGGATACCCTCAAGCAACCTAGACGAGCATTATGGCCACAGTCAAGCCACAAAAGTTCGACACATCCTATCATACATCCACGATCTGATGCAGAATGGTCGAGACGGATGCAGGACGCTCGCGTGGGGATGAAGACGGAATGAGGGACAAGGATGATTGAATAGTAAAGAGAGGCCGAGGACGTAGAGGTCCGGGGACCGAGAAAAGGATTGCAAGATGAGAGGTCAACACCAATTCGCCTGCTATTGTTAGCAATGAGTTGGCTGGCTACATACTAGGAGTGATAGACACGACAAACGGACGCAGCAATGCAATAATGTATTACTACACTGATTAAACGTAATAGCTACATGTCAAAACATGCGGCGACTTTGTTCGTCAGTGAGTTTGCTACGTGATGTTTATGAGATACACGTATAAAAGACCAGGTCAAACAATGTTCGAGGGCATTTTGGTATACAGTATATGCATTGAAGACTAACAACCTCAAGAGTGGATCCCTAGTCGCTTATTGATACCTGAGGCAGCAGCTTCTTCGCAAATCTTGGCGTTACCACAGACTAAGGTATTCGACTATTCGTGCGCGCAACTTCACTTTTTCTCACCCACCAGCCGCACTTATCACACCACAAGGAACCGTTCAGTTGTATGTACACCGCAATGCACAGCGCATCTTCCAGGCGACTCAGCTTGCTTGCATCTTCAAAACCTGCGCATACTGACATTCACCGCGCAGTCTTCATAATCAATCACAATGGCTGAGCAGCTCGTTCTCCGCGGTACCCTCGAGGGCCACTCCGGCTGGGTCACCTCCCTCGCCACCTCTCTCGAGAAGTAAGAGCTTGCAGCTACATGGGACAACATGCGCATCCACTAATGGTGGAACAGCCCTAACATGCTCCTGTCCGGTTCTCGTGACAAGTCCCTCATCATCTGGAACCTTACCCGTGATGAGACCTCTTACGGCTACCCCAAGCGTTCGCTCCACGGTCACTCTCACATCGTCTCCGACTGTGTGATCTCCTCCGACGGCGCCTACGCCCTGTCCTCTTCCTGGGACAAGACTCTCCGTCTGTGGGAGCTCTCCACCGGCCAGACCACCCGCCGTTTCGTCGGCCACAACAACGACGTCCTGTCCGTCAGCTTCTCCGCCGACAACCGTCAGATCGTCTCCGGTTCCCGTGACCGCACCATCAAGCTGTGGAACACCCTCGGTGACTGCAAGTACACCATCACCGACAAGGGCCACACCGAGTGGGTCTCCTGCGTCCGCTTCTCCCCCAACCCCCAGAACCCCGTCATCGTCTCCGCTGGCTGGGACAAGTTCGTCAAGGTCAGTAACCATTTCCTTCCTTCCTCCCGCTCATATGATGTTTTACAAAAGTATTTGCTACTTCAGAGCTCTAATCTCGGGCCATGAGACACATTTCGCCTTCATCGGCGCGCTGATACTAGCGACTTTTTGCCTTTCTATCATTTATTAAACCGCGTTGAACATCGAACTAACGTTTGCATAGGTCTGGGAGCTCGCTACCTGCCGTATCCAGACTGACCACATCGGTCACACCGGTTACATCAACACCGTCACCATCTCCCCCGACGGCTCTCTCTGCGCCTCCGGTGGCAAGGACGGTACCACCATGCTCTGGGACCTGAACGAGTCCAAGCACCTGTACTCTCTCACCGCCGGTGACGAGATCCACGCCCTTGTCTTCTCGCCCAACCGTTACTGGCTGTGCGCTGCCACCTCCAGCTCCATCATCGTCTTCGACCTCGAGAAGAAGTCCAAGGTTGACGAGCTCAAGCCCGAGTACGTCGAGGTTGGCAAGAAGGCCCGCGAGCCCGAGTGTATCTCCCTCGCCTGGTCCGCCGACGGCCAGACCCTGTTCGCCGGTTACA
>Ga0265797_10005929_pt1 | contig 17593 bp, 9 predicted proteins | sample P2T30metagenome_FD_192433 | JGI IMG/M metagenome (GOLD analysis project Ga0265797, IMG submission 192433) | Plant litter microbial communities from East Loma Ridge, Irvine, California - P2 T30 | ecosystem: Environmental > Terrestrial > Plant litter > Unclassified | place: USA: California...
GGTGACCTGCCACTCGAGCAGCTTCTGCTTGAGGCCGGCGATGGGGTCCTGGGTGCTGCGCATGCGCTGGATCTCCTCACGTGTGCGGTAGGTGGTGCCGGGGTCGGACATGGAGTGACCACCGTAACGGTAGGTGACGTACTCGTAGACAAGGGGACCCTTGCCGGCGTTGCACCACTCCTTACCGTACTGGACGGCGGCCTTGACGGCGAGGGCGTCCATGCCGTTGATCTTGAGACCAGGGATGTACTGACCACGCTTGTAGTACTCAGTGAGAGCGGAAGAGCGGTTGGCGGCGGTACCCATACCGTACTTGTTGTCTGGTGGTTGTTAGTGGTTGGATCTCACAATGCGACTGGAATTATTGTAAACTTACTCTCACAACCGAAGATCACGGGAAGGTCCCAGAGCTTGGCCATGTTGAAAGCCTCGAAGACCTGACCCTGGTTGGAGGCACCGTCACCGTAGAGAGCAAGGGAGATGTTCTTCTTGCCGTTGTACTTGTTGGCGAAAGCGAGACCAGCACCGACGGGGACCTGAGCACCGACGATACCGTTGCCACCGTAGAAGCCGGGGGCGAACATGTGCATGGAACCACCCTTGCCGTAGGCGATACCCTCGCGACGGCCGAGAAGCTCACCAATGATGGACTTGACGGAAGCACCGCGCATCATGGCGAAACCGTGGCAGCGGTAGGCAGTGATGACCTGGTCCTCCTTGGTGATGGCATGCTCAATACCGCAAGCAACAGCCTCCTGACCGGTGGACAGATGGCAGAAACCACGGATCTTCTTCTCCTTGTAAAGACGATCGGCGGCCATTTCCATGCGGCTGCAAAGCAAGATACGTTAGCCCATGATCTCCCAGCATCCTGTAAATCCACGTTCCTTCCTCAATGGTATCCCACGCGCTTCCAATCGCAATTCTCCTCCTCCTTTGGGGCGGTGATCACATACCGCGAGGCGACCATGTCGTAGTACATCTGCTTCAGCTCCTTCTTGGTGGTGTTGAGCTCGTATGAGGGCGGGTCCATCTCGTAGGTCTCGAAGGACTCATCGGAGAGGCGGACGGTGAAAGGCTTGTCGTCCTCGGAAGGGACCTCGCTCTTCTCGACGTGGGCGCTGGCAGCGTCGGTGGTGACATTGCGCCTGGCGACCGGGGCGGCAAATCTGAGAGCTCTGGGCGCGGCGGCAGCCCTGGGCGCGAAACGGGACAGCATTGTGGGAGGACCTCGTCGACGGCGAGGGCGGTGTGTGGAGGGTTAAACGAGGGTGAGGAGGGTGGGAGAGCGGAGTGGTTACGGGATGGGTGAGGTGGAGAGGTGGTGGTGCTGTGGTTGGCAGCGATTGCTGTTCGATGTTCCGGCTCGAGCAAGACTTTCCGAACTCCCAACAACGCTCGATGCGGGAAAGAGCTTGTGAGCACGGTCTTTCCCGACCACCCCGAATTCCGCCGGCTTATTATTTTTGGGATGATGAGATGAATTGTTTACCTTACTTGTATTTCTGAATGTATGTATGGATAGCCTAATACATTGCAGTTCGATTGGCAATCTAGTCCTTTCGTTTGGATATACATACTACGCACTCTTCGATCCGGACTATCAAATCTACTTGTCTCTCTACAACGACGGAGTATCTGTGGCACTCCCGCCAATCTCACCGGATGCATGTGCGCGTCTCATCCATGTACAGCCCTGCGTGTCAAAGATAGCATCTCACTGGTAGCAACGTTGATATGTATAGTGACGGGTCCCGATGGCAACACTGCAGCGCCTATTGAGACGAGATTCCATTGTAACTGTAAGGTATGCTAAGTCAGCCTATCGTTGCGTTGAAATCTTGTCCATCAAACGTTTGATGAGGTGGTTGCATGTAGACTGGTGAGCGGCAATTGTCCAAACATTGAATGACCCGTACATCATCAAATGGACGTACTATCCTTCAATGCGAACCAGCTACTTCTTTAATGAAGAATGACTACTTTGTAAAACCGGCACAGAAGTTCATGCAGCTAAGATACGATATGTGCACTGCCTAATTATACACTCCTCACCAACGCCACGCTAAACCCATGTCCGAAAGCATCACACAATCTCGTTAATTCTACCACATCTCTCAACTAATGCGAACCTTCTTATGGACGCCATTCGACACGACTTCCTCGTCATCCTCATCCTCCCACTCATCATCTTCATCTTCGTCGACGACCTTGCGCTTCCTGGCTGCCCGCTTGGAAGCGCCACCAACAGTCTCGATGCCCTTCTCTCTGGCCTCCACTTTCTCTAACATGCTGAGATAGCCTTCGAGGACGGAGTCTAGAGCGCCCTCGACCTTCTCCGGTCGTTCCTCAAGATCAAGCTGCATGAGAGGGTCGCGGTTGAAGAGGTAGATGCGCTGCTTGGCGTAAAGTCGCCAGAAGAAGTACGCTTTGTCGTGCTCGTTTGTGGATCTCTCTTTCTTGGTAATCCTGTTGCGCGAGCGGTTGCTGGTTGGAATGCACGAGAGAGTCTGCATTTCTACCAGACGGCCGAACTGACGCGAATCGATCTTGGATTGCTTGCGAATCTCTTCGGTTACTTGGCCGGAGACGATGGAGTCGACAGGGATGTGTGAGGAGGACTTGAGTTTGTCCGAGGGAATGTCGGTGTTGACTTTGAGACCGGCGAAGGCAGGGTTGTTTGCGCGCAGGTGGCGCATGTCGCAAAGATCGCGTAGGTCATCAAAGGCTTCGTTCGGGTCCTCGACAGTGAACTCGCGAACGTTGTGCGGAGCTGTCAGGGTAGCGTACATGGTATTGTAGAGCTCCTGACCGTGGCCGCCACCTTGGAAGGAAGGCAGAATGAGGAACTGGGACAGACGTTCGCGACTGGGCAGATCGAGCGGTGATTTGACTCCATCATTCTGCAGAGCTGCCACAAGATCATCCGAAGAGGCCTCAGATATCTTTGCCCGTGCAGCATCGTCGGTTTTGAGCAGCTTGACCTCCTCCACAATAGGATGCTTGCGATCGGGGAAAGTGAAGACTCTGTACGAAGTGCCGAAACCGACAAAAGCGTAGGGAGAGCTTCCTTCGGCAGCCTTGTCGTCCGCTTGATATGTCAGGAACAGCTTCCATCTTTGTGTAGTCCAGTCCTGGTCCAGCTGCAGAGTTGTGCCGCCTTCAATGAACAGAGGCACCAGAATCTGCATATTCTCCAGCACCTGCTTCGCCGCAGCATCTGTCAAGCTTGCGCACCAGATCTCGTACTTGGCTCCATCTCTCGTGTAATCGCGAATCTTCTCTCCGGGAGGCGTCCAGCTTGCAGCATCGCCGTCATCCGTGTTCGTCGCATCGAAGGCAGCCTCGGGTAGGAAGTCATGAAGCACTTCTTTGATATCTGTCGGCTTGATGTTGTTGATTGCCTTGAAAATCTTGCCATACTTCACATCCAGCTGTGGTCGCAAGTTGTGCGCAGCGAATGTGAGGTTGATGGAGAGGTCTTGGTAGCCGAAGATTGCTTCCTCTTCACCGAAGATTGGGTATGTGAAGGCTGGCTGGAATGCTGCATGCTCACTGCCGTCGCCGCGAACGACAGAGATGTTGAAGCAGTCGTTGCTGTTGGTAGACCATTCGCTGACTTGTTCTTCGATCGTGCGCTCAAGCTCCTGCTCGTCAAGATCGGCAGACATGTTGTAGAGTGTGCGCTCACAAGTATTGGCGATGTGGTTGAGTCTAGCTGATAGCGGCTCAATGATTGTCTGGTGAAGTCAAGTGAGTGAGGGTGTTGCGAGGAATGATGGAGTTGGTGTCACAGAGCAGCGAGTGAAACGAAGCTTTAGCTCCAGCTGCTGCGGCGCGACAAGAAGACGCGATCTCTCGCGTGTAATCTCAACGGGCCCAAGCGCATCAGATTAGATTTCACTGCATTATCTTAGCGCTGCACTCTGCAAGGGAAAGTTGAGATGAAACCCTGATGGGAGCGAGAGCAAGCAAGAGCTGACGAGAGGAGTGGAGCCCAAGTCGCGTACATTGAATGCTCGGACTTTGATGGTCGACTTGCGCCAGCCTCACGTCTTGATGCTGCTGCTACAATAACACTACTCAAATCCAGCAGTATTCACCAGATACACGGCGCAGGCTCGCTGTTATCGCAATCATGTGGGACGGCTTCTTTATGCTTTTGCTGCTCTGCGTGGTCATGGCTACCGCGTACGTACCTTGAACCTTGAGGATAGTGTACCATAAACAATTGCATACTAACAACGACCACAGATCAGTACTCGCCGGACTACTACCGTTGTCATTCGCGCTCTCACAGAAACAACTGCGCTTCATCACCGCGCTAGGAACAGGTGTCCTGGTTGGCACGTCGCTTATCGTCATCATCCCTGAAGGAATCGAAACGGTATACAGCGCAAGTGGAAGCAGTCATGGTCACAACAAGAGGGAATTGTCACTCGGAGCGTCCAGACGCCAAGTCGATTACACGAGCCCCATCGCTGAGGTGGCATGGAGCTCAATAGCAAAACGAGACGGTGCGATCGCAGACGAAGTACACAGCTTGATCCCCAGGGCCCAAGGAGACTTCATGACCGGCCCAGACGACGGATACAGGACAGAGGAGGAAATTGCTGCAGAGCTATCGAAGCAAGGACATCCATCTACAGATCCCGGCCACGAAGAGGGTTCAAGTCTTTCTAGCGAACAAAAAGTAAAGCCCTCATCGCAAGAGCACCATGCTGGGGAGGAGACAGGCCACAACCCGCACGCCTACGTCGGAATCTCGCTCATCGCCGGCTTCATTTTGATGTACCTTATCGACACTCTCCCACGCCGCGCCAGCTCTTCATCTCAACCCCAGCGCTTCCAGATAAACCTTACGCAGTTCAGCTTGAACCGCCCATCTACCTCTTCGCCAAACCCGGAATCTTCCCCTCAAGAATCCGATTACCACGACACACCTCAAGCATCCTCTGGCTCCGCCTCACGCCCATCTTCAACAACAGTTGGCCTAGTGATCCACGCCTGCGCCGACGGCATCGCTCTCGGCGCCTCTTCGACATCCAACGGAGCTTCTAGCAGCGGCCGCAACCTCTCTTTCATCATTTTCGTCGCGCTTATGATCCACAAGGCGCCAGCAGCGTTTGGCCTGACCACGACGCTGCTCAAGCAAGGCCTCTCCAAGCGTGCCGCAAGAGCACACCTCATCGTTTTCTCGCTCGCAGCTCCCGCTGGCGCGCTCGTAACCTGGGCTGCGGCCAGTCTTCTTGGTTATGGCGGACTACCAGAGAGCATGAGTGCTGAGTTTGCCACTGGCGTCTTGCTGCTCTTCAGCGGCGGTACGTTCCTGTACGTGGCCATGCACACGATGCAAGATGGTGGACATGCGGAGCACGCAGGCAATGGATACGCTGAAGTCCCGATGAATGGATACGGTGATAGCGGTGCTGCGCCGATCAAGTCATCGAATGAGCACGGCGTGGCGGAGACGTTTGTTACAGTTGCGGGCATGCTGCTGCCGCTGTTGACTCAGTTCGGACATGCGCATTGAATTGTTAGAGGAGTTGTTGTTTAGAAACTTGTAGGATATGATAGAAGACAATCGTTGCGATATAGTACGCACCCGCTTGCTCTCACTGTCCTGTCATGTGTTTTCGTCACCGCTGAGGCAGACCTGTACTTTTGTGGCTCTGTTGGTGAGCTTGCAAGATGAATACCTTATAATTACTAGCTGAGTGTAAGAGATGTAAGGTGGCAGACGTATAAACTACATGTACATGTAGCAAGCCTATTGGAATTATCCAGCTGTACAAATCATACAAGGTCCTCTCCAAGCTCTTTTTTTGACAAAATTTGACGAACATTTGTGAGATCGTTAACTAAGTTTTGTCGTAGATGATATTCACGATTCTCGAGGCTTCTACAAAGTTCGGATGTACAACTCGCTTTTGTTCTAACTTTACACATAGACGGATTCAGTGTCTTTTCAAGTTACGAAGTGATATATTTGACCAAGCCGTATCTACTATGAGACAGCATAAACCACAAATACGGGTATATCGCTGATAACAGATTTGAATCGATGGAATGCATTGCCCCAACACTAACCCTAATTAGTTGTGCACATACATACATGTACATGTACGTGACATCGTTATGCTTCAATGCACACGTGCATGTATGCATTCTCTGTCAGTTATGCAATTATGGATAATGTATCAGGATCAGAGTCCTATCATAGACAGCTCTGGAGGTTTGGGATCAACAGAATCGTTTGACATGTTCGCAGATTTCGTTGAACAGAGGTACCCGACAGTCGCTAGTATATTGGAAACCATGCTGACTCATATCACACACCTTGAGAATACCGGATGGCGCATAAATTCCGTACGCTGATCATGACATGAAAAAAAAGCATAGATGAAACGACCTCGATTTACTTCAGCACGCGGCGTCTCACCAACAACGATCCCATATTCCAAAATTATCTCAAGCTTTCGACACATGACTTAGGCATAACTACCCCATCGTCTCATAATTCGTAAGTCCAAAGTTTCTGTGTTCCAAAGACATTTACAACCCCATTCTTACTCGCGCGCTTGCTTCCTTCTCCCATCGCACCAAGACTCCATCTCCCTCGCTTCTCGCTCCGAGCAACCTCGGCAACTTCTCTACCTCGTCTCCTCGACAATAGCCTCGTAGCCGTTTCCGTTGTTCCACTTCTGGCGGTCGGAGAGAAGCCAGTAGATGACGATGCCGCCGATGGGGAAGATGAAGACGAGGACAGACCAGAGGAGCTTGTGGCTGACGGGGCGGGAGGACTTGAGGACCTCGACTGGGTGGGGGAGTTAGCAGGTTGCGCATTTGAGAGTGTAATTGCGGGACTTACTCCAGACGAGGATGTCGAGCACCAGGACAATGAAGCCGATGACTCCGCCGCCGGCACCGTACTGCGTGGTGGCGTCTTGGGCAGTGATGGGTGCGGCGGAGCAGAGGGCTGCTAGGCAGAGTTGGAGGAAGAGGTTGAACATGATGGTGGTTGATGGGTCGGTTGGATGGTGTTCGGGGTGTTTTTGTGATGCTGGATAGGTATTGTTATCGAGTGGAAGAGAGGTTGTAATCTTACAGCAGTAGATTAGGCAACAGTGAATGAGTGGCTGGGCTGCTGCTGCTCGCCTGTCTCAAGCTTGCAGCTATAGCTATGCCGTCATCGTCACGCGACATCAGCTTCACCTCGGCTTGCTGTCACGTGATATTGCGGTATCTGGTAGCAAAGACATGGTACCATTGAAACATCGTCCTTGCGGCAAGAATTGGAAATCCGTAGTTCTGTCACCGAGCAGGGGATGACGGCATTATCTCGTGGTCCACCAATTAGTAAGTGCCAGTGGTTCTCAGTGTCGCGTTTCGTGGTTGAGAGTTCGAGCCTCTGTAACTCCTCACGAGAAGCTCAGCATCTGGAAGAGGCTTAACCATGGCTTGACCATTCTTCAGGAATCGTTTCGAAGTTCACATGGACAACATGCTTTCTCCATGCCCTTGGCAAATGATGCCATATTTTCGAGACACGGACAGCGTTGGTGTGGCGTAGCAACTCAATCGACACCGAGGAATTCTTCCGTTAACGACTCACTATTCATGCACCTCGCTGTCCATGAGCAAATATGCCTCACATATGTCGACAGGAAGGGCAGCACCCGCAGGCACTACTCAGTCACTCCATAACCCCATCACCGAATGAGTCAAATGCTACAGGATCTGTGCGGAGTTTTCTCGTTCGCTTGCTTTTCCCCCTGATCAACGGCGAAAGCGTGAAGATCATGATCTGAAAACGATCACCTGAAGCCGTACAGCGGGAGATGCACCAGATGAGGCGTAAAGTCAATACAATAATAGTTAGCGATTGCTAACAATGGCAGAGCCTTTAGGGTTCTGGTCTCATGTTAACAGACTCCAAACGATAGTCCGCAGGATCGTGGGTTGACAACCCGGGCGATCACGCAAGGGCTAGGGCTCAGGCCTCCCGCTCTCCTGTCTTTTTGCATACAGATCCGGATGTGCCTCCCAGGAACGTATACGGTAGAGTTTTCGTGCTGAAACGGTGCTATGCTGTGGTGATGCCGCTATCTCCAACCCCAGTCTCCACTATTTGTCTGCAAGTGTCAGCGGATCCTCTTGCAGGACGGCCCGAGCGCGACCGCCCTTGCGCCGGTCCTCCGGATCTGCACACCCGCTGTCTGCCTTTCGACCTCAGCACATCCAGACCTCATCCTTCACCGCGGAAAACGCTCCATCACATCGCCACCGACAATCACAAACAAGCTCGCTTCTCGAACGTGGTATGGTCGTACCGTCTACATTACATCAGGAACTTTCGCGAGATGAAATCACCCGTGCGAGCGTCTTCTATTGAACCTATTCTGCCACATTGGGAAAACCTTGCGATTCATGGCCAGTGAACTCCACGGCTGCTCTACAACACTCGTGGTCTCATGTTCCAACGTTTTCTCTATGCGATGTAGCACGCCTGACCTCCTCGCCCGAGCACGACCCTGGGTTTGCCCCAACGAGCCGGCGTCGCAGCACATCACTGAACCTACACAGTATACACTTCATCACGTCAACTCGAATATATAAGGTGGTCTATCTCCCTCTCTCAGTTACTTTTCTCCTCATATCATTCCATTCAATCAGTTCAACTCAAGCAGTCCAGTTTCCTACATTCGCTATTTCTTTTACGACACACACTCGCTATAATCAGCCGCATCAATCCATTCAAACCAAATCAACAACTTAAAAACAACAACAAAAACTTCAACCACAGTCAAAATGGTCAAGTACGCCTACACCCTTTGCGCTCTTGCAGCCCTCGCCACTGCGGCTCCCACCTACCTTGCTGCTGGCGGCAACGGTGAGGTCGCTGCGACTATCTCTCGCCGCACCTGGGGTGGCGCCGGCGCTGGCGCCGGTGCTGGTGGCAACGCTGGCGCTGGTGTCGGCGGCAACGCAGGCCTCGGTGGCCACGCTGGTCTCGGACTTGGCGGCAACCTCGGTGCTGGTCTTGGAGCAGGCCTTGGAGGTCTCTTCGGTGGCCACGGTGGCGCTGGTGCTGGTGGCAACGCCGGTGCCGGTCTCAATGCAGGTCTCAACGCTGGCCTTGGTGGCAACGCAGGCCTCGGTGGCAGCGCTGGTGCTGGTGTTGGTGGCAGCGCTGGCGCTGGTGCTGGCGGTGATGTGGAGGGCGGCGCTGGTGCCGGTGGTGATGTGGAGGGCGGCGCTGGTGCCGGTGGCAACGCTGGTGCTGGTGTCGGCGGCAACGCTGGCCTCGGTGGCCACGCTGGTCTCGGACTTGGCGGCAACGCTGGCCTTGGTGGCCACGGCGGTGCCGGTGCCGGTGCTGGTGCTGGTGGCAACGCTGGTGTTGGTGGCAACGCTGGCCTCGGTGGCCACGCTGGTCTCGGTCTCGGCGGCAACGCTGGTCTTGGTGGCCACGGCGGTGCTGGTGCCGGTGGACACGGTGGTGCTGGTGTCGGCGGCAACGCCGGCCTCGGTGGCCACGCTGGTCTCGGACTTGGCGGTAACGCTGGCCTCGGCGGTCACGGTGGTGCTGGTGCCGGCGGTAACGCTGGTGTCGGTGGCAGCGCTGGTGCCGGTGGCCACGGTGGCGTTTCTGGTGGAGCTGGCGCTGGTGGTGACGCCAACGGTGGTGCCCACGGCGGTGCATCTGGAAGCGTTGGCGGCAGCGCTGGTGGCAGCGCCGGTGTTGGCGGCCACGGTGGTGCTTCCGGCGGTGCTTCCGGCGGTGCTTCTGGCAGCGCTGGTGGCGATGCTCACGGCTCTGGTGAGGGCTCCACTGAGTCTTCTCCTTCCGGCTCCGACAAGCCTGAGGACAGCGACGACAAGCCCGAGGGCAGCGATGACAAGCCCGAGGGCTCTCCTTCCCCCTACGAGGCTCCTGGTGCCTACGAGGGCTCCAGTGCTGATGCCGGCAAGCCTGAGGACAGCAAGCCCGAGGACAAGCCCGAGGACAGCAAGCCCAGCGACACCGAGTCCTCCCCCTCCGACTCCTCCAAGCCTGAGGAGAGCAGCCCCCCTGCCAGCTACGGCGCACCCAAGAGCTACTAGATGCTCCGACAAGCTACAGCAACACCTCCCATCTCTCAGCTTCGGACGGAACTCCAACGAAAGGAGGATAATAGGGCCGAGGCCTCTAATTTGGGACTTTGGAAAATGGATTGAGTGAAACGGACTGAGGATTGATTTCATGGCATACGCTCTTTTACACCAGCCGATTGTATACGCTACAGTTTAGCGCTCTATAATCACTATTTATCAATGTTTTTATAAGTTATATCAAATGGACTGTTACTGCAATCTTCTTTTCCCAGGCACCGATCTTTCTTTAAGCGTGTTCAACATTGTCAATCTGCATCAAACTGACTTGTAAGTATTGCAGTCATCCAACAAAGCAGCATGATTCTACTTCGAGGAAGGTGACAGGAGAGTGACAGCAACTCACTGGCGTATCTTGCCCACTCACGACACAGATACGACAGCCGCAAAGTCTTTGCAGAGGAACCGTGCGGTGAAGGTCGATTCCCCTCCAGCTCACTTCGTTACACGCACTGCCATCAACCTTGTGTGCGCCCACTTCGCCGTTTAGGCCGTCGGCTCGCTTATACAACAACCTCGCACCGTCACTCGCACCGTCACTCGCACCGTCACTGGTCACACTAAGAAAGACCTTCTTCCAGCACGAACACTACTACCCCAGTTCGGAGAGATTGAACCAGGTCAAGATTGAACTGGATCGAGATCGAAGACTTTCCATTTCCGGCAAACTCCTCAGATATCTAGCTTTACAACCTCTTGTTGCATCACTTGCAAACCGGCTGAACACTCGGCTTAGCTACGCTGTTGCTAGGGTTTGTACGCCCGCAGCCGTTCGCGACTCCCAATGCAGTATCGTCGACCGCAGCGTTGTAAGCAGCACCACAGTTAGGGTCACTATCCTCGTTAGCTGTTGCACTGTTACGCATACGAGATTCACAACAAACCTTGCGCCGCCACTTGCGCTGTTGAAGTAGGAGCAGATATCGTGGGAGAAGCAATCTTGCGTGTATGCGTTGCCTAGAGAAGCTCCGGTACAGCCGGCTCCGCATCGTCCATTGCAAGAGTAGCTGCAGGAGTTAGTCGATACGACGATAGATTTTGGAATGGTTCGACTTACTCTCCGCTTCCGGATGGGTTGGGTCCGAAGTTACTGCCAACGGTTCCTGTCCATGTGCAGGCCTTTCCGGCGCTGTTGGTCCATCGTGCTGTAGCAGTAGCTCCTACGGCGAGGCAGCTCACAGCGCGTTTCTCGAGGAGTTCCGGGGTCGGAGAAGCAATAGCAATACCTGCGAAAGCAAAGAGCAGGGTGGTGGAGAATAACATGATAAGTATTGATATGCGTTAGTAGATAGACTCTAGTTGTACCTACAGTTCCTTATAAGAAGCTTTTATACATCGCCATCAATCCCTAGATCGACGAACAGACAACGGGGCAAGGAGTATGGCCTCGGTACATGTGGTAAGCGTCTTCAAATGACTTCAGCTTTTGATTGCAAGTAATATATCGTTCTCCGCATCTATGACACGATCCTAGGGTTGAATGACACCATAGCGAGAATTTTGCGAAAAGATTCCGCTAGTAGTAGTAAATACAAGGTCCGCGACGAAAGCGGAAGGAGGTATTCGGTTTCTATACGCTTTGATACAATAAGGAGCATAGCGCGATAGGGCGGTCAGGAAATATAACGCTTATACGCGCACTCCCTTTTCGCTTTTACAACTCTACGTTAGATAAGGAATCTTCTCTTCGCAGAGCCTAGGAACTTCATTTCATCTCCTCCGTCCTTTCTTTAAGGTTTGGTTCGCTATAGATTTGAACCAGTATCGGATTATTATACATAAATAAGGATTAATCGGAGCATACATAGCATATACCGTAGTAAAATAGGTCATAGGTAGAGGTTCGTAAGGAGCAGGAAGTATTTATGCTTCTCGGAGTTTAGGGGTACGCCTAGACCGCTCTGCTATGCATATCTTATATAAGAGCTAAGGTCGCGCATTCGAATCATAGTCTAGTCGTAATATAGTATTATTAAGCGAAGTAAAACTATAGGTAGGAATCTACTAATCGATTAGCTACTTCTATATAGCTAAGATCTGCTAGATTAGGCCTAGTATTAAGTTCTAAGTAGCTTAAGGAAAATCCCTATAGATCTATAGTTTTATTTCGCTTAATAATACTATAATATATAGCTTATAATCTAGTTTAAAAATTCTTTATAAGCTCTTAGTAACAAGAGTAAGTATGCTTTCTTTATCTATAAGATATTAGTAAGTTATAGTAAATAATAATGAAACTTATTATTTAAATAGTATTTCTATAATTTAGTAGAAGTAAATATAATAAAGTCTTTAAGATTACTAATAATAATATAATTACTAATTACTTATATAATATATAAGCTTATATTTTCTAATAGTAATATAATCTAGTAGATAGAAAAAACTAGCTACTTTAAAGCTTTATTAGATTTATACTTAGTATAAGAATAAATTATAAATTAGAATATTCTTAAGCTTAGGATAATTTAGCTTTAGAGCTAGAGAATAGTCGATTTTTAAAGATTAGCTCCTAAAAATTATAATTAAGGAATATTATAGCTTATTAGTAAAGCTTGACTTAGGAATAAACTGGATTGATCTAATATTATAATCTATCTTTATAGATAATTATATATCTTTAATTAGATAAAGTTAGTCTAAGTAGAAGCTAAAATACTTAATAAAAGGCCTAGAGAGAGATAAAATCTAAGCTTATACTTAAGTAACTTATATCTAATAGATTCTAAGAATTACTTAATAGATATTTAAGGCTTTTATAGTTAAGAGACTAATACTAAGCTAATTAAAGCTTACTAGTATACTAGTAAAGGAAGAGAAAGCTAGCTACTTTTTTTAATTTTTAAAAATAAGGTTATATCCTACTAATTAGAGCTGATTAGCTTTATCCTAGAATTTATACCTCTTTCTCTTAGCTTATAAAGTCTTAGTACTAAATCTTAATTATAGAAGGCTAAGTATTATTTTTAAAAATTAGCTCTAAAATTAGACTTTAGGAACCTAATTTCTAAAAAGTTATATCTTACTAATTAATAGGAATTAGGATCTAATATTCTAAACTATATTAATTAAAAGTATTAAATTTTATTCTATAATTTTAAAAATTACTATTTTATATACTAGCTAAGATATAGTAAATATAAATAAGTAGAGCTAAAAATTAAGTTTTAGAGCTTATTTTTTAAAATTTAAATAATTCTTTAATTAATACCTAAATTTAAATTTTTAAGAAGCTAATTTATTTACTAAATTATCTTCTTCCTCTTCCTTATTATTTATTATCTTAATTATATATTACTTTCTTTATTCTTTATTCTTTTTCTTTTTTAAAGCTTTTTTATCTATTCTTTTAATTCCTTTAAATATAGATTCTTATAAAATGATAATCTAATCTTCTAGTATTATTCTTCTATTATTCTTTTATCCTTTCTATCTATTAGAGAGCTTACTCTTCTTTTATAGCTCTTTTTAAAATTATATAATTTATATTTCCTTATAATAATAAAATTAAGAATCTAATAAATAAATTAATAATATAGAATATAAATAGTATTTTTAATTATAAGCTTCATAATAAGCTATTTTTTAGAAAGAGTAAGGAGAGAATAATAAGCTAACTTAGATTAGCTTATTAGGAAGTTAGATATCTCTTTTAAGGAAGATATAATATTCTTTAGTAAAGATAAGATTACTTTAAAGAAAGAGAAGATATAGGAAAAAGATTTTAGGTACTAAAAAGTAGATATCTAAATATTTAGAAGTAGATTTTATATATAATATTTAAAATCATTTAGCTTTTATTTTAATATAAGCTTAAGTGTATTTAATATATTATAATTACTTAATAGAGTATTAAAAGATTTAATCTATCTTACTCTTTACTATTATTTTTAGAAATCTAAAATAAATAATGTTAATAAGCTATATAATATAAGAAGTATTAAGTAATAATAGAGCTAGATTAATAAGTCATTCTTAAAATAGAAATAGATTAAATTATTATCATCTATTATTACTTATTTACTTACTTCTTTCCTTATATTCTAAAGGCTTTATTAATTATTATTTATATATCTCTAATAGAGCTAATAGGGAAGCTAGTCTTATTAATATACAAGATTATATTAGAGGAGTACTTCTCCTTAAGAACAATCCTTGAAAATTTATTAAAATAGTACTTTATAGCTATATAATTAATATTCTAGATATATTAAGAATTAAAAATAGTTAAAGAGATAAAAAGAGTAAGTTTTGATTTTCTATAAATTCTAATTAATATATTAGTAGTCGAAGCTAGCTAGTAGAGGAAGCTAGCTACTTTTAAGCTTTTTTAAATAGGAACTCTTATTCCTCTATTATTAGGAATAATTAGCCTAATCCTAGTAAGCTAAATTTAACTTTTAGGTATATATTAGTTAAGTTATAAGTTTTAAACTAATCTATTAATAGATAAATAAGATATAAGAGTTTAAAAAAGATATTTTATTTTTAGAATTTAGCTACTATTTTTAAAAATACCTATATCTCTATCTATAAATTACCTATTTAGGTCTAGTTTTTAAATTCTAGAAATATAGATACTAATCTCAAATTTAGCTTATTAGGTTTAGCTTAATTAGCCCTAATAGCTTAATATAAAGATATTAAAGTTAGGGACCTAGAAATCCTCCTAAGTATTTCTTAGAATTCCTTAGGTACATTCTAGAATAGGTATAGATTCGGCCTCTTTCTAGGCCTACTATTAATAATTATAAGTCCCCTTTAGCCTAATTAGGCCTAGTTAGAGATAGACTCTTATCTTTATATATAGATCTAACTATACTAGGTCGATTTAGCTATTAACTAAGCCTAATTAGGAAGTTATAGTATTTTTAAAAATAGGAGCTTTTAAACTATAATTTTTCTAGGCCTATTACTTTATAGTCCTTCAAATAAGTTAGCTAAAACTTATAAACATACTAGATAATTACCTAAGCTTAAATTTAGCTTATTTAAAATTTGAATTTTCGATCTGATTTATATAATATTATAAATATTCTTAAAAGTAGTATTCTTCCTCTACTAGTATATTTCCCCTACTAGTGTATTACTAATTTAAATAGAATTAGTAGAGTAATAAGAGTTCTAAGCTTAGAAGCTCTATTAATATAAATAATAAATTATATCCCTTTAATAGTAATAAGTAATTATTAGAATTTATAATATATATTTTACTATTTTCAAAGTAATTTTAAAGAGTAGACTTAGAAATACTAAATAGCTTAGCTATATAACTAATAGAGAGGTTAGGATTAATATATATAGCTACTAGAGCTTATTCTAGAGCTTTATTAGAATAAATAAGTATAAGTAAAGAAGAAGAAATTTAAAAGAAGGAGAGAGCTACTTAATTATATTAGCTAATTTTTACTTACTTAGGCTTATAGAACTTAAGAAGTAAAACTTTACTAATTATCTATATTTTTAGATTTTAAGATTAGAATCTTAAAATATAGAATCTAATCTATTTAGTATTTAATTCTAGCTAAATTTAACTATTAATTAGTAATATATAGTCTAATTAGCTCTAATTAGCGAGATTTAATCCTATTAATTTAGAATTCTAAAAAAGTAGCTAGCTTTCCTTACTAGCTAGCTTCCTCTACTAGCATATTATTCTTTTTAATAGAAATATACTTTAGACTAAAGTATATCTTTTATATATTTAAGACTAAATCTTAATATTTAATTTCTAGATTTATAAGAATATACTAGTTAAATACCTAGAAATAAATCTAGCTTATTAGAAGTCTTAGAAGTTAGCCTAATTAGGATTATATTATATAATAACTTTAGAAGTAGCCTACTTTCTCTTCTAGCTAAACTCCTCTTCCTTTATACTATTCTATTAATTAATAATATTAAGATCTAATCTATTATTCTTATTATGCTAACTTATATTATAAAATTTTATCCTATTTCTTTTAAAATTACTATTCCTAGGTATTTACTAAGCTAAATTTTAGTAAATATTAAGAGATAGATTATTAGACTTCTAAATCCTAGAAAAAGAAGATAATCTAATAGATTACCCAATTTTTCAGATTATTTTATTAATTTAAAGATAAATAATATTAGTAGTATAATAAAGCTTTTTAGCTTAGTAGCCTTATTAATATAAGTATTATATTATTCCTCTTTAATAGAAGTAAATTACTATTATAATTTATAGCTAATAAAGTATATCTTATTCTATTATGATTAATTTAAAAGAGTACTACTTAGAGATACTAAATAGCTTAGCTATATTCTTAATAAAGAAGTCTAGTGTAATATATAATATTAAGATAAAGGAAATTAGTTAGTAGGAAAAGCTAGCTACTTTTAAGCTGCTTAAAACTGAAAGCTTTTTTCTCTATAATTAAGATTAATTAGGCTAATCTAGATTTACTTAGTTTTAGTCCTAGCTATATTTTAATTAATCTATAAGATATAGACTAATCTATTATTATACTAGTTAAGTATAGTAATTTAAAGAAAATTTATCCTTTTTAATATAAGCTAATATTTTAAAAAAGATCTTAATCTTTATTTAGGACTTACTTCTTAAGATCTAGCTAAATTATCTATAAAATATAGATATTAAACTTTAATTTTTACTTACTAGAATTTAGATATTAAGCTTTAGATAGCTTAGTAACGTGCTAGTAGGGGAAGTAGGCTACTTTTCAGAATATTCAAATTATTACTCTAATTAGGTTAAAAGATAAAAATTCTAAATAAGTTGAATTTAAGCCTAGGTATTAATCTACTATATCCTTAAGTTTTAGCTAATTCGGTTAGAAGGCTATAGAGTAATAGAGTTTTAAAAATCGGGTTTTAAAAGATCCTATTTTTCAAAATGCTATAACTTCCTAATTAGGCTTAGATAATAGCTAAATCGACCTAATATAGCTAGATCTATATCTAGATATACTAGTCTATCCCTGATTAGGGCTAATTATCTTAAAGGTAGGCTATAATAGTAAATAATAGGCCTAGAAAGAGGCCGAATCTATACCTATTCTAGAATATACTTAGGGGATTCTAAGAAATACTTAGGAGGAATTCGAGACTCTTAACTTTAGGGCTTTAATATAAAGCTAATTAGGGCTTATTAAGCTAAACCCAATAAGCTAAATTGAAGATTAGTATCTATATCTTTATAATTTGAAGACTAGACCTAAATAGGTAATTTATAGAAGGAGATATAGGCATTTTTAGAAATAGTAGCTAAATAGTAAAAAAAGCGACTTTTTTAAACTCTTATATCTTACTAGTCTATTGATAGATTAGTTTAAAACTCGAAATTTAACTAGCATATACCTTAAGCTTTAAATTGGCTTACTAGGATTAGCCTAATTAGCCCTAATTATAGAGATATAACACTTTAGGTTTTAAAAAGCTTGAAAGCGGCTAG
>Ga0265797_10005931_pt1 | contig 17588 bp, 15 predicted proteins | sample P2T30metagenome_FD_192433 | JGI IMG/M metagenome (GOLD analysis project Ga0265797, IMG submission 192433) | Plant litter microbial communities from East Loma Ridge, Irvine, California - P2 T30 | ecosystem: Environmental > Terrestrial > Plant litter > Unclassified | place: USA: California...
GATACATACGACCATAGGTCAGTGAAAACTGGGCATCCCGTCCGCTCTGCCATACATAAGCACTGAACCGGGCGACTAGTACTAGAGTGGGTGACCATCTGGGAATCCCGCCTGTTGTATGTTTTTGAATTCCATCTTTTTGCATATCGCAAGCTTGAAGCGGCCTGGTATGGTAGTGTAGCTTTGCAGGATTACTTTTTTGCCCATTGTAAGGGTCGATTTATTGCACCGTGTCCTCCAGACGTTTTGCCTTGTCCGCAGCCTCGTCCGCAGAATAGTCCATTCGAATATACGAGTCTTGCTGGATTAAGTCGTAAGAGAGCTCCGTTGGAAATCTGGAGCCATGAAATAGACACGTGAATGGCTCGGCTCGATTGGTTTGGGCTATACAGACCAATCAGACAGTGTATTGATCTATGAACCAGTGGACCACGACTTGCAAGTATTTAGCAACCAGCCCGGAGCACGGCACAGAACGAGCGGCGATGAAGGCGACAGTGTGGGTCCACGATACCACTGCACCCATGCAGCCACATTGAGCACCTGGAAAGCTCCTCAATGGGCCGTCAACGCAGCAGTAGACCGGACGGCTAGTCTAAGCCACCTGATTGTGTAAGGTGCATGTACCCATGCCAGAGCTGCCGCGTACCTGCTTCAACTCGCTCATCTGTCCAAAAGATCGGTATTGCCATCGAGATGTGCTTTCGTACTGCTTCAAGTGTGTGTATAGAATCGTAGCCGTACCAACATCTCACGATCAGCAACTACGCGTGAACAAGAGTAATGTCCAAGGGCTAAGTTGGGAAATCGAGCTCGCGGCAACCCAAAGAACATGATTGCGGCTGAGCCGCGCGGCGCCCGCCTCGCTTTCTTCCGTGCCCTTGAAGGATCAGGCAATACCAACACCACCAACTTCTCATCCTGTCGCTAAAAGGCAACGCTCCGAAGATCGCCAGTCACACCTTCTTTCCATGTGGGCTGCCCAGGCTCGCGAGGCTGAATCGATTTGGCGCCACGATGCGAGTCTCCGCTCCCAGCTCCGCGATACCAGACCTGCGGACTGTTGAAGTCGGACACGAACATCAAGGATAAACCTAACAGCTGATAATCCACTATCACAACGGATAGGCAAGGCCAGAATCTAGACGTAGCTGCGACGCAGCTACACTCACCAAAGGACAAAGTACATGTTACGCGAGTTACAGACATATGCCGGCTGGGTCAGCCCCCTGTATCTGTATGCATGATTAGTGCAACCCCCAAAATGGGGTGCGCGATAGGCGGCGCGATATGCGACCAAGTACATCAGCTCTCTTCAGCCTGATTTGAGTCGCGCTTTGATTGTTCCTTTGTCTTCGCTCTAACACCACTCACTTCGGTGGATGGTCTTTTCCAGTCGTGAACCATAGTCCAAATAGTACATGCGATGGCAGCATTCAAACGCTTCTCATTTGGAGATTTCGAAATACCCCCACTAGACCTGCCGACGTTTCCGGCAGTGCCAGCGACAAATGACACCAATCAGCAAGCCGTTACCCTTCGCACTGGCTCACTGGTAGACGAAGATGCGGAGGATGGGGTTCAACCAGAAACGTCCCAGCAGGAATCGACGTCTTTGAAGGAGTCATCGGAGCCCGTGGATCGGTTCGAACAGAGCAGGAACTATGTATCCCAAGAGACAGCTCCAAGCTACAATGATGGCGAAAGGCAAATTATCGCAGAGCCACCCAAGAACCTGGCTCATCCCACTGCTTTCTCAGGCAATTTCACACTGGCACCGACGAGGAGTTTTGCGGATCGACAGCCTCTGGTGAAGAAAAAGGTACCATCGGAAGCGTTCATGGTGCCAAGAGAGACCATGACTATTTCCGTCACATCAGATGGATGGGCTTACCGCTCCATCGGTATCTCGCCGTCCCAAACGGCTCGAGACATCCGTATCGCTATGCGCGATACTCTCGGCCTTCCATCAGATGCGCCATTACTCGTGTATCTTACCGCTACCGACAGAGTGACGACTGCCGAGCTTTCGACTGACGAAGCACTTACACGTGAAGTTTCGCGCTCTCATGGCGGCGCGGAGGTGAAGTTCTTGGTTCTTCAAGATACACACAATGCGGTTTCCGGCCCATACCAAAAAGAGTGGATGCAAAATTTAACAAATGTATCCTCATTCGCAGGCTCGCATCAAGAAGTACAGCAAGGAGTTCTGCAAGACGACATCAACTCTCTGCTGCAGCACAAATCTGAACCCAGCGAGGCCATTGGAAGAGGCGATCCAGCAAGTCTATCGTGGCGAGCCATGAATGCAAGCGTACAACATCGTGGCCTGAGGATCGACACTTCGGCTGGAGCTGACGTCGACAATCGGTCAAGATACGAACCGGCTGTCGCAGGAAATCTATTCAACCCTCTTTCCAACAACACGAAACCTCAAAAAACATCTGCTTGGGATCCGCAAAAATTGTCTCATCACTCGTTGTCAGGAGCCGGGTTGTTTCGGGCCTCGAGCAACAGATATCGACAACCCCGGACTAGTAGCCCACCACCCATGGAATCTGGTGGCATGCTCCCGCCGGAAAACAGCACATCCGACCCTCGACAATCGAGAAAAGATGAGCCACAGAGTACACAGGTCAAGATCAGGGATGGCTCGCGAGCCCGAAACACACCAGCAGATTTCGTGTCCGGTGAACTCTGTGACGACTGCCAGACTTGTGGCCATCGACGCTTCTACTGCAATGTCTGCAGTTTTGTGTTCTGTGACCCTTGTTGGGACCGCCAGTTTCCTCACAGAATGCGACCAGTCCCAGGCGCATTGCCTCACGAAAGGACCGACCATCACATCGCGAAGAAAATCGGCAATGTTCTCACCCCTCAGCTGAAAGAGGAGCAACGTGAGAAATTGCACATGGATGACATCGACACCACTTGGTTTGGAGTCGTACGTGAAGGATATGAGCGTCCTTTGCTCCAAGATTACGGCCGCTATGCTACATTGATAGCCGGCGTCAAGGACCTTCGCCTTGGAGCCGTATCATCTCTATCCGCAACTTCGGATTACGGAGAAGCACTATACCCCAGTCTGATCTCCTTCGTTGGCCAGACTGGGGCGGGCAAAAGCAGTCTGATAAAGCTTCTCATTGATCTCAAGTCTGATGAGAATGAAACTTTTGAGACTCCAGTGGTCGGAGCGGCAGGGCGCGACGTTGCCACTTCAGAAGACGTTCATCTATATCTGGATCCAGATTCATCCGAGTCGCAAGTGCCGTTACTGTTTGCTGATTGCGAAGGTTTGGAGGGCGGTGAACGCGATCCGGTCGGAGCAAAGCTTAAGAGAAAGCTGGCATCTTCACAGAACAACGCAAGCAGCAGCCGTCGAAAACCCACTTCAGAGCGCGAGCTCGTATGGGCGGACACTCCTAAGAAGCAGAGCCGGGACTTCGCGGTGGCTCATCTATATCCTCGACTTCTGTACACGTTTTCGGATGTAATTGTTTTCGTGTTGAAGAATCCAAGGTACGTTTGATGCAGCGCTTCTCACTGGCCAACATTAACTCTCTATTCCTGAGTGGTCGAAAGGAGCATTGCTAATATCGAACAGGGTCGTGGAAAGTGTCCTCGAGCGACTTGTCGACTGGGCTGCTGCAGCTTTAGAGAAAAGTTCCAATCAGCCGGTCTTGCCCCACGCCATCATCGCCTTCAATGCATCGGAAAACGATATTCCGGAAGAGCTATGGGATGTCGAGGAGGCAACTGCGGCCCTTATGGAATCTCTTTCTCGCACGGTCTATCAGAATGCCACCTTCAAGAAATATGCACAGTTCTGGAGGGTAAGAGACCGAAGCATGCCAACCGAGATGACTTCTGGGATACTGTGCTGACTTAAACTCTTTCTAGGAACGTGATCGCCAGATCGAAAGTGTGCAAGAGCTGGTGTTATCCTACTACAGCTCCCTTCGTGTTGTCCGCATCCCAACGACTGGAAGACCAATGCTTATCCGGGCGCAAGTCGAAAAGCTATCGACATCCATTCGCTGGGCCAGTAAAGAAGCTCGCAAACTCAAGCTGGAGTCTCGCATGCTCCTGGATGCTGACGAGCTCCAACCTTACCTCCAAACCGCTTTTGATCATTTTGCCGACAAACTTGACACCCCGTTCGACTTCGTGCAAGCTTCTTTCACCAACAGTCCAATTCCCCAGAACTTTGGTGGCAACATACTCAAACTCGCGCTGCAAGTGATGGAGCGATGGGAAGATGTTGCGAAAGCAAGCACCATATTTGAGGAGCTCTCCTACCTGGTCGCATCCAGTATACTTTTGGATGCAACGAAACAAAGAATCCTAGGCCGGCCGGAGCAGATCTTTCCGGAGTATCTGGAACACCTGGATAACGCACTCGAGAACTTCTGTGATCGACACTGGCCCTGCGAATATGTTGACCCCAAACGTCAAGGAGGCCGGTGTGTCAACGTACGAAGTGGTCATGGCGCAAAAGGCCATCAGTCGAAGTCTGGTAAGCTCCTCGCTGCAGGAGAGTACGTGTCGTCGTTCACTTTCGCTGGCTACCAACAGAAATTCCAGAACGACACGTATGAAAAGCTTCTTCTTCTGACAGCCAGGGTGGGTGCGAAAGAAGCCATGGACATGCCCAAAGAGCAAGCGGCAGCTGAAGTCCATCGAGAGCTGGTAATGCCACCATTCTTCGAACATGCCTCGCGCGGAGATGTGCGAAGTTTTGTCAGCCACACAGTATGCTTCAGCTGTCTCATACAACCCCCAGAACACGCTCTTCCCTGCGGCCATATCATCTGCACGTCGTGCTTGAAGACGCATGGGAGAACGCACTTGGATCATTACGTCGAGATCTCGGCATGTCCTGTTGAGAGGAGCGATAAGCGGTTCAGATCGACGTGGAAAGTGTTCCTGAAGCCTTCATGCTGTGGTGTCCGCGTATTAGCGCTGGATGGGTAAGTTGGAGTTCCTGGGGCAAGAGCTTACATTCAGAGATGCTGACACTTACAGGGGCGGGATCCGAGGTATCGTGGAGCTTGAGATCTTAGGACAACTCGAGAAGGAGCTGGGAGACTTGATCAGCGTCCAGAGTTTCTTCGATCTCATCGTCGGAACCAGCACAGGTGGTATCATTGCTCTCGGGCTGACAGCTCGTAACTGGTCAGTAGAACGATCATGATGCTACACCCACGCAGAAATCTGACTAGTTCACAGGACTGTCCAAGAATGTATTGAGAAGTTTAAGACTCTGTGCCGTCAAGCCTTCACCTTACGTCGAGGCATGAACGTGCCAGGACTTGGCTGGATCGTGTCCAACTACAATCACTCCAGATACGAAACCCAACCTTTGCAAGAAGCACTCGTGGAGGCTTTCGGCAAAGAGCCGTATCTGTTCGGAGGACAACGCACGGAGACAGGGAACATCAATGTAAGAGTTGCGGTCACTGCGACATCTTCTGCGGGGACTGCGATAGTCCTCAGCAACTACAATCGGCTCTGCAACGAGAAGCTGCCATATCAGTTTTACCGGCCTGAGAAGCAGGTAGGCGAGCTGAAAGTCTGGGAAGCCGCGCGAGCCACGTCTGCCGCTCCGACATACTTTAAAGCCCTCTGTCACGAGCCCTCCAAGCAAACGTTCTGGGACGGTGGAGTATACAACAACAATCCGATCAACATCGCGGATCGTGAGCGGAAACTGATCTGGCCCGACCTGGCGGAGCAAGAGCCAGACGTCGTTGTCTCTATTGGAACGCTGTTCTGCGGGAAGTCGGAAAAGAAGCGCACGACTAAATGGGCATCTTCGCCGAAAGGAATCGTCGCTCACTTCAAGTTTCTCGCGAAAATGGCGTCCGATCATCTTCACACATCGCTCGACTCCCAAAGGACATGGGAAGAGTTCATGAGTGTGAGAGGACCAGCGGCAGCGAATAGAGGCCGCTATATTCGACTCAACCCTGAGCTAGAGACGCAACCGCCGAAGCTGGACGAAGTGGATCAGCTGGAAGCTTTGGAAGAAATAACGCGGTTCCGCATTGGAGGAGATCATAAGCTCCAATCGCTCGCGCGCCGACTCATTGCTACTTCCTTTTACTTCGAGACTGTTGGCGATGTAAAAGAGGACGAGACAGGCCATGCATTTGAAATTGAAGGTTCGTACACACCCGAACTGTGTAGACGCGCACCTTGTTAACTCCTAGCCAGGATTCTTCCGTTGTCGACTGTCAGAACGGGCTGATGTCGAAGGACTTGGAAAGTTAATCCGCCGGTTCGCTACAGCAGGACACTTTCCGTACTTCGACATCAGGGGAGCCACAGCTGATACCATTGTTCCGCAACAAGTGGTGATTGACGACAAGACTCTCCACCGCATGACCACGAGTCAAGGTTCGGCTCCTCCTTTCCGTATGAAGGAAGTGGCCATTCGGGCGACGAACAAAGCTGCAAAGACCGACATATCGCTCTGCTTCACCAACGGCACGACTTTCCCTATCAGTGGGCTCCCCCGATTGTTACATGCAGAACGATCAGACTTTCTAACGCCATCAATGCGGCCTGGCTTGAAAGTCATGGGCTCAGTCCGGTGGGCTTCGCGAAGTGGCAGCCAGCGTCTGAGGCGATTCGACTGGAAGCCTCCCAATCTGTTGATTCCTGTGGAGCAAGACGATGTGATAGCCAGGTATTCCGACGTCAGCCATCTACTGGGCAACGCGACAAGCCTAGCTTCGATCGCGACTCCTGTGCATGAACTGGGCTCGGCACCAGGAGGAAATGGCAGCTCAGCTCCAGACCAGGATACAGTTAACATACCAACTGCACCTGCACTCCCCCCGAGAGGCCCAGCCCACGAGCTAGACTCCATCGAAGTCAGACACGAAAGACATGAGCTCCCGGCCACCGAAGTCATCCACGAGCTACCAGAAACAGAGATCCACACCACAGTGCCCAAATTCTGGATGGCCGACGAAGACTGGGCGGATACCGAGCCCCGAGGCTCCGGGAGCATCTACATGAGCCTCACATGCGGAGATGTCCTACAAGTGCTCGAAATGCCATCTGATGGCCTCAATTATAGCGTTTGGCGAGTCCTGCGGCCATCGGATGGGAAAGAGGGCTGGGTGCCTTCGCATTGTTTGCGGCCGCTTGAGGATGTGCCGCCGAGACGCAATCATTTTGATGCTTCGCCTATCAATGGTGTATTCTGGTGAGGTTTCGTGCAGGGAGTTGCTTGCAGCATACTGGACGTTTCTCATGATTTAATTGGGGATGCCACTGTGTATTTGATTAGAGTTTAATGTCTTCATGAATGACGCCCGCGTACTTACCTAAATTCGTCTTTGTCTTCACTTCAAAATTGTCGCTTTGATGTCTGAACTCCACAGTATATACCATAAAGGCAAACGCACAAGTTTTCGTAACATAAGCTTCACCCGCAAAGAAACCAAAAGCCACAGGCTAAATCCATCCTATGCGGCACTACAAACAATATCGACAACGGTACTTACCCCACCCCAAGCCAACAAGCGAGTCCATAACCGCACTTGTCGAGCATGTTTAGTGCAACCAAAAGACATTAGTCCATTTTCTATTACACGCCTACATGCCCAAATACTCCTCAATCCTCATTGATGCTTGCTAGGCACTGCATCCTCGAACGCCACCCTTGGCGACTCCTACAAGCTCCACATGATGTTCCACGAATCGCGCGTCTTAGTACTGCAGAGCTATTGGTATAGCTCAAGTTCATACGGCCCGGTGTTCCTGAGATGCTTTCCTGAGAGATGATGTTGATGCTTGGGGGCAGTTAGCGAGGTGTCATGTCCAGCTTAAGTGTGTCAGGCGGCCATTGACAGATCGGTCTGGGTGCTGCGCGATCCTTGGGAAGCTAGACGTAGCAGGAAGATGATGTTACACCAATGATCACTAACTGTTGAGGGTCGCATAAGTGTGAGTGGTTTGCTGCGGTGCTGCTACTTGTGCGTTGCGCTTTTGCAAGACGTCTTGCAATACACTGAGAGCCATCATGGCCACCGAGAAGCAAAACGAGCAGGCCGACTTGCATGTCGAGAACACCGAGCAACACCTCAAGCATTTCCAGAATGTCGACATCCACGACAAAACGCTCAATGCCGGCGCCATGGAGGCTACGGCACAAGAGCACAGCGTCGGCTTCATACAGGGCTTCAAGACGTACAAAAAAGCCGCAATGTGGTCGTTCTGTGAGTGCACAAGCTGTCGGGGACTGAGAGTCACAGACTGACAAGGTCCAGTGATCTCCATGACCGTGATCATGGAAGGATACGACGTCACCCTCCTGGGATCCTTCTACGGCTATCCGATGTTCCGGAGGAAGTACGGCGAATGGCTCAACGACGACAGCGAATACCAGATCTCGTCTACCTGGCAGCAGCGATTCAACTGTCTGGCGGCTGTTGCCAATATCGTTGGTGCTCTGATGAACGGATGGGCCACTGCGCGCTGGGGTCATCGCAAGGTCCTGATTGTTTCTCTGGCCTGGCTTTCCGCATTTATCTTTGTTGTCTTTTTCGCACCGACGATTGAGATCCTGCTCGTTGGCCAGACACTGTGCAACATTCCTTGGGGTGTTTTCGCGACCACAGGACCGTCATATGCAGCGGAGGTGACACCTTTGGCCATCAGAGGATACCTGACAGGTGAGTGAGATGGAGTAAGCGGCGAGAGGCGACAAAGTACCTAACATTACATTTAGCGTACATCAACCTCTGCTGGGTGATCGGTCAATTCCTCAGCGCTCTCATTTTGAACGCACTCGTCGACAACCCAACGCAATGGGGCTACCGAATTCCATTTGCTCTGCAGGTACGATGTCTTTCACCAGAACTGAAATGCGAGCTGTCAGAATCAGCGTCGACCTTGAGATCACCACTGACCAAGCATAGTGGATATGGCCAGTACCATTGGCTCTCGCGGCCTATTTCGCGCCCGAATCGCCCTGGTTCCTCGTTCGCCAGAATCGCCTCGAGGAAGCCAAGAAGTCATTGAAGCGTCTCTCCAACCCCGAGCACAACATCAACTACGACAATGCGGTTGCCTTGATGGTCCATACAGACAAACTCGAACAAGAGGAGCGCGCTGGCGCGACATACTGGGATGCTCTCCGCGGAACCAATCTTCGTCGCACTGAGATCGCGTGCATGGCCTTCATGTCGCATATCACCAACGGCGGTGCACTCTGCTACAGCGGCAGCTTCTTCTTCCAGCAGGTCGGGATTGAGGACCATGTCGCTTATGCCATCACGTTGGGAGGCAAAGGTTTGTGCTTCGTCGGGACCGTGTTGTCGTGGTTTTACATCCATCGTTTCGGCCGTCGCACAATCTGGCTGACTGGATTCGCGACTCTCACCTTGATCCTGTGGACGATCGGTTTCTTGTCTTTGCCGAATCAGACCCTGCCGCTTGGTTGGGGCCAGTCGTTGCTGTGCGTCGTTTGGCTTGGTGTGTACTCTATGTCGGTGGGGCCTATTGTGTATACGCTCGTGGCCGAAATAGGCTCGACTAGGCTACGTACGCAAACCGTCGTCCTTGGCCGAAGCGTGTACTACTTCGGAAACATCATTTTTGGCGGAATCCTGCAGCCCAAATTCATGTCGCCGGGCGACTGGAACCTAAAGGGCAAGACCGTGAGTACTGGCACTGCTGTTGACACATATTACCCTTCTGACGCATTGCAGGCATTCTTCTGGGCTGTTCTCGCAACGTTGACACTGATCTGGGGGTACTTCCGCCTGGTAAGAGAAATCACGGGACCGCACGCCTTGGCGAAGCAATGTGCAAAAGTACATGTTACCGTTACTGACCTGGGCGTTCTCCTCATCTAGCCCGAGACCAAAGATCGCACGTTCGGAGAAATGGATATTCTGGTAGGTTTTATATGATATGGTCGCACAGCGCTCGGAAGCGACGCTGAGTGTCCACATCCGATGCCGATTTGACCTTACCCGATGCTGATTATCATGACAGTTCCAGAGGGGTGTTTCGGCCCGCAATACCGCGAAAGCGGCCATTGCGGAAGAGGAAGTCAATCTAACTCAGCACGCCGCTGAGTCGAAGACCCCAGGTCAAGAGAAGACGAGTCAGTAGATGTAGTGTTCGGCGGTGGCATATTCCATTGACGAGGCGTGACATTGGGTCATGTCAGCTGAGTGGGCGGTTTCATCGCTGTTGCGGTCAGCTTCAAGGCTTTCACAAGGTGTTATATCGGACACGAGAAACAAGCATAAGATGCCACTGTACACTCCTCACTGTACTGTCCTCTGACCACTGACTGTCTAACTCCACGTTGCGGCAAGCACCGGTAAGGTTCGGATTCTTGCGGGGTGTGCGTTTGCGGAAGTGCAAGCTTCAAGGCGAAAACACCACGGCAGTCATGGATAGCCGTGACCGACAGTACTGCAGTAACTAGGTACTCTCTCTGATGTGTTCGTCCCAAGAACCAAGCTCATGGATTTGTGATAAGTACGGGAGTGCCCCAAGATGTGATTGTACCGTAACCATTAGGGTCCTGTCAATTTGTATGTGCAATGCTCGTCATACAATGCCTGTGATGCCTCCCTGCAGCAGCGCATAGTTCCAGAACGTCATTTCGCGTTATTGCAGGCACACAGGCATCTTGGCCACGTGCTAGCCGAACACCGTAGTGCTGGGCAAGCCGTGATACATCTGTGTCGTTCTGCAGAAGGCGTGGTGCTCTGTCAGTCTGTCAGTCTGTCAGGCGTCCTAGCACCATTGTACCACAGCACGAGTGCAGCCACAGCGTTCAGACAAGGTCGTAGCTCGGGCTGGACAGGCATGCCTCTCGCACGAGGGCGAGCTAGGGTGTCGGTAGGGAGTCTTGGAGGAAGCACGCGCGCAAGCCCAAACGCCATGGTTAGTGTGCAGAGCTCCGAATATGATGCAATTCTCCGAGAGATGCCCTGGAGAAGACCAGGATCGAGCCGAGAGCGGGGTCATTTTGCATCCACCCCGGAAGCAACACCGCATCTCCAGCGTTTGGTGGTTTCTCCAGCTGCAAGCGCGAACCTCCAGCCTCTAAAGGAAACTCTATGTGCGGGGAAAGCAGCAAAATCACCTCGGTAAGGTTTGGTGTCCTTCGTCTGTTACCAGAAATCGCTTCGCTTTTCTCGGCACGCTGACGTGAGGCTTGGGCTGGCTGCCGCTTTGCGATGAAGATGGTGATCTTCTTTAGACCGACTTCAAGGCTTGAGCTCTGGCGCAACCAAAACTCTCTCACTAAACTATCCCTGCCCTTTGACGTCGCTAAACCTCACAAGCGTCTTCTGGTCTTGCGTGCACGATCAATTTGGCAACATATTACACTACACCTCCCTTCTTTCTGTCCAGCCATAGCCTCGGTCTTGCGGACCTTGCTCTCAAATATAGAACATCCCGACACCCCTCTCTTCACGATTGAACACTTTACGTGCCTTTCTTCCTCTTCCATACATCCTTTGCATAACCTTTCACAATGCCCTTCTCTCCACCATCATGGGTACCTGCCCTCCCAGAGATCCCCAGTCACATCTCGCTGGAGCAGTTCATGTTCGATGAGAACTACGGCCGATACCCTCTAGGTTACTCGAAAGCACCTTTCCAATGCGGTCTTTCCGGCAAATCATACAGCTTCTTGGAAGTGAAAGAGCGCGTCGACTACCTTGCGAGAGCATTGAGCAAAGAACTAGGATTCAAGCCCAATGAAGGCACGGAATGGGACAAGACGATTGCGGTCTTCAGCGTCAACACAATCGACTACCTGCCTCTATGTTGGGCAACACACAAGCTGGGCGGCATCTTGACAGCTGCCAACGCCGCGTACAGCGCGGGAGATCTAGAGTTCCAACTTAAACACTCCGGCGCAAAGGCAATCTTCACTAGCGTCCTGCAACTGGATGTCACCAAGGAGGCCTGCGCCAAAGCTGGAATTCCAGCAGAACGGATATTCCTTTTGCCGCTACCCGAACAGGTTGCTGGTGGACTGTCTACCTCTGGCAACAAGACAATTGACGACTTTGTTGCCCAAGGATCAAAGCTGCCCAAGCTGGAAGCGCTGAACTGGAAAGGCGACGATGGTGCCAAGAAAGTCGCTTTCCTCTGTTACAGTAGTGGAACCTCCGGATTGCCCAAAGGTGTCATGATCTCGCACAAGAACGTTATCGCAAATACCATACAGATGCGAACAAAGGAACAGCTAAACAGGGATGAGGTCAGCCGAAGGAACGGCGTCCCGGAATGGACAGAGAATTGTCTAGGACTGCTGCCAATGTCGCATATCTATGGATTGATCGTCATTGCACACGTTGGGCCTTACAGAGGAGACGGCGTGGTCGTTCTGCCCAAGTATGATTTCAAACAGCTGCTGCAGGCGATCCAGGACTTCAAGATCGCAATGCTCTACCTGGTCCCGCCGATGATTATTCACCTTACGAATGCGAAAGACATTGTCAAGAAATTCGATCTTTCCTCTGTACATGGCTGTTTTACTGGCGCCGCACCATTGGGCAAAGAGACAGCAGAGGAATTACAAAGCATGTTCCCGAAGATGGACATTCGCCAAGGCTACGGCTTGACCGAGACCGCCACCGTCGTCTGCGCCACCGTGCCCGGCGATATTTGGTTCGGAAGCTCAGGAAGCCTTTTGCCCGGAATTACAGCCCGCATCGTCACAGTCGAAGGAAACGAGATCACTGGCTACGACCAGCCTGGCGAGCTCTGGGTGAAGGGTCCTTCTGTCACATTGGGATACTTGAAGAACGACCAGGCGACAAAGGAAACTTTCGTCGAGGAGAGTGATGGCCGATACATGCGCACTGGCGACGAAGCTGTTGTTCGGAAGAGTCCCGCTGGGCACGAACACATCTTCATCGTTGACCGTATCAAGGAGTGAGTGCCATTTTTTGAACAATATTTTCATCTCGATGTTTTACTGACACTCTCCACAGACTGATCAAAGTCAAAGGCATGCAAGTCGCACCCGCCGAACTTGAAGCCCACATTCTCACGCACCCTGCCGTCGATGACTGCGTCGTCATCGGCATCCCATCAGACAGAGAAGGCGAAGTACCAAAAGCCTTCGTCGTGAAAGCTCCAGGCTCCATCGAAGAGAGCGACGCTCTCATCAGACGCCAGATTATGAAGCACGTTGAGAAGGCAAAGAGCAACCACAAGTGGTTGCGCGGCGGCGTGGAGTTCATCGATGTTGTACCCAAGAGCCCCTCAGGGAAAATCTTGAGGAGGATGATGAGGGACCAAGAGAAGGAGAAGATGAAGAAGCAAGGTGCGAAGCTTTAGATCTTGCATGTTCTTTCCCGTTGCAATCTGTGCTGAAAATTAGCGATCTCGTTTTTTGGAGCATTTCGATATAATGGTAATCATGATGCCATGTCTCTAGCAGTCAAAAAGATCATTTCCCATCCTACAAATCTTCCACGTTATCATTTTATTAGACGAGCAAAAGTTCTGCATTCTTACGTGAAAGTCAAGACTTAATGTCGATGATTAAATACACGCTACCGCCTACAAGAGCAGTGGACGAAGAATACCCAATGAGGCAAGTAGCTGGGTTGAAGCTCAAGATCCACTCTCTGTCAACGTCGGCCCAATAATGTTGTTTGAAAGCAACCGCCGCCCTGCGGAGATACGAGGCACCGATAACATCACAGCCCCGCCGGCAACCGAACTCCATATCTATGGACCCCATTGACGTTGTTTCTTGCAGCCTGGTGAACGCGGTGTTTGATGACAAACCGAATTCCGTCTATCGACGAGCGACTCCGAGATACCATTCCGACTGAATTGGTATAAAACGCTCACCTAAAGACTCATAGCAAGTCGAAACTCGCGCCACACTCATAATCTCGCAATTACTCTTCAGCGGATACACAAAGAAACAAGTACACAAAATTGACCCCTCATGGCTCGAAGCATCGGGGTTCTACCTAGGCTCGACCAGCCCGCCGCTCTCCCAACGCCAAAGTCCACAGAATCGTTCTGGCACACTGAGCCTTCGCCGTTGCTCCTAGGGCATCGGTCTACTAGAGCTTTGCCTTCTACTGCGGATGTCGTTATCATTGGAAGTGGTATCACGGGTACCAGCATCGCGCGCCATCTTCTGAAGAAAGATGGTGGCGAAGAGGAGAGCGCATCTTCTGGTGGCCCAGATGTCGTGATGCTTGAGGCACGAGAGGCTTGCTGGGGGGCTACTGGCAGAGTGTGTTGGTTGTATACATGCATATTGATCTCACAGACAACTAATTGAGCTTGTAGAATGGAGGACACTGCCAACCGATCTTCTTCGAGTACCCCCACGACCCCGAAATCGGGCACTTCGAGCTCAACAACTGGAACTCGCTCAAGAGCGAAATCGAAGACGGAAACATCGACTGCGAGTGGGTGGCACAGCCCGGCGTTCGAGGTATCTACAGCGACGCCAAATTCAAGCAAGCCAAAGAGAACATCGACATCGTCAAGAAGACAACACCAGAGCTGGGCGATATGATGACATTAGTCACCGACAAAGACGAACTAGGCAAATACCACCACCCCAAAGCCCAAGGCGCAGTAGTCACCAGCATCGCCGCTCGCGTCTGGCCCTACAAACTCGTCGCCCACATCCTCCAAGACCTCCTCGTCTCCCCCGACCTCAACGGGACCTTCAACCTCCAAACCCTCACACCCGCAGAGAGCATCTCCCCAACCGAAGATGGCAAATGGCTTGTCAAGACTCCCCGCGGCACCATCACAGCCAAAACCCTCGCCCTCGCCACCAACGCCTACACCTCCCACCTCCTCCCCTCTTTCACCCAACTCATCGTCCCCTGCCGCGGCCAAATGAGCGCTCTAATCCCTCTCCCCTCCATCGCCGGCCCCAATCGCCTCAAAACCTCTATGGGCTTCGAAGGAGATGGCCTCGACGACTACCTCATCCAGCGCCCGACCGACAAAGGCGGGCATCTGATGTTCGGTGGCGGCGGCACGCTCGGGCACAGATTCGGCATTACGGACGATTCTATCGTCGACGAGAAGACCGCTGCGTACCTGCGCCGGGAGCTAATCGATGCTTTCGGGTTGCCCGAGCGGGAGGATGAGAAGTTGGAGATGAAGGCTGTGAGGGAGTGGACGGGGATTATGGGTTTCTCGCGCGACGAGGTGCCGTGGGTGGGGCCTGTGCCTGGGAAGGAAGGCGTTTTTGTTGCGGCGGGTTTTACAGGGCATGGGATGCCGAATGCGTGGCTTAGTGGGAAGGCTGTTGCTAGAATGGTTGATTCCAGGATTGCGGGAGGGCAGATGGGTGAGGCGGTGGAAGCTGCGCGTAAAGCTACTGGGTTGCCTAGAGCGTATCAGGTTTCGATTGAGCGTATTGAGAAGGCGATGGCTGGGGGAAGGATGGAAGAAAGAGACGAGGCGGAGTTGTCTAGAGAGCAGCGTATTCGGGAGACTGAAGGACGTTTGCATCGATAGGTTTTCTTCAGCGGTCATCAGGGTATCGACCGAGTGTAGCGGACCAGAGTCATTTACGTATCTGGAGTCGTTTGATGAAGTTACTGCACCAAACTTATGTTTGCATTGCGGGTGGGTAGAGTCCTCTGTAGTCGACAATACTGGCACCTCAGCTCTAGAGATATCAGACGTGGTTAGTTGTAGCCCGATGACTAGTGTTACTCACGCCAATACCTTCAGTCGAAGATAGCATGCAAGACCAGGCGAGATCACCATCCAGCACACAATTTTGAGCCGAAAAGCTGTATCGACGTGTAAATGCATTCAATTCGTAGGCTCCAACTTTTGTGTATCTATTCAGCCTTGAAAACAAGCGCAACACCATCATCACCAGCAGTGACGACAGCGTTGCCACCGCCACCCTGCGCGAAGCCCAAGATGCCACCACCCTCTCCGCCGCCACGGTGACCTCTCCATTCACCCATGAGGCCCTTGTTAGCGGCGGCAGTGCCACCGCGGGTATCCCATCGTCGCACAACACCGTCGTTACCCACGGAAGTCAGGATCCAGTTGCGTTCGTTGTTTCGTGACTTGACAAACTCGACCTTGATCACGGCCTCCTCGTCGTGGGCCTCCTTGATTTGCCTGCGCACGGCGAAGTTGTGTGCTGCGTCGTAGAGAGCGATCGAGCCGTCCACGCTGCCTGCTGCAAGGAGAGTCAAAGGCGGTTGGCTGAAGTCGAGAGTCTCTACACCGTCGCCTTGTGCCTGAAGAGATGCGAGAATCACACCAGATTGTCCAGCGGCCGCAGTAGCTTTTGATCCTGTAGGTCCGCCAGCCTGCTTGTGGCCACCGGCCTTGCCGCGTGCGCCGGAACCCTTTTGGCCGGAAGTAGCGTTGACAGCGCTGGGAGAAAGAGACAGACGGGGCAGTCCGACGACGCGGATGTGTCCTTCGGCACCACCAACAGCGACAATGGCTCCACCCGGTGAAATGGCAACACTGTAAAGACCTCCGTCGACGAAGAAACGCTCATCAGAAGAGGTCAGACTGACGACCGCTTGGCCGGCGCTGGGATCAACGAGGCCAGCGGCAGCGGCGTCGCCAAAGACATCCCAGACGTACAAGCTGGAATCCTCAGCCACGGTAGCAAGAAGCTTTCCGTCGGGTGTCCAGGCGCCAGCTGTGCAAGATGCTTGGTGCAGGAAGAAAGACTGGACGATCTCTAGAGGGTTGGAAGAGTCGGAGGCGTCGACCTTGTAGACCCAGACACTGCCGTCGTTTGCGCCGAGGGCGAATGTGTTGGGGTATTCTGGGTGAGGGCAAGGAAGCAGCCAGTTGATCTCCTCGACTTCCTTCGCTGTGCCGACGAGCTTGGCTTGGCCAGGTGCTGTGGGAGTGTGGTATGCGCTCAACTTGCCGGCTAGAGTACCAGTAAGGATGTATTCGCCCTGCGGGAGGGTGAAGCAGACCGCGTTCACACTCTCATCTTGTCCGTCGAACTGTGCGATGATGTTCTGACCGTTGCGCTCTTGAGGCTGCGGGTTCGTCTCGTAGCTCTTGGGCAACAAAGGGCCCTCAGGAGGTGTCGCATCCCACAAGTATGCCATGTCGTCGCCGCCTCCAGTCACTATGAGCTCTGGCCTGGTGGGGTGCTGTGCGATGCAGAAGATGCTGTCCTTGTGACCCTCGAAATGCGCGACACTGTCGTTTTGGAGCTGAATCTCCTCGAGGATGCCGTTCTCGTCAACTTCGTCGTCGCCCGAGTCCATGGCGGCATCGTCATCACCTGCCTCTACCACCTCTTCAGCTTCGTCCTCTTGAAGCATGTCATCCTCGGACTCGTGGTGGTCGTCGTCCTGCATCCTGTCGTCGTTGTGAGACATGGTGTGTGTTGTGTGTATATGAGAGAGTGCGCGATTTGTGAGTTGTGCTGTTGCCGGGTTGGAAAGAACGACCGGGTTGATATATAAATTGCGAAAAATGGATTAGAAATCGTCAATCGTCAAAATCGAAGCCCAAAGACCGCGATCAGATAAGATTTCTGGACCCGAAACCCCGCGCTAGACAGAATGACTCTGAAGGGTACTCTCAAAACCATT
>Ga0265797_10005932_pt1 | contig 17587 bp, 30 predicted proteins | sample P2T30metagenome_FD_192433 | JGI IMG/M metagenome (GOLD analysis project Ga0265797, IMG submission 192433) | Plant litter microbial communities from East Loma Ridge, Irvine, California - P2 T30 | ecosystem: Environmental > Terrestrial > Plant litter > Unclassified | place: USA: California...
TTATTCTCTTCATTCCACCTACACCGCTAAAAGATTAGTCCGGTGTGAAATTCAGGCACATGATGAACCTACTTGTTTTCGTAGCCGACATCGCTCACACGCTTGCGTAGCATAGACATCGCGACGCGCTTTCCGCCGTATCCCACTCCTGGCGGATCCCAGGTCACTGCCATTCTGACTCACGAGACTCATCGGAAACTACCAAGTGCCGTCGGAGTTCAAGGATAAAGCATACAGTTGGCACAACCGGGATCAAACCGGCTTCGAGATGCGAAGATAAGGGTTTAGCGAATCAGCCGCGAGCCACGTTTCCCTGAAAGATAACATGCATCTGGGCCCCGAGCACCTCGCTACGCTAATTGACCTTTCAGGTGGTCTGTGCTGCCTGAGTACTCTTGGGAATGGTGCACAGTATACCCAATCTCGTTATCGGGGAAAGGTCCGTAAAACCTGCTGCGATCCCAGCGATACAAGGGTTCTCCACTCTTTAGCCGTTGCACCAGATCAGGATTTGCTCTAATAATCAGCCAGACTCAGAAGGAACGCCAGAGTGAGATTTACATGAAGTACCGTCCAAAAGCAACAAGGTCGCTCGTGCCGCTGTGAATTGCTTTGCCGAAGTCGTCAGGGCCGTAACCACCAGCGGAGAGCATCGTGGTTGACCCAAGGGCTACCTTGAAAGGCTTAAGAGATATATCCTGGCCAACTGACATCTTGGCAAGCATTGCGTCCTTCTCGCTAGCGCTTTTGAATTCATCGAATCGAGGTTCAATGAGATGTCTATGCTCTCAGCTATATACGAGAGCAACGATGCCGACGACTCACACATAGGCAATCTTCCGTTTTGACAGCTCCGAACAAAGATAGAGCCATTGCTCCATTCTATCCTCGCCGTCTGTCTCGTTGAAGAGGCCAAAGGGACTTAAGCGGACGCCTAGACGACCCGCACTGATGGCAGAACACAGCTTGTCAACGGTCTCGAGCGTGAAAGCGCAACGATTAGCTATGGTACCACCATATGCGTCGGTACGGCGATTCACTGGTCATTAGGCAGACCATCACGAGTTTTACACACCGTTGCTGTGATGAAATTGATCAAACAAGTACCTTCTGATCAACTTCGATGAACATTTCACGACTTGAAGCGACGAACCCATTGCCAGCATGTATCTCCACTCCATCACAACCCGCCTCCAACGCGTTCCTAGCCGCCCTCACAAAATCATCCTGTGTAGCAGAGATCTCTGCTGATGACATTGCTTTCGGTGTTTCGAAAGGCTGTGGAATACACGTTGACCACAACAGGGATCCATTCATCCCAATGGCACTGCTGGATTCGGGGCGTTGACCGATGATCGAAGAATGGGTGTTGCGACCTTGATGCCATAGCTGGGCAAAGAATATGCCGCCCTTGTCGTGTACGGCATTGATAACCGTCTTCCATGACTCTGTCTGCTCAGGAGTGAACCAACCCGGTATGCCGGGCAAGCCAGATGCTCTTAGTGATACAGGCCTGTCATAAGTAAACGAGCATCATTCTATCACTCACCCAGCCTCTGCAATGATCAAGCCCCCCTGGGAAGCTCGCTCCCTATCCTGGTGAGCTACGCATCGTTGCGCATTGAGGATACACACGAGTAGTATTGCTCCATCAGCTCATTTGCGACCCATGTTGACGGGTCTCGAGCCGATCGGGTGGCACGACCACGTGTTCTAGGTTTCAGTTAGGCCTGCCCGCGTTCTGGACTTACAATGGAGCCATCACAACTCTGTGGTCGAGCGTCGTCTCACCAATTGTACACGGCGACCAAGGCGAAATCACCGTCATCTTCACTAGCAACTGTCGAGCATAGCCAGCAATCGAGGTGCACCACTATAAGCATGAAGAACTCTTATCTTTCACCAGGTCATGCCGGACTTCGTTTCGTACGGCAAGATAACGATTTCCGAAACTTCGGAACGAGATACAGCATGTCGTCTTAGAAAGCCTATATACCACGACTGTGGTCAGTACATTGGTAAATCACTCCAACATCATGGTCAAAGAAGTCCCGTTACACCAGCTATCGGCATCAGAGGTCGTCAAACTTACCAGGACCGGGGCCATCACTGTTGTGGAATAGTGAGTAATTCCGAGCGTGATCGGGTGCTGATTGTAGCGCCAACGCTTTGATCGCACGTGTAAAGGAGAGAGACTCGGTAGTGCAAGGATGGTCGTATTTCGACCCCGATGTAATCCTAGCCTCTGCCAAGGCACTGGACGCTATCCCAGCAGAACATCGGGGTCCTCTTCACGGAGTCGCAATTGGGGTCAAAGATGTCATATACACCAAAGACATGCCCACATCTCACTTCTCACCCATCTACTGGGGGGATCATCCGAAGGTAGACGCGGCTGTCGTTTTGACCCTCCGGTCCCAAGGCGCATTGATATTCGGAAAAACACATACTACCGAATTCGCTACGTAAGTCAGGTATACCAATTGGCCGAGATTCGCTTGCTCACATTTACAGGTGCCAAAAGGGACCACCTACCACAAACCCACACGACGAGACCAGAAGTGCTGGTGGAAGCTCGTCGGGATCTGGAGCAGTCGTTGCAGATTGCCAAGTCCCGATATCCCTCGGCACTCAGACCGGCGGAAGTACTATCCGACCGGCTTCCTATACTGGGGTGTTCGCCTTGAAACCGACTTGGAACGCTATCTCTCGGGAAGGCCTTAAAATGTGTGAGTGCTCTCTCGCTTCTTTTGGTGTATTACTGATAGAAAGATTCGATATCGTGTGATACTGTCGGACTTATGGCTCGCAGCGCAGCCGACCTTCAGCTTCTCTCAGAAGTTTTCCGAATCATCGATGATGAACCCCTTACCGCGAAGCCACTTGCACTCGAACAATGCAGCTTCGGCTTCGTCAAGACTCACGTATGGCCGAAAGCGACTCCTGCTGTGCAAGAGGTCTGGGAGACTGCGAAGCGAATACTCGTAGGGTCGGGGGCGAAAGTAGAGGAAGTGGAACTGCCGGAAGATTTCGCCAATCTTGGCACCTGGCATCGTAATATACTCCACATGGAGGGCCAGTCATCCTTCTTGGGCGACTATCTGCAATCCGCCGACCAGCTTGACCCTTGGGTCAAGAAACACGTTGAGAATGACACCGGCACAACTCGTCGAGAGCAGCTAGACTCGTACGACAACATTGCTCGGCTGCGTCCAGTCATGGACTCTATCGCGTCCAAGTACACTGTCCTGATCACTCCAAGCGTTACAGGCGAAGCCCCGATCTTGGAAGAGCCACTACGATTCACCGGAGACGCATCCTTCAATCTGATGTGGACTGTACTACACACGCCAGTTCTCAATGTGCCAGCGTTTTCTGGTCCAAATGGTCTACCTATCGGTCTCTCGCTTGTCACTGGAAGATACCGAGACCAACATATTCTAAAATGCGGAAAGACCTTGGCGGCAATTTTTAGTGGGAGAGTTGATGGCATGTAGACTAGCAGGGATGCATGTGATAAATGAAGGAAATGTCTCTCTGATGGCTGCTCCGATTTGGTTTGAGCGTTGTACACCGTAGCGTGTTTGACCACCAACTTGAGGGTCATCGCTCCAAAATTAGACCCTCGACCCAAATGAACCGTGATTTAGCGAACCGCCAGCCGCCGTGGCCGCTCTGTGCCGTCGAATAGATAGAGGAATGAATTGGAAAGGAGACGAAGTGCAGATCCGCCGCGCGGACTTCCGCTGGCCAGACAACCAAGTTCGGTCTAATCTGATTCTTTGTCCACGTACTCTCGTGACGGATCTCGTTGCAGTAGATCAGGAACTCCGTGGAGTCCCTCGCGGAACCATGAAGGTTCTTCATGAAGATTATGGCTGTTCGTTCTTCTATAAGAGGCTGGAATGACCCGCATTGGTCGGATACTTGTCACAACACACTCGAAATGGAAAAGAACGATATCACCCCAAGCCTTCGGCCTGAAAGTACCGAGCTCGAGAAGAAGGATGTCACCCACGTCGAATCCACGAGGATGGGGATCGTAGCTCTCGAAGACGAGACCTTGATGTCTGGAGAGACCCAGGAACGAGTAGGTGTTCCGCGCTTTCCGGCAACCATCGGCTCACCCGCCAGCTTACCCTGTTCGTTGTCTTCCTATCTTTCGTTGCTGCAGTGTCTGGCTTCTGTTTCGGTTACGATACTGGGGTTATCTCGGCGTCTCTGGTATCGATTAAAGACGACTTTGGGCACATCCTTTCCAACGTCGAGAAGGAGTGGATCTCAAGTGCCACCTCTTTCGGCGCTCTCATCGGGTAAGTTTGACTATCTTCTTCGGAACTCGACGCGGGCTGACTGTATAGAGCGCTATCGTCGGGTGCCTTGGCAGACAAGATCGGTCGAAAATGGGTTCTGGCATATGGTGATCTTTGGTTCACTGTTGGTGCCATCATCATCTGCTCCTCGTTCTCGGTGGCGCAAATGATTGTCGGTCGTTTTGTCCTGGGGCTCGGTATGTACCGTTTGCAGGGACGTTGTTGAAAGCTGACTTGGTAGGGGTCGGTACCGCCGCAGCCATCGCACCCGTCTACATCGGCGAGCTGGCTCCTACTCGATTCAGAGGCGCAATGGTCACCATCCAATCCATTGCTATTACTGGAGGTCAATTTATTGCCTACTGTATCGGTATTCCCTTAACCGGTCACCATGGATGGCGAATCCAATTTGCCATCGGCGTCATTCCCGCCATTATTCAGGGCGCAGCTATGTGGGTTTTGGAATCCACGACACGGTCTATGTGCTGATCTTACAGCCACTGGTTGCCAGAGTCTCCTCGATACGATCTTTTGCGAGGACGAAGGGAAGCCGCACAAAAGACCATCGAAAGCACATATTCGTCCATGTCGACAGAATATGTTGCGGCCAAATTCGCAGCTCTGGAAGAGGTGGTCGCCGTTTCGGCCGCTTTTCAAGAGAGGCACAATGCCATGGCTCGACTTAGGCTTGTGGTGACTCAAAGCAAGTACAGAAAGCCTGCGATCACTGCTCTCGGTATCGGAATCTTCCAACAACTTTGTGGTTTCAACTCTCTCAGTGAGTTATACATGACATCTTTATTTGGGTCGGGTCGTGTTCTGACAGCGAAGTGTACTATTCAGCCACCATGTTCTCCCTCGCTGGTTTCGATAACCCTACTGCGACGGGTTTAATCGTATCAGGAACAAATTGGGCCTTCACCATTTTTGCAATGTTCATCTTGGATCGAGTCGGGAAAAGGAGAATCTTGTTGTGTACCTATCCGGGGATGATCGCCGGTCTTGCCCTTGCCGCCATCGCATTTTGGAAAATGACCGAAAACACTGGAGGCCGTTTGATCGAAGGGGCGACGTACCCTCTACAGTGGTCAAATATGATGCTAGGAATGATGGTCGTCTTCATCGCTTTCTACGCTACGGGATCAGGAAATATCACCTGGACTACTTCCGAGCTGTTCCCATTGGAGATGCGAGGATTAGGTGCTGCTATTCTGGCTGGAGGAGTTTGGGCGGCGAACATAGTCATTTCGGCTACATTTTTAACATTGATGAATGCCATCGGTCCTACCGCGACTTTCGGTCTCTACGCCGGGATCTGCTTGGTGAGTACATTGCCAGTGATGAGACTGCCGCTAATTGTACAGGCGGGATTGATCTTTATCTTCTACTGCTATCCCGAGCCTTCGGGGCTATCTCTTGAAGAGATATCGGTCGTGTACCAGTATGGCTTTGGAGTAGCCAAATCTAAGGAGATTCGCGCTGCGCACAAGGCCGCGGTAGCAAGTCAGAGGGATTTAGTGTAGTAGCTCTGTCAGCAACCGCATGACGCAACTGCGAACGTTTGTAGTAGGGAATGTCTGGGCAAATGAATCAAGTGACTCAATCCTGTCGCACTGTGGGTGGTTTTGAACACTGTCTAGACTAGTCATAGTGAGACACCGTTTAGGTCCAGCTGTCATAGCCTCGACTTAAACGTATAGTCCCAACAGACTGTACAGTCCACGTTCATACATACCGCCTCGGGATTTGCGCACGATGTTTCACTCTGAGAACACCTAGTCATGTTGGTAATGTGTCCATATTAGTCTCTTCTTCATCCTGATGATCTCTCATTCAAGTTTCTTAGAGGGAGTCATATGAGTAGGCGACACTTCATTCGGTGGTGCACCGGAGGTTTCGGCCGAAACGGAGCTCCCTGGCGGGGCGTTTTCGGCAAAGTGCAGAATTTATCTGGTTGACTTCCCTTTCTTCTTGGCGGTTTCTTCAGAAGATGGGCACAGCATACGCCCACAAGACCGGCTCTACACCTCCGACCAAAGAGATCGGACCAGACTGCGACCACGACTCATTTGACGGTGCGATACATCGCAAAGCACTGCTCAAGCTCGACTTGATCCTCCTGACAACCGTGACCGTCATCTATTTCTTGAATTTCTTGGACAGGTAAGACCAATCCTGACACTGCCGTCGACAAGTGCTGAGCATTCAGGACGAACATAGGCAATGCGCGGCCGGCTGGTCTACAGTCCGATCTGGGCCTCACAAATAGACAATACTCCATCGCATTGACTGTGACCTATGTTCCTTATATCGTCGCTGAATTACCCTTGACTCTCGCTCTCAAGAAGATGTACGTCTCCCTTGAGCAAGCCTGAGCTGATTTATAGCGGACCACATATCCTCTTACCAACGCTGGTCGTATCATGGGGTCTAGTCTGTACCTTCCAGGGTTTCGTCCACAACTATTCCGGGCTCTTGGCTGTACGATTCTTCCTTGGCCTCACCGAAGGTGCCATTCTACCGGTGCGTATTTCGCGTATCTTCATTCCTCGTGTTCTTACTTCCTAGGGATCAATCACCTACCTCTCGATCTTCTACTGTAGAGCAGAAATGGGAAAGAGAGTTGCCCTGTTCTTTTCCGCGACTTCGCTCGCGGGCGCCTTTTCCGGTTTACTGGCAGCGGCCATCCTGAATATGGATGGTAAAGGTGGAAAAGCAGGTTGGGCTTGGATCTTCATCCTGTACGTAATTGCTCAAATAGTTGTGGGAGATGCTAATGTGTCTCAGAGAAGGAATTGTGACGGTCATAATCGGCACCGCGACGTTCTTCATTCTTCCCCGAGATCCCGCCACGGCCAAGTTCCTATCAGAAGCTGAACGGCAGTCTGTCTTGCTTGCTCTAGAGAGAGATCGGGTGTTTCAAGAAGAGCAGGAGCACTTCAGCTGGACGACGTGTCTGGATGCCCTTAGAGCGCCTCACATGTGGTTGATCTTCATTCAATTCTTCTGCAGTGGAGGTGAGCTCCCTCGACAGATGCGCTCGATCCCAGCTGATGTATAGTTATGCTGTACTCGCTTGCCTTCTTTACACCCAGTCAGTCTGGTGGTGCAACAAGATCGGAGCATGCTGACGACCAGCCATCGTACAGGCGATAGGATACCGCGGGACATCCATCCAACTACACTCGGTGCCACCATACGTCTGTTCGACTTTCACCTCGCTGCTGGCATGCTACATGGGCGATCGTCTTCGTCATCGCGGTGCCTTTGTCGTTGTAGCCGGATGCGTCAGTATTGCCGGGTACGCCATGTACCTGTCATCCACGAACCCTAACGTGCTCTACGCCAGTCTATTCTTGCAGATCATGGGGGTATACACTGTTGCTCCACTGCAGTCGACATGGATGCGTGAGTCCGAACCTGCAAGAAGGTATCGCCAGCGGTTCCTAATAATATAGCAAACAACCTGGCTCCATATTATAAGCGGGCCACTGGGATAGCCTTGGGTTTCGTATCCACCAACTCTGGAGGTATATTGTCAACGTAAGTACATGGTGATTGTCTCAGATCTAAAGCTCATGATGTGAAGCTGGCTCTTCCCCACCACGGAAGCTCCTAGATATCGCAAAGCTACTTCCGTTCTGATTGGGTTGGCGTCCTCCATGGTGGTCCTGGCTATCGTCAATTCATTGTATTTGCATCGACAAAATAGGATACGCGCCAAAGCACAACAAAATGGCAACTTGACCGACAATGTTGTACCAGGGGACAAGAGCATTCATTATAAGTATATTACCTGACACCTCCAATGCCATCTATTTTCGGGCAGAATGTATACGAAGTCTCGTTGATATGCGCTGGCAGGTTCCGATACATCGATCGGTGCGACAGGGCGACCGCACCTGAGGTAAAAGAAGTGAACATGATCCACGGAGAGTATGTCTCGTCGATTCCTTATCACAAGTATGGTACCATTTTTGGTCTCCAAACATCGACCAGGCACTGGATTTGTTGGTATAATTCATTATCGAATACATTCATAACATCTGCCTGGCCTGAGCACTTCCCAATCTTCCTGACACCGTGATTCTCCCCGGCTCTGAGTTGTATACTGTTGTCACGAATAGCTCAAACCTCCTGAGTGTGATGCTCCCTAGCAGCTACTTGTGCGGTGGTCTCATACGTGCTGAACTTTCGAGCAGGCACGCGGGCCAGGAACATCTCGTCGATCTCCTGGTAGCTCCTATTTCGATACTGGACAGTATTAGCATATGAACGAGATGTTTTGTAAGAAAGGGCTGACCTCAGGTAATCCAAAGAACATTCCTATCGTTGCCAGTGTACATGTCCCAAAGAAAAGGAAAGCCGCCTGGATGTTCCATTTGGCCAGCATGAGTGGGACCGAGTAGTTGAAGACGAGAGAAAGAGATTGGGCGGTGGCTTGTCTAGGTTGTCAGCAAGTACTACTTCAGCCAGAAGGCCAGAAGAGGTGACCTACGATAGACTGTTCGTTTTGGCACGAAGACGAGGCGTAGCCGTTTCACCCTGATAAGCAGGACCTGAAAGTCAGTAAAATTCGGAACCGCACTGGTCCTTAAGACGCACCGACAGGCGATACTCCTGAGTTGAACCCGAATGCCCACAGACACATGAATGAGATCAAAGCGGTCGATCGTGCTGTAGTCGATGGCAGTTGTGACATGATTCCGATCGCCAGGAGGGATAGCGACAGCGTACATGCTGCAGCAAGAGCGATAGGTCGTCGACCGAATTGATCCGATGTATAGAACGCGCCAAGAATACCGACGAGTCCAATAATCCTGGCGGAATGAGCTGGGATCGTTCTCGGGATATGATGGACTCACGAAACGATCATGCTGCCCAAAAAGGGATTGGACATGCCAGCGAGCTGGAAGAAATACGAGGTGTACCCGTTGACCATCTGCCCTGATCAGCCGATTCTGGTGTGAAGAAAGCATGAACACGTACCGAGTTACCGGAGAGTTGGGCAAAAAGAGGAATCGCGGCGGAAATCAAGAAACGTCGCTGGGCATCAGCTTGCGCTTCCACAGAGGTCTTCGCTGCTCACCAAGTTGGTACCCTTAAAGATTTCGACAAAGTTGCTACTTCTTGCCTCTCCATACTGACGTCTCTCCTCCTGCAATGATAGAGCCATGACAGAGTCTGATCGTCAGCGAGTTTCAAACAGGCAAGCTGGCAGCTGACATTCTCGGTCGGCATCGAAGGATTTTCCGTAAAGTCGCTTGAGTTGACGCTTGGTATTCTCCTCGTTGCCCTTTCGGCAGAAGAACCCTATACATTAGATTCGTTGTGGACCAACAACAAGAAGACTCACAAGCAGTCTCAGGCATGAAGAACCAGGAGATGATGAAGAGTCCGGTGAAAATCCATTGGGAGAGTAAGATTCGCTTGTAATCCAGTGCATGATTCGACTGATTGTCAGCACGATCCAAACGATTGAAAAGATAGGCTCACGGTCTGAAGTACTTGAAGACCGATTGCGCCAGTGAGACCTCCGATCTGGTAGGCGAAAGCGTAACTAGCAAGTAGCGTTCCTCGGATAGCGATCGGCGCGCACTCCGCAATATAGATGACACATTGCTGATATCGTGAGCTAATCTCCCGATTTCCTGACGCACTGTTTGAACTAAACCATTGCCCATGCCGGTGAAGACTCGGGATGCTGCCCACACTTTCCAGTCTTTTGCCGCTAGCTCAATACCGTTACCCTTCATGTCAGTACTCTATCCTCCGCTTCTGCCATCGTTTTAGATGCTTGACTTACAACCGCTAACAAGACCGTTAACCATGCCAAAACCCATTTCCGACCGATTCTATCAGACAGGCTGAAGGTAAGCTGTATCCCCTGAATTGTATCAAACCCACAATCCACCATATAGGTTACCGCAAATGACCCCTCCTTGAAAGATACCTCCCCAAGCGGCAATATGCTGAGGGTCAAGCTGAAGTAGACCATCTTTGCCGGTTATCGTTCCTAACCCATCAGTCCGGCTTCAGAGCAAGATGAGGTGCCACTTACCAAATTGGTTAATGAAGCCTCGGTTGGCAATGATGGATCCCGGAATCTTGGTCTGGAAACCGTCCATACACGCCGCCAGCGCGGAGATCATACAAAAGCAAACGGCCTACACGGTAAGCCACGGTGTAGACAAGGGCCTGAAGGCGACTCACCATCCAGTACTTCTTGGCCGTCTGTACTCGGCCCAACTCGGAGAAGATTGACGTGACCTCATTCTCCTCTTGATATTCGAGAGCTTGAACCGATTGTTTGGACGTAGTCAGCTTGAGTTCATGTTGCTGGTCGTGAGGGTTGATGGCCGCTAACGGAGCTGGGGCAGACATGTCGAATCGATTGGAGACTTAGTTGTGGAGAAACTGGGGGACCGGTATTGGAAGCTTCTTTTGTATGCGGGACCGGGATGTCATGTTGGATATAGCAGTCCGGTCACTGGAGTCCAGCTCCAAATAACACAGACCGGTAGAAACACCTTGCGGAGCTGTTTGCGCCGAGGAGCCGACTAGAGAAGAGTAAGTGCTGTAAAAGGCAATTCCTGCGGATATAGACTCACAGGCTGGATATACCCAGCTCAATGACCAATTTCGAGCCGGGCCTGAAGGGCCGGGGTGTGGAGTACATCCCATCGATCTACCGACCTCGTTCTCCAATGGTTTGGTCACGGAGAATCAATGCGCCGTCGCTCTCCAACTGCATCCTATATCCTGATCACTCCGCCAGCGACAAACGGATCTAATCCTCATTCGTCTGGTGCCAGTCCCTGTCTGCGATGAAGTGCAACACTGTATTCACCACCATCCTCGGCAAGCGCCCTGTCGCGGTCAATAATCTAAATGGAGAGTCTTTCCAACAGGATGTGTTGGTAACCTATAATGGTACGAGTGTCGTCCGAGCAAGACTGATGACAGGTTGGCAATACTGTGGTGTATACGTCGACCACGTGGAAGGGCAACGGCGCGTCCAGTTGTCCCGGAGGAAGCTCTCCAGAGGTCAATGGGAATCGATCGTGTTCACGGATCACACGCAAGTCGAGGACGACGGACACAATGTCATCTGCTTCGGAATTTGTCATCAAGATGGCTCGATGCATATCTCTTGGGACCTACACAGCTCGACGTTCAACTATCGTCAGTCCCGCGTCGATCTAGTCTCCGACCCAGATTCAGCTGTTTGGTCGACCGAGTCGTTTGGGCCAGTCGAGCATGAACTGCCCGGACTTCAGCAGGATATGACAGAGGTGAGATAATCTCACCGCACCGTAGACTGACTTCGCAGACTACGTATCCTCGCTTCCTCTCAATGCCGAAGGATCAAGGGGGAGCATTATTGCTGGATCTGCGGACAGGAATATCGGGACTTGGCGATGAATGGCTGTTTGTCTATGCGGCTGGTGGCTGGAGGAGCTTGGGAGTATACTTGAAGGGCGTTCAAAACAACGCGTAAGTTCCGGATGATACCGTGATACTGACTTACCAGATATACCAATGGCCTTGACATCGATGACAAAGGGACTCTGCACGTGACCTGGTGTTATCGCGATTATGTCGATGCACCAAGGGGCGGCAAGCCACAACAAGCTGGGCCCAATGGACCCGAGAATGTGAGTATCTCGAGTACGTTCACTTGGCTCTGCTGAGACAATGTAGAATCACGATCTTTATTACGCATACTCACCATTGGAAGATGGATATCCCGGAAAGAGCTGGTACAATGTCAAGGGACGATCGATATCAGATATCGCTACCTCTCCCATCGAACCTAGGCATGATACCAGAGTGTTCGAGATCGCCAAATACTCAGGTGTGTACTTGTCAATGTTGATGAACAAGCTGACCCAAAGGCATTCTCAACCAAGAAGCTCAATGTGTCGACTCTGACGGAGTTCACGTTCTCAATCGTGAAAATGTCGGTGGGGTGTCGACATGGTATGTCAATCAGGTAAGTGATCAGCACTCACGACCAGGTTTCATTACACGATCACAGATCGAGAGTGTCGACGGGAGGAATTGGCTATCAAACCGGCCTCCTCAACTTCCGCTCGAGGTAAATTGGTGAGCTGGCGGTCTCATCTTCTCGCCTTGCTATACGAAGGCCAAGATGTGGTCCTCCTAGACCTTCGTACCAGCACCGAGATCGGTAGGATAGAGGGAGCCGGAGGGAGCTCCTGTCAAGAAGTGCTTTACGACGTGAGTCAGTCTATCTTCCCGCAAGGACCGTTTACTGAGCCGTTCAGCGTCATCGAAAAGATGTCCTCTCGCTCTTTGTGTGCATCGGCAAAGAATCCTCCGTCGTAGACTTGGACATCATATAATCAGGTATCGAACCGCGTCACCGCAACTCTTGTGGTCCCTAAAAGACATATGAGAGGTAGTGGCCTCCATACATAGGCCTCGCTTATGTAATACTGTGCCTATCGTTCCTTCCTTTTATAACCGCGTCATACCACACATGTAAGCGTAGAGAGGTCCACCATACCATGCATTCCTAGTCAGACTCCTGCATACATGTCTTGACCATCTCCGCACACTTGGACAGCCCATTGTCAATTCGATGACGACGAGACCAAGGATTGTAGCGCCGGTCTACGGTTCAGCGGACCACATTCGTTCCGTCTCTAGTCTACCAACTTCACCTGGTCGGCCAGTCTCACGTGTACGAGTACCTACAACCAACATCATATATTCTGATCAGACTGTCGGGCCAGACGGCGAGGTCATATACGCTGTCACCGATGCGGCCTCGCCGAATCGCCTCCCGGCTGCTCTCGCGACTGACCCTGGTCTACTATCAAGCGATGGTCAGCAGAAGGACATTGCGTTTGATGATCAGGTCGACAGGATGGAATGGGAGGTGGAGCACGAGAAGGCTGCGCATAGACTCGTAGAGGGACTGGAAACCTTGGACTTTTACGCTCTGCTGCGATCCTTCGACAAGGTGAGTTCTGACATGGCGATGTTGTGGAATCTGCTGACCATGTAGCAAGTGCAACATGTCCGAATGGCAACTCCAAATGACCAATTACCGCCTGGTCTTGATCTGCATCCGGATCCCGAAGAAGAGCTTTCGATCGTCAAGGCTCGAACCAGCTTGGAGAGGCTGTATACCAGCGTGGGGATGGGCCTGCTCAGAGTATTTCGGGAAGTGCAGCGAATCCGAAACTGGGAGGATGGGACCAGATCGATGGTCGCTTTGAGTGTAAGTACCAAACATTCAAATAGTCTGAGCGAGCTTATCGTCAGCTATACACATACGCTTGGTGGTGCAACCTGATCATCGCAACATTCCTCTCATTTCTATCTATCCTCGTTTTGGTACCCTCGTCCCGCCGCTGGTTCTTCGAAACGGCTGCACATCGCATCAGCGACGACAAGGACGGTAAAGATGCGGAAAGGATAGTGAGCGAAAGAATGGAAAATATCTGGGGACCTGCTGCCGTTGAGAGTAGTGCCACAAAGTGGGCAGAGAGCGTCCAGGATGTTGTCAGCTCGATGGCTGCTGGTCAAAAGCCATCGCAAGAAAAGACTGCTCGAGAGGGCATCAAAGAGGCTTTCGACGACAAGCTCAAGGAGGATGTGGAGGCACAGGATACTGCGGGTCAAAAAGACCCGAAGGATGACAAAAGAAACAGGAGAGATCTCGCCATTCGTCTATATGGCCAGCCCGCTATGAGGGTAGTGGCCGGGATTGCTGACAAGTGGGAGAGGCTGGAACAGTGAGTGACACATACTGAGTGGGCTGATCTTAGCGTCCTACAGCCCAAGAGCCATGTCTTCCGCTCACATCACCGCTACGCTGTATTCCTTCAACTACTACTTCCAGGGATACGTGAGTCGCATTTTGACCGTCCAGATTCATCCTCTGATTGCAAAGTCATATCGACATTCGTCTCCGAACGTGCAGTCTCTCGAAGTTTCAGTCTGGTGTTTGGCTTCTTGATGTTTGGGCAACCTCTCATTTCGTATTCGATGAAGGAGCTTGATCGTTCGATTCCGGATTGGAAGAGCAGACTGGTTCTCGAATTGTAAGGGCTTTCGCGAAAGAGGAGTCAACCGAAGCAAAGACTACTCAACTGACAGGCAGTAACCTATTCGAAAGCTCCCCAACGCACGCACAGCTCGTACTAGGCATACTTCGTGATGCCGAACGTCGTAGAGACCCTCTGCCTCCCGCGCCTCATCCTGATGACGATCTCGACTCCGATCCGCTTAAGGCAACTGGATACGCTCACCACGAACACGTCAACGATAGTGACTCTGATGGCGATGATAATTATGATGGTCAAGATGGATCCGCTAAAGACAAGAGGGAAGAGATAGTGGGTAAGATCAGCAGTGCCGGTGCAAAGGGCAAGGACACCACTAGAGCAAAGGCTAGGAAAGCATGGGACAAGCTTGGTAAAGCGAAGGAAGAAGTACATTTCCCCGCTATTCTCCGCTGGCATGGCTGATACCAGGGTTTTGCGGTCGTCGCAGGTCATCGAAAGATAGATATGCAGGCCAAGGCCGAGGTCAGCCCCATTAATGTTATTCTCCAGCCGAGCTGATGATCAGCTTGTTCTCGATAAATTACACATATCCAAAGATCACAAGCTCGTCTCTAAAGCCCTTGATCGAATTCCCTCCAGACCGGTCGAGAGACGGGGCGAGAGTCCCTGTAGTAAGTCAAGAGTGATGAGGCCGATCTCGGCTGATTGAAGGCTTCTACGTTTGGCACAAGAAGCACGGGCCAGGTCATGTGGTTATATATCCTGCCGATGTGTCCAGTAACAACCCAGCCAGAGTCGAGTTCTCCACTATTCGGAAAAAGAAGGCCGAGAACACCATTATCGATGCCTCGAATGATCCATCGACAGGTCACCTAGTCATCCCTATCGATGATATTATTGCGCTCAAGAAGCTAGGACTCTCGACGGTCAAGCGAACTGCGCTGTCCTGGGCATTAGATTCAGAAGGGGCAGGAGGGACTGGTCTAGAAGTCAAGGTTATACGACGACCAACAGAATTAGAGCAAGTCCACGAGACACTCGAGCTGACTTCGATTGTGAGGCGGGATGAGCTATTCAACCGGTTGATCGCTCTCGGTAACCAGCGATGGCAGATGTTGTAATATGATATACGAATACAGATCACGAATTATAACAACGATTAACGAGGCTAGGTTCGTCTGTCTATATGGTATATGCATGCTGTATGGCACCAGCGGTCGCTCGACCAGATACTGCTACGCGCGGGACATTGTTGCTGGAAGGCAAGTCTACTCTGACTCGACCTTAGCCAGATCTCGGGTAGGATGCTCAGCGGTACCCTCAATATGGCTTGCCTGGAACCTGCTCTGCTTCTTGTCATCCCTAGCGACGGTAGTAGCGAGATCGTAAGTCTTCCATTGTCGAGTAGGAATTCGAGCCTCCATCATGAAGCTAATCATCAGCTTCATATCCATGGGCCATTGGCGAGGACTCACTTGATCTCCTCTAGAGTTCGGCCAGAAGTCTCGGGAATGACGAAATAAACGAAAGCGACGGATAAGAATCCACCAAATGCGTAGATCTCGATATCAGCACATTGCTTAATGGTCCGAAGCTGAACCTACGAAACCAATCATGGGACCTAATCCCGCATCGTCAGGCTGGAATAGGTACGGAAGAGTAAATGTGACGGCCCATGCTGTGACCCAGAACATGGTGGTACCGATCGAGAGGTGTTTTTGACGGTTTCGGCCTGTGGACATCTCAGCGGCACTGATACGTCAGCGTGCTCTCATCAACAGAGGGAAGGAAGACATACACTACCCATGCGATAGGTCCCCATGCCAAGTTGAATGCAAATACTGGGAAATCAGTAGACTGAACATCTGGAAGGGCAGAGGTTTGGGAAAAATTGAAAAGATGTTTACCATAAAGACAAATCATAGCAGCGACGGCTTTTCCAAATGCCTTGTGTTCTCGCAAATATGGTTCGAAGGCATCTCCCTGACCCGCGACAGCTCCTAGGCAGCCTACGACAAGTAGAGTGATGAACATGAAGATACCGCTGAAGGTCAGTGATATCTGTATTGTAGGCTGAGGGCGACTTACGTGTAGATCAAGAGTGGTCTTCGGCCAAATCGTTCAACGATAAAGAAGGACCCGATAACTCCCAGTACTTCGATACAGTCGACGATGATCTGCGATCAGCCAAGAGTGCAACCTTTTTTCGATGACGACTCACGGTGATGACGAAAGTGTCGTCCAGACCGACCAACTCGAAGAATGTGGTAGTATAAGAGAAAATGAACTGAACACCAGAGATCTGTTGAGATACAAGGATACCGACGGTAGCGATCAACTTCCTTCGCTCAACTGGGTTCTCTACATGATCAGCGATCTCAAGATTGATGCAGTCGATTAGACGTACTCCATAGATCACTCCATTTTGATTGACCGCTCGAGGACTCGGCTTCCTCCTCCCTAGACTTGTTGAGGATAGCCAGTTGTTCTTGAACAATCATTTCGTGGTGTAGAGCTTGACCGTGAATCTTGTTCAGAGCTTTTTCAGCTTTGACATCTCGACCTCGGTATAGCAACCATCGGGCTAGCTTGTCAGTAGACGTCTCGACCTTCGAAGAGCAGCTCACGAGATTCGGGGATGATCAACAAAGCACCGGCCAGTAGAATAACCCAAACGAGATTGATGGCGATAGGAATTCGCCACGAGCTGGAAATGAGCTGGTATCCTCTATCTTTCAAGTGTGGTGTTCTTACGCTGTGCTCTCTATGGTATGTGTACCCAGACCGACTGCTGCACCAATGACTTGACCGATTGCCAACATCAACTGCCAACTGCGTCATCAGCCTTCATCCCGACTAGCTCGATTCATGCCACAGAACTCACCTGGAAACGGCAATACCTCGGATTTCGACAGGAGGAATTTCGGAAAGATATAGGGGCGCTCTGATTATCAGTGTGATCCTGGCGCAACGGATCTAGCTTACGCGTTCGAAATGATACCGATACCAGCTCCCGCAATAAGACGGCCAACAGTGAGTAGACTTGATCTATCAGCTCCCGTCTGATGAGCTATAAAAATAGCTTACGCGGAACTTCCGACAACGATCATTTGCAGGACAACCCCGATAGCAAGTAGGATGATGGCAGCAAAGAGGCCTCCCTTTCGGCCAGCATAATCACTGACATAAGCATCGACCAGTGTAGACTGAGGTGTACTCACCCGATCGGTC
>Ga0265797_10005933_pt1 | contig 17581 bp, 11 predicted proteins | sample P2T30metagenome_FD_192433 | JGI IMG/M metagenome (GOLD analysis project Ga0265797, IMG submission 192433) | Plant litter microbial communities from East Loma Ridge, Irvine, California - P2 T30 | ecosystem: Environmental > Terrestrial > Plant litter > Unclassified | place: USA: California...
TCCTGGGAACGACCTACACTGGCGAATACGAAGATATCAAAGCCATCAACGACCTTCTCGTCGAGAAGGATATCGATGTTGATATTCACGTCGACGCCGCGTCCGGTGGGTTCGTCGCTCCGTTCGTCAACCCAGGTTTATTATGGGATTTCCGCCTACCAAAGGTCACCACCATCAACGTCTCTGGCCACAAGTACGGACTTGTCTACCCCGGTGTCGGCTGGGTTGTGTGGCGCGACCCCAAGTACCTTCCCCAGGAGCTCGTCTTTAACATCAACTACCTCGGTGCTGACCAGGCGTCTTTCACGCTGAACTTCTCGCGCGGAGCTTCGCAGATCATCGGACAGTACTACCAGCTCATTCGTCTTGGCAAGCGAGGATACAGGAAGATCATGCTGAACCTGACGCGTACGGCCGATTATCTCGCCGCGAACCTTGAGGCATTGGGCTTTATCATCATGAGTCAAAGGGGAGGCGCTGGACTTCCTCTCGTTGCTTGCCGCATTGATGAAGATCTTGGCAAGCAGTACGATGAGTTCGCCATGTAAGTGTGCACCCCATTTTTTCCGCAACTGCAACTAACGAGAGCAGTGCTCATCAACTACGCGAGCGCGGATGGGTCGTTCCCGCATACACAATGGCCCCTCACTCCGAGAAGATGAAGATGCTGCGTGTGGTTGTGCGCGAGGACTTCACCAAGTCTCGTTGTGACGCACTGCTTGCCGACTTCAAGCTTGCGCTGTCGACGCTGGACAAGCTCGACGCGAAGAAGATCGAGGAGCACAGGCAGCATGCATTCGAAATGCGTCGTCGTTCGACCATTATCAGCCCCATCTTTAAGAAGAAGGCGACAGATCACTTCGACGAGGACCACAGTCTACAGGCAAAGACTGGAAAGACACATGCAGTCTGCTAAGCGTGAGCAATGCGCCGCTTATTTAGCTGTCGAGGTGAAGGAGTATATGGGTTTTATATACATAGACCCCACCAATGAAAAAGTCGCTATCATTGTTCTAAACAAACTGCGAATGTTGTGATGATCGGGCAGCATGAATTCCATCCATCAAACTTGCAGCATCCATACTACTTTAAAGAGTTCTGTTCACCAGCTGGGGCCACATGGACGTCTCACTAACCGTTCTTGAGTGACGCATAAATGCAGAAGATAAGGGTGGAACCAGAGCACATGCCGAACTGAATTGCAGTGGATAAGATACCGAGCAAAACGCTGCAGCGGGGATGAACGTGAAAGAGGAACGGAAGGCGGGCGGAAGTCGCGACGCGTCACGCTAGCCTAGTCGGGCACACGCGTCGCGGCGAATGATGTTCGGCGAAAAGGAGGGGGGAATCAGCACTGCAGACGGTAGGTCTGGTCGTATATTGTGTAACTGTTGTTAGCGTCCGAGATGTAAAGGTCGACAGACACTGTATCAGCAGGGTCGGATGTTATAATGAGCTGCACTCTACATCACTAAGAAATGGGACAATGGTGACAAAATGTGTACGTTGGTACCTTTGCGATTAAACAGTCCAGTGGCTGTTACTCTTCTTCATCATATCCAATGCTAGACATTTCCCATCGATCATTACCTCCTAAACACAGCCTAAGCCTTGGTCTCGGCGTTCTCAACCCTAACGGGGCTGTGCTCGAGACCCTTCTCGTTATCAACCTCGCCACGCTCAGCACGGCGAGTGTTGCTGTATTCGACCCTAGTCTTCCAAGCGGGAACTCCAGCCATGAACATCTCCTCAACATCCTCGAGCGTCTTTCCAGCCGTCTCGGGGAACAGGAAGAACGTGTGGATAGCCATGGCGAGGCAGAAGACACCGAAGATGATGTAGACGCGCCATTGGATGTTGACGAAAGCGGGTGGGACGAAGTAGGAGAGGGCGAAGTTGAAGATCCTGGAGCGGAGTTAGTACGTGATGATTTCAAGCATCATAAGCAGGTTTGTACATACCAGTTGGATGAGGTAGCGACGGCAACAGCCTTTCCACGAATGCGGAGAGGGAAGATCTCTGGTGGGTAGACCCAAGACGCGGGGCCCCAGGTTGGCGCGTAAGAAGCGACGAACAGGTATGTGCAAGCAATGACAGCCTTTGCAGGCGCGCCCGTAATCTCCCAGGATTGCTCGGCAATACCACCAAGACCGCCTTCAGGAGCTGGGTTGCCGTAGCTTGCCATGAGTCCAGCGTTGGCGAACATCCAGATCATCATAAGGACTGCGCCGATGACGAACATAGGACGGCGACCCCAGCGGTCCATGAAAAGAAGAGCAGGAACTGTCATCAAGACGTTGATGACGTACTGGATGGAACTGGCGACGAGATTGATGTTACCGGTAAGACCTGCCATGCCGAAGACGTATGTGATGTAGTACATCTGCAGAGGTAGAGGTACGAAGTCAGTATATGTTGCACATGTAGTTGGTACAGTGGGAACTTACCATGACGTTCATGCCAGTCAGCTGAGACCAGACTTGAGTGAAGATACCAATGTGAACGCGGTTGATCATGTTGGGCTTGAAGAGCTCCATGAAGGAAACGTCAGCGTTCTGGCGTTCAAACTCGATCATCTGACGAATCTCATCAAGCTCAAGCTTTACGAAGGGACTGTTGGGGTCACCCTTGCCGTGAACCAGGGTAAGAACGGCCTGTGTCTCCTCCCATCTGTCGTGACGGGCGAGCCAGCGAGGAGATTCGGGTAGGAACAGAAGTCCAATACCAAGGATGACAGCAGGAATCATTTGCAGACCCCATGGAACACGGAAAGCCTTGGTGCCTTCCATGAAGCTGCAGCCGTAGGAGATGTAGTACATAATAAGAATTCCCCCTGAGAAGCGCTTATTAGCTTTTGTCTCACGCGCACTTTGTAGAGTGAGTACTTACAAGTGATGGCCCATTGCTGGGATCCTACAACACGACCGCGGCGGGAGGGAGGAGCGAGTTCAGAGACGTAGACAGGGACTTGAGCGGAGCAGATACCGACAGAGAGACCGTTGATGAAGCGACCGACGATGAGCATGCCGATGTTTTGAGCTGCGCAGGAGATGATGGAACCAATGATCCAGATGGCACATCCAATTTGAATAGCCCTGCGGCGACCGAGCTTATCCGTAAGGTAACCAGAGACGAGAGCACCGACGAAAGAGCCACCAGGCATGCTGTATCGAGTCAGTTGCTGAAGATGTAATACATGGTGTGAGAGCTGACTCACGCAGCAGTGATGCCTCCTTGGACATCGGCGGTAGGACCAGAGCAATCATCCTCGGGGCCTGTGAAAGGAGGACCCTTAGGTCCCTGGTTGAAGTAGCAGCGGTATTGTTGAGTTGGCAAACTGTGAATGTTAGCATCATCCACAGATAGCCATGGTGAGTACGTACATAGCGCTCATGGAACTGATATCGAAGCCGAACAGTCCACCGCCAATGACCGCAATGGCGGTGATGCCGTAGATGTTGCCGATCTGGTAACCCATGGTGATGTCTTGTCTTGCCAATCACCCTGCAATGGATGTATAAAAGAAACCCGGAGGTTGGCAGGCGTGGTTACGAGAGAACAAGCCTGGCGTTCGGGGTGCGAAAAGGGTTTATATGCCACGCTTCCCTCGGCTTGATACCATACGCGAGGTTGGGTCAGGGGAGCCAGGAACAACGTGGGAGCCCCGCAGCGGACCTTTCACGGTTCCAGGTAACGGTCATCCCTTCGTCGGTCGGAAAACACTCTGATGTGCTTCCTGGCTTGGTATAGTCTCCGAAGAACGACGCGTTGATTGGTGGGAGCATGATGTGGAACCTTGCAGCGGAGTGAAGAAATGACAAGCCTGACACGATCCGTCGGCTTAGTGCTTGTGTTTTGAGTCGCAATCTTGGGACAATTGATGCCGAGACAACGGGAACGGGTTGGCAACAAGGCGGATGAAGCTTCCTGCCTTCCATGGCGCCACCTGCCACGGAACTCGGAGCTGCGATCATCGATATGCTCGCCTTTCCTGGTTTGGCTGTACCACAAAGGACGCTGATGGTTGCATCCATCTCATCGACCCGGAGATGCGAGCCCTCCGCACTCCGCACAATGTCTCTCCATTTTTCCTCCAGACTCCAGACACCCACAATTTCGCACCCCAAGGGCACCCCATGAAGCAGAAATTTTCGTCCTTGGTGGGCCCTTTGCGATGTGCCATTCGCGCTCAGAGCACAGTATGAGGTTTCCACAGTTGACGTCACGCACCGCAATCAAGAACGGCATGCAGCCAGTCATCGCGCGAGACGCTGACGTTGGCCCGCTTTTCCTCGTGCAACCGTGCCGCCGCTAGCGTTGTCGTATCATGCGCCTCCCGTTGAGTGCAAAGCTTAAGCTCGCAGCCGAGTGCCGAGCAAGCCTGTAGCTGTCAAGCTTCAATAAGTCGTCTGAGAGGGCGTGGCATTTTGGGCCGTGGTAAGGCGTTCAGCTGACCCATCCTTTGGTATGCAATTGGCATGTCGGTCCACGCGCCGGCGCACTCCATTCACCACATCTATACGAGGTGAGGCTCTAGGTGGGGGCCGTGACCATCGCTACGGGGCGATGAGACCGATCACTGTTGCGGTCGTGTCTTTCGCTGCATGTGCCGATGACATAGGGTAGAACGTTGCACCGAAAAAGATGCGGCGCGGGTCCGCTGATGATTAAACAAGTCCCAGCGACGCAAGCGCTTCATCGCGTGGAATAGTGGAGTCGCCGGGCAGAGGATGGATGGGGAAAGGAGATGTTGGAGCGCGGAGAGGAAACTGGGTCGATGCTTACCAGTGCTTTCGTTACTTCCCCAGCTGGCTTGCTTGTAACGCGACTTCCTCATACATCTCGGTGCACCGCTCTCAAGTCTTTAGTATCACATCACTTAGCACCCTCGACATGCAGTGCAGCACAAGTAAAGCGGATGCATTTCCCGATATAGCTCTCACAAGCTTGTCAGGTAGCCAGCAGCCACCCGCACTGTCCCCACACGCACCTCAGTCGCCGGGACTTGGAAGCGCCGTGAATCCGCCGTGCTGGTCGCTGGAATCCGCTGTTCTTGATGTGACCGTCCGAGACCATCGGGAAGTATAGGGATCAAGGAGATTATACCCCAATCAAGGCAAGTCGACGATTCAGACACACCGTATGGTGAAAACGTAACTATCTACAGGATGACTGTATTACATGATACGAGCATCTTTCCAAAGGTTTATGTACGGCTTCCTGAACAAGATACAATGAGAAACGACAACACATTATACATGGCCAGTGTCAGACCGGGCTTAGCCCCAAACAAGCTTCTTCAAGGAATACTCAAACTGTTCCAGGTAGCCGGTACTCTTCTTCGCGTCCACAAGGCTGATTATATCCTTTTCCTCTACCTTCAGTGTCCTGTCTTCATCCCTGCCGCCCTTCTTCATCTCATTGGCGATCCTCACAATCTCATCGCATACCGATTTGACAACCTCGCCTTCATTGTCAGGGTTGTCGCCAGGGGATGACGGAACGCTGCTTCTCGGTGGAAGCGCTTTGAACGCTAGGAAGCGGCCCGCAGTATCCTGCTTCTGGTCTTTCTTGGCGTCGTCTTTGCGCTGCTCATCGCTGGCGGCTCCGGAATCTAGAGCCCTTGTATTGCGCCGTACTAGCTCGCCCTTGGTATCGGCTCGATATCGTATGATGAGACCAACGTTCTTGTCTGTGTCGGTGTGTCGTTGCGCCAGTGTGGACGTAACGTACACACCTCGCATGAGCCCTTGCACGTTCTCCAGCGGAATACGCTCGAACTCGCGTACTTTCTCTGTTCCCCAGTCGAGACGGCAGAAGTACAAGGCCTTTTCTGTTAGTAGAAGGACTGCTTCTTCAAATGTAGCAGTCTTGACCTGGTTAACAGCAGTGGGTACGCTCAACGTCCAGCCATGTACCAGGTCTTCGTCGCGATCCTCAATCACGATGCCAGCAGAACGTTCAATGGCCTGCTGCCGCACTTTGCGTACATCGATAAAGTAATCTGAGCTCTTCATATCGGCTTCGAATTCTGCGAAGATGGTATCGGTAGCGCGACCGAGAAGGTAGTCGATGACTGCCTGAGCAAAGTAGTCGTTCACGATGTTATTGTAATATCTCGTGAGTGTCAGTCCAAAATCGGTAAGCGCACCAGTTATCTGCCGTTTCCGGGTACGCGTAAAGTCGCCCTTTAGCGCAGCAGTGCCAGCATACTGCCGAGATATGGCATCGCCATTGTCAGCCCAGAGGGTGTTGAACCACGATGTACTGGGGTCGTTCTGGAGATCGATGCTGTAACTGCCCATTGACAGTTGTGCTTCAAGAGCGGTCCTGGCGCACGCAGATTGAACAACGTTGGTGCGGTCCAGACAGTCCATGCAGTTTGTGCGCAAGACGCCTGACTGCTTCTGCTGTACTTGATTTCCTAAGATCTCCACCCATCCAGAAGATTTCATGAAGGGTTCGATTGAATCCATCAGCTTCGAGACGTTTTCAAAGCGCATACCGCGGCATACGTTGTGGAAGTCGAACCATTCGAAACCCAGCTGCTTGCCTTTCCCGTCCATCCCGCCATTCTCATTGAGCGACTTCGCATGCTGTTCATAGAGCTCACCAATCTTTGCCTCAGTGCCGTGTTTGTCTATGAGCGAATCACAGTATATTTCGCCATAGCGTGAAGACAGATCGGCAAAATGCTTCTTGAAAGCGCGAGCATTAGTCTCAAACGATCCCCAAGTAGAGACTTGTGGTTTGAGGCTGTAGGGCGATTGAGAGAAGAACAGGGGAATTGAGCCTCGAATTTGTGTGAAAGAAAAAATCTTGTCCTGTGTCGTGCTAAAAGCCGGGTTGGATAGGATCTGTTCCGTCTCGACGCTATTCGCGGTACAGCCCTCGTCATCTGTGCCCCTTCGCAGGTAACGAAGCCCAGCTCGCTTGATAGAACGTCGCGAGATGAGTGTCAACAGGAAGTCTTTGCCGTCCACAAGAGAGGCATCGGGATCAGATGCTTCGCCACTGGCTTCCGTATTGGACTGTGAGTCCTCTTTCTGCTTTTCATGCCAGGACTGGAGCTGGATGTCATCTGGAGTGGCACTCGGGTCGACTACAAGACTGTTCGACTGGCCATCAGCTGTCTTGATCGTGAAAGGTCGTTGACCAACGAAGCCCTGCATTACGGGGAGCACAAAAGCATGCTGGCCCGCATTGATGAAAGGTGCGATGATGTGCTGATTCCAGAAGAACTAGATACTGGTGAGCAATCGGCCGTTACATGGACAAGGTGTAAACTGACCAAAGGATCGAATTGTTTAAACAGGGCGACACTAGAACTTGCTTGCTGCTGGCCAATACCGTGTGAGATGTCATAGTCGTATGAGAAGAAGAAGTTGCCTGATGAAAAGTACATTTTGGTGGTCTGCAGAATCTTTGGTAAGAGTGCTACAGTGGCTGCGTCCTTCTCGCCGCCCAGAGCCTTGGGTATAGCTTCTGGGCTGACTGGGTCCGAAATGTCCTTGTCATCTGTAGGGATGGCATCCGGCTTAGACTCGCTCTTGGGTTGTTCTTCTTCCTTGGGCACCCCCGAGTCAACATTCTGCGGCACGTTCTTTGCCGCCAGGTTCTCTTCTGAGCTCAGCCCTTGCAGACGCCTGTTGTCAGCACTCCAACCCTTGCGCGAGAACCACTTGTCAGCGAATCTGCCATATACACCTTTCCTTTGTATGACGTCTTCAGCCACACTTGTCTTGCGCTGCGCACTGCCTTTTTGGCCGGTGACCGAGTCCTTGACCTCGCTGGGTGTGGACGATGAGTCCTCCACAAGCGAGTCGGTCACACTGGGCGCGCCATCCTCACTATCGCTATCGCTATCTTCGTCTTCCAGGCCGGGCGCCCGGTTGCGGCGCTTCAGATGGTCGCGCGTGGCTGCGATGGCCTTGTCGGCGTCGGCTTGCGAGGAGAGGGGGATGAGGGCGACATCGGTGATTTTGTAGATGGGCTTGCCGCGTACAAGTGCCACCTGTTCGCGGTCGGATATGGATATCAGGAAGTACGAAGTAGCCACTTTGAGTAGTCCTTAGAGTAGGGTCAGCTTGTGCTCCAATGCGCCAATGACTGCGCGCGTACCGATAATGCCATGCGCTTCCACAGACACTGGCGCCGTGTCTTCTTCGCGCCTGTCTTTCAACAACGGTCCGACATTGCCCTTGTAGTCGACCTTGATGGCCTGCTGCGTCGCGGGCGGATGGTTGCGGGGCGGGGACGGCTGGAGGATGAGACCGTCGACGGCGGCGAAGATGAGCAGCTTGCGAACAAGGGAGGGCATCTTGTCGGCGGCGCTATGCGCGTTCAGGGCTGAGTGACTCGACAAAGTGCGACATCAGGTCGCTTCTAGGCGCGTTGAGACGTCTGGTGGGTTGAGCCGCCATGACGTCGTGTCGCGCCGCGCTAATCTCAAGATTTCTTACCCCACGCGTCCTCCTGTCAACCATGGTGAAATGCTCAATCAGCCCCCTTTTTGTCTTGCCTCATAAGTACTGGCATTGTATCAAGGGAATGTTCGCGACGACAGAAGTGCCGACCAACCACATCTACCCAGACTTCGTCTTAAGCAGTCAGGCTTACCATCCTCGTAGTTGCTTAGTAGGTTGAGTCTTACGAAACCTGCATATTCTTTCAAAGGCCGTGCAAAGTCAGCACGTCCTCGAGTGTTCGAAACGGTCACAAGCACTTCCAACGCCATTGACTAGGCTGCAAAAGAGAAGCCAGTCAAGTGCAAATTATGTTATCACGGCTTTAACCAACATGTAATACACGGCTTTGGTGGGTTTTTGGGGTACTTCTGGCACAGGCTTCGTTCCTCGCTCAGGAAAAGCGGTGCAGGTCAGAATTGGATGCCACAAGTGAACGGGTGAAGGCACACTGGGGTGCACAGCGTCGATACGATCAACACTTGGAAATTGCGTACAGCCTATGAGGAGACCGATCCTGGTATGCTCTGACAGTTCCTACCTGTTCTTTGTGAGTCATGCTATTCAGCGTCACACCTTCTCGTCCACCATGCATGGGATCTGGCTCGGTGTTCTAAACGGAAAGCGCCTCTCGGAATTATGCCTTAAGTGCAGCCTGCGATGTAGCCATCAATGCACTAGGTCATCAGATCTGACCATGCAGCGTTTTACTATTCGTGCGTTCGTATATACGATTGACATGAGTAAGTCTTCATACATAGCATGTCTTTGCGGGGCCTTTGCATTACTTCATCAGGCCGCGCGAATCGGAGTTAGACAACTAACTCCGGATCGGGCCGGCGCTCCTTCTCGATCTACGGGGTTTCTGATGTTACAATTACCTATTTGGTCTTTAGCAAGTTCCAGACCGTACTCTATTCGTCTTGGATTACGCCTGGTGGACATCCGTAAGACCCGTTCATGTTGTGCTGAATCGCTGGCAAGATATATATTCGCCCGCCTTCCACTCCAGCTTGAGTATCACAAAATCCATCTCCTCTACTTTAGTCGGAAATCTGCATATCATCCATTACCACAATTTAATCATTTCAAAATAAATATGTCCTCGAACCCAGACAAGGAGGTTGTGCTCGTAACAGGTACCAGCCCTCCAGACGTTTACCAAGCTCGTCATACTGATAGCCTCTGTAGGGGCAACCAACGGTATCGGTCTAGACACCGTCATTTATATCGCATCTGCATCTCCAAAGTACCATGTCATAATCGGCGCGCGCAACATGTCGAAAGGCGAAACAGTCTTGAAAGATGTGCAAGCCAAGGCAGGCATCCAAGGCACACTCTCCCTAGTGCAACTCGATGCCAATGACGACGATTCTATCAAAGCTGCGGTCAAGAAGATTGAGGAGGACTTCAGCAAGCTCGATGTGCTTATTAACAACGCTGGTATATGTCCCGAAAGAGACGGCACATGGCCGGACCGGGAGCTGATGCGCACCACGTTCGAAACCAACGTCTTTGGCCCTACCATCCTCACAGAAGCCCTCATTCCCGCAATGAAGCGCTCATCCAATCCGCGCATCATCAACGTGTCCTCTACTATGGGTAGCATCACTTTGATCTCCGATCACAGCTCTCCCTACGCCCAGGTTAAATACCCCGGATATCGCATGACTAAAGCTGCGCTCAACATGTTGACGGCATACCAGTACGTCCAGCTCAAGCCGGATGGCTTCAAGGTCTGGACGTACTGCCCAGGCTATGTGGTGACGGACATAGGAGACGACAAAGAGCAAAGAAAGGAACAAGGCCTTGAGAGTTCAGAGACGAGTGCGCTAGGACTGTTACAAATTGTGCAAGGCGAGAGAGATGCTGATGTAGGAGGATTTGTCGGCAGATATGGACAGAAGTATGGTTGGTAGTGACTTTTAGCCTCTTGTGCGGTGGTAATCCAAAGCACAAATAGTACATTGATGATTTCCCAGGAAAATGGTTTTTGTCGCATTTTAGCACGCTATGACATCTTCCCGGGGCCTTCAATGTTGTTGATGGTTAAGGTGGTCCTTCCGTTACAGGCGACCTGCCCCGCTTTTCCCCTGGCAGCTCCTGTCACCGCGTCATCGCTTCCTCCAACGAACTACTGCTACGCGTCTTCATTCCATCAGAAGCGCGCACGAACGCGAAGTGACGCACGTGCAGATTTACGGTCCTACAGAATCTGTACCTGCTACATTGAGAACTCTCCGAGCCGGTACACTGAACCCACGTGGTGCGATTAACCAATCGCGAGACCCGATGAGCGCACGCGACGAGCTAACGCAAACGCGATGCATGGCGGGAACGACTTCAACATCTGAGCTTTAGTGCATGCCGTTGCGCGCTGAACAGCATGGGTGCGATGGCGTATAAAGGTCGGGCCTTGTTGCTCGCGGTCTTTGTGTTTGCTTTGTGCGTCTTCACCTTGAACACAGACTTCAATTCAGAAGGAAAGAGCAACATGTTGGGATCATTGGTAAGGACAGCTCCTGGCATACAAGAACGAACGAATGCTAATGGTGCCAGGCATCTGCGAGCTTAATGCTGTTCGCTCGTATGTTGTCTTTTTGCGCGGGAATGTCCAAGCTCACGATACATAGAAAGCGCACTGGCATCCAAGTCTGACATCCGTTTCAACCATATTCAAGTCGTCGGAACGCACAACTCCTACCATCGTGAAGTCTCACTCGCCGAGCGACCAGTCTTTGAGAAATACGTACCGTCTCCAGAAGACTACTACTACTCGCACGCAGAGCTCGACAATCAATTGGAGTACCAGTCGGTGCGCTCTTTCGAGCTCGACTTACATTCGGATGCAAAGGGCGGCCTGTACTATCCCCCTGTCATATGGACGCTATCAAACTTGACAAATGCCACCACTCCTTACAATGGTGACATTCTGAAGAAGCCAGGTATCAAGGTGTTCCACGTCACAGACTTCGACCCCGATTCTGTCTGCCACACCTTCATCGACTGTCTCAAGCAGTTGAAGAGTTGGTCAGACGCAAATCCGAGACACGTCCCTATCACTATTGATCTCGAGCTCAAGACCGATGCGCCGGCATGTTCGTTAGGCGGTGTCTGCCCTGGCGAAGCGACAAACTGGACGCTCCCTCGCCTCTTGAACGTCGACGCGGAGATCCTCTCCGTATTCCCTAAGAAGCAACTCATCCGCCCCGACGACGTGCGCAAGAGTGGCCTCACCCTCGAGCAAACCATCCTGCAACAAGGCTGGCCGAAGCTGAAGGACGTTCGCGGCCGCCTTCTGTTTTTCTTCGATAACGACCCGAAACCCAGTGACCCCAACTCGCCTCGCGAGCTCTACAAAACCGGCGCCCCCTCGCTACAAAACCGCACTGTCTTCACCAATGCGCTCGAAGGATCTTCCGATGCTGCATTCATCAAATACAATGAGCCGCGCGCCAACGGCATAGCAGAGATCCAGCGTCTTGTCAAGAAGGGCTACTTGATCCGAACACGTGCTGATATACCCATCGATACCATCTTGAACCGCACTACAGAGATGAGGGATTTGGCTTTTGAGAGTGGTGCGCAAATTGTTAGTACCGATTTCCCGGCTTGGGGCATGAGCAGTCGATGGGGTTGGGATTATGTCGCCAGGCTTCCCGGAGGATTGGCTGCGAGATGCAATCCTCTTATCGCACCGGAAGGCTGCAAGGACAAAGATCTGGAGTAGATGACGAGAGAATAGAAATGATTCATATCACGCCGCGATCACATCATAATCTCACTACAACCTGTGACACAACTTGAAGTGAAAGAACATCGGTCTCTTCTAGCACACATCTCAGTACAATGAAGGATGCGTCATATCGCTTGCGCCCGAGCTTAGCGACAGGCTAAGGCGGTGCATAGCAGGTGAAGATGAGCGTATAAATATCTCGATGAATTCACGACTAGGCAGGGTGGCAGGTTCGAGCAAACACGTGGCCCGTGCGCTCCTTAGCCCGCCCGCACCTGCCCGCAGTCTTAAGTAGTCTGCCCTCCCTCTCCTCTCTCTCTCCACCACCATTTACTGACTCCGATTCTCAACTCGCGAATTTCGCGGAATGTACACCAAGCCCTTTCTTGCTCCGCGCTCGCGCGCATCATATCAAATTGAACTACACTTACTCTCCTTTTTGCAACATGCGCAACACTTCTGCTTCAGCATCTCGACTGCACAGTAGCAATACCTGTGGTATGGCGACTTCCCGTACTCAGGCATTGCGATCTGCCGTAGGGTTCCTCAAGCTGTTCTGTTCTGTATCTTGGAACAAGGAGGGTAGCCACCTCATCCTTCCTTCCTCATGCGGCATTTTTCACAAGGTTTTCTCTTCGGTTTCGCGTTCGTGCGGACCTCTTCTACATCTTTCGCTGATTCGGCGGCTACCTACCTTCAACCTTGTATGGCCTTCGGGCTGATCCTCATGGCTCCGAGGCAACGTCTTTCACCAACCTAGAGATTGGTGTCCGGCTTGCCCACACCCTGCGCCGAAAGCCGTGCTTAGCATGCTGCTTACCGGCCAGCCGACCCCTGCCGCTGGTTCTGAGGAGCCTATATCAGTACTGTGCTGGGAGTACTGACGAAATTATCAGTATGGATCAAGCCGTATGGCAGTACTGATAAGTCGACCTCCAGCCGGCGCCTCTTGTGATAGGAACGGACGGATACTGCAATGAGGTGCAAGACCGAGCCTATCCCTCCGTTTCTCGATGTATAAATGGGTTTCATCGCAATTCTGCTACACATTCTTTTCGTTTGCTTTTGCGGCATGCTGCTGGGCTGAAGAAGGGAAACGAGAAGGGACACGATTATGTTTGCACGCAAGCGTGAAGTCACGTTAGATGGTAACATGCCAAGCGTCTTGATCCAGCAACGGCGTGACTTTCGTTCTTTCACAAGTTCTCATACCCCTCCATCTTCGTGAACCCCACCGCCATCATGCTTTCCATCCTTCAATGCTTCTACTTTGACCTATATCGCGTCTTTAGAGGCAACCTTCCATAATGGCTCGAATGCAGATACCATGTTCTCTCGTGAATGTCCTACCCATAGATCTAGTCCTATAGTACACTCCAGTCAAACCGCCGCCTCGTGCTCCTAGGTTCCTCAAAGTCTATGTGATACGTCGAGACCACTAAGAGAGCCCGCTCATTCCACCGCCAGTGTCTGGATGTCGGTATAACGGCGGGGTGACTTTCACCGCTTCACTTTCACCAATATACGCTCATTCACTGCAAAAATGTCGCTTTCCTATCTGGGTCTCGAGCGAGCCGCAACTTGCAATGCGGCAATCTACAATCCCTCACAGTCACCCACGTGTACCCCGTGGCGCACTCTCCACTTCTCACTCGTTCCCATCCACACACGACGCCTCCAAAAAGCAGAGCACTCCCCAGCTCGACGATCACCATGTCTGAATTCCCCGCGGACCACAATGAGCGCTCCACAATCGCACCTCCGATCGAGCACGCCAGTCCCCTGCGGCCTGAGAAGCGGAAGACTCAACATACACACGACTCCGACGAGCCTCACCCCCCAAAGCGCTTGCGCCCGACCGCCGGTGTCACTAAAGGGAAGCCTAGCAAAGGCGACTTTTGGACCCTACCTGAAGAGCTGATGCAGCTTGTTTGCCAACATGTACGTGTAGTACTCGACTCCTGTAGCGCCCTCGACTAACTTTTGACAGCTCTCTCAACGCGACTTGTATATACTGTTGTTGCAATCCACCAGAAGGCAGCGCAAAGGAGCCACTAGGAAGCTACAGAGACTTTTCGTTAGACATGTCGAGATGCGCCTCACGAGGAAGCGCCCGAGCTATATACAGCAGCCCAGCGCCTTACTTAACCATCCATACAACTTCCACGCGATCAGCTTCGACGTATCTGAGGAGCTTGGGTGGCAGATGAACAGCCTCCTGATCGCTCTCAAGCCGACTCCAGTCAAGGCGGTCATGTTCAGTCCAAACAGCGTCGTGGTTTCAGGCACTGTGGACCAGGTGCTACACACATATCAGCATCTACCAAAACCAGAGCTCCTCATGGTTCCCACTTTCCACATTGGAAACCTCGCCCGCATTCCCAGCCACGAAGCATTCATGCACCGCCTTTGGACATTCCTCGACACACGAGACCAGTATGAGCGCCGCACAATCAAGTTCCACAATACCTCCGTCACACGTCAAACCATATATGGACCAATGCAGCGGGCGCCCAAAGGCTACTACCTACCCAAAGACGCACCTCCTCAAATCCGAGAGCTGACTGGTCATTTTGGCTTGTGCATCAGCCTCATTCGGATCGTATCTAGTACCTTGTTCGATGATCTGAAAGATCGAACCCTCGACCTCATCGTCGCCCCTTACGCCCCCGCAGAAATTGTCCGCGGCATGATTAGCAGCAAGCACCAGTACCGAGTCCGTTCTGTGTCGATCATCAACGACAACCATAAGGACAACACTCTCATGGACGACGTGCTGACGCGACTCTTCAAGCAAATGCCCAATGGCATCATTCTGGAAGAACTTCGAGTGGCCGAAGTCAATCTTCTTCTCAAAACGGGCTACGTTCCACAACATGCCTATCTTGTCAACAAAATCGGCCTCTTACGACTGTACAACTGCCCTGGCTTAAGCCAATTCACAAGCGTCGATGCCTTCAGAAACTCTGATCTACACACGTTTATCTACCTACGGGAGTACCCAAAGCTGAACCCAGAAGTACGGGATGGAGTCTTTCGCAATGTGACAAGACATTGCAGCAAATTGGAGCACTTCTGCTTCCACGCGCGAAGAGACAATTCGGACGAGCAAGTCAAAACTGCGCTCAGCGCTCCTGATGCCAATGGCCAAACAAAGGCTGTATCGAGGAAAGAGCGAAAGAAGGCTCGACAAAGCGAGGTGTATGGCATCGGGCACCTGCTGCGCAAGTCGCCGCCAATGCTGAAGACAATTTCCCTGCGCATTGGAGAGAGGTCAGAAGTTCCTGACCAGGAACTACAACTCCTGGGTCAGTACTTCCCAGATCTAAGACACGTTGGCATTCCATGCCCAGTGCTCTGGGATGCGATTGAAGTAGGTCACTTGAGTGACGATATGTGGAGAGATGTTGGTGAACAAACAACAATTCTCTCCACTATCTATGGACTCGAATACCTGCATTTGTTTGTCGCAAATCTGGGGACAGAGCCTAGGATGGGCACCAAGGCCATCAGCACGGCACTCCAGCGTGTTGCGTACGAAGTCCTCGCTATCGTCTCAAGTGAGTGTAGAGGACTCAAGTACCTCTCCATCACGGTAAGGGACTTCGTCGAGCACGCTGGACAGAAGTCGGAACCTGTGGCTGTGCACCTGAAGGTCAACAGGGATGACTCAAAGCAGTCGGAGCTTGTGTGGGCGAAGGAGCTTGGGGTCGGCATGGAGCTGTATGGTGACACAAAGGAGTGTACATACGAGGGCCTCGTGGATACGAAGACGGCGCGGTGGGCGAGGCCGAAGTACTGAAGGTCATGTAAACGGCAGTTGGATGTTTGTCGTGATAGTTATAACCCTCGTAACGACATGTATTCGCCAAGAAGATGTATGCCATCATAGTGGAGTCATCGTAATGACACGTATCCGTCAGCTCAGCACGGAAATTTTAAGTTGTCGACACATCTTCCATTAATTCTATTCACCTCACACCCACTATCACAGCTTCGTTCATCACACACACACCCCTCCTCATCCCACTACCAAAAGATCAAGAACCATCAAACAAATACACACCTGGTATCGAGCGCAAAAGACACGTGTATATTCCCCATGGAAAACAAGAACAGACACACTCCATCCATATGCATGAAAACCAGTATTGACAAGGAAAGTAAGAAACACAATAGCGTGATTACAAAGTGAAAAATTGTATGTGGGGAATGTGGAAGTGGTATCACAGAAGCCTTCTTGAAATACCGCCCGTGTAAATCCCATGAACAAACGCCACGCTTGCTCGCAGTATGAAAACGCAAAATCGATGGTGGTGACAATATGCAGTGCGCAACAGAGGCAGTAGCGGCGTGTTGTGAGTTGCTGTGATGCGCTTGCCGTTTCGGTCCATGTCCCTCTCTTCTCTTTCCTTACTCGTGGCCTAGTACCTCAGCTTACCCAGTAAACTGAAGCAGTAAGCACACTCCCTCTCACTCTTCATTTGCACCATGAAGACTCTTGCTCTTGCGCCCAAGACACCACCCGTCTTGCCGACGCCGCCGACCTGACCGTCTTCATTCAAGTGGTCTTCCCATACGCTGACAGCAATACCACTGCGTGCGACGCGCTCGAAGCACGTCTCGGACAGAGTGACGTCAAGTAGTATTTCACCGTGTTTCTTGCCTGTAAGGAGAATACGTCGCTCCTGGGTATGATCTCTGGTACCAGGTGCGCGCTGTCGTGGGTTCGTAGGCGAGGATGGCACGCTTGGGTTGGGTGACGGCAGCATTATTGTTAAGCGTGCGCTGCCCATATCGCGCCATTTCTTGAGTGACTCTCGCTCATAAAGCCTGCACTTCGTGTTCGTAATTCCAGCTGGTGCACCGGGCGCGCGTACAATATCGCCGGTAGGTGTAGATGCGCCTGAGCCGCGTGGGGAGTTGGAACCGCTGTCGAATGAGGAGCCAGTACTGCGGGATCCGAGTGTTGAGTTGCGGATGCTAAAGACGCCGCTCTTTCCGAACGAGAATCGGCCTAGTGCAGAGCGGAGAGCAGAGTTCATGGTTCCAACAGAAGACTCAGTCGCTGCGGAGATAGAGGCAGCGCGTGTGCTTGACTTGCGGTAGCTGCTTCTCCTACCTAGCGTACCTCCGAGCCAGCCAGAAGACTCAGCGCTTGTCCTAGCCGCGTTCTGACGGTCCATCGCCTCGGCCCAGCTCGATTGTCCGTAGGGGCCGCGCGCGTTCTGGAGCGCGATGTAGGTGGGGTTGTTGATACGAGACTGGTTGATCATGGCGTATAGTTGGGCGCACTCCGCTGCATTGCGACTTCTCAACATAATGTTGTTGCCAGCTTTGATGCGCGACTCTGCGGTGGGTGGGGAGCGAATGGAGATAT
>Ga0265797_10005935_pt1 | contig 17577 bp, 14 predicted proteins | sample P2T30metagenome_FD_192433 | JGI IMG/M metagenome (GOLD analysis project Ga0265797, IMG submission 192433) | Plant litter microbial communities from East Loma Ridge, Irvine, California - P2 T30 | ecosystem: Environmental > Terrestrial > Plant litter > Unclassified | place: USA: California...
GATATCACTGCGAGACACGACTGTCAATACCATACCCAGTCGTCGTTATGGCGTGGGGACACCCTAAAAAGTGGAACGCCTGTAGGATTTGATATATCTGCAAGCACAGCTACCTCATAGCTACAAGCGTTGATCTCCGGGGCGCTACTGACGATAGCTCTGCACGCGGATCACACTCGTGTAGAAGAACGGATTCCTGTCAAAAAAAAGGTCAAAGGCATGTTCTGAGGGCTCCGGCCGGTCATTGCCGAGTTCTTTATCTCAGACTTATACCACTGACTCTCAGACACGACACCGTTTCATCCGCCCGAACACCTCCGCGTCTTGGACACTCGGTACTCTCCAGCCCACCAACGGCCAATCACCATCGTGGCCTCACCACTACTCCAGCTCCCTCGTGAGCTGCGAGAAGACATATGTCTCTTCGCTCTTCTGTCCTCTGACACACCCATCTCGCTCGTCACAACCTGCCATCAACTCAACATGGAAGTCCAACCGCTCCTATACCAGCGCCCGGTCAAGCTATCCTCTCAGACAAAACTCTTCGACTGGATACGTCGATCTCGCGGCTCCAATCTCAAACAAGTCCGCCATCTCTCCCTTCAGTTGACGGACATCGACATGACGCCCTCACTCGTCTTCGACAGAACACAAGCTCAGCGTACTCCATCCGCATGGTCGATGTACGAAGACGAACTATCTCGCTTCGACGCTGCCTTACGTTCACTACCCAGTCTGACCGAGATCACCATCGTCCCACCTCGGGCGATGCATTCACAACTTCTAAGAGGAATGTACCTGTCTCTACTGGCTCTAATACCACGGCTCCACCCTGGTCTAAAGCTGTTGATCATACACGACGAACAATCAACGCTGGACGTTGTGACAGCACTGCAAGGACTTCCAAAAGTTATCTTCAAAGACCCGCAAGTCATCAGAGGAGGTGCGGAGACGAAGATCAAGAAGTCGACCTCGCCTCATTCGAGGTCGCCTCGACGGAAGCTTGTCAAAGTAAAGGTTGAGGGTGATGAGTGGTAACGATACGCTGTGTTGATTGCATTCTTCACGGACGGGCATGGGAGCATGGCGCTTGAGCTCGTGTTGCTGTGTAGGACTAGTCAGATGAGGTATATTAATGCATTCGATCAAATTGTCTCATCCTCCTTGGAACATACCACTTCACATCCCTTTTTTTCTGCTACAGCCTGCATGACATACATGTAGTTGTGCTTGTCTTTCCACCATCTGCAGTTTCGAAGCATACAGCCTGTGGTTTTTCGTTCAGGGACCTGTTGGCTTCAAAAACAAATGTTATGGTAGCTCAATCTTGACTGAAGTACTTACAGAAGGTTTATACGCCGACACCAACCCGACTTCAACGTACAACAACGATAACCAGTGATTGTCCTAACCCCAACTATTAGGGTTATCGACCCTTTCATGTGATCGTCCACACAATCGGCGACCGTAACGTCATTGGTTGCTATTCACATCACCGTAGATCCCTGTACCTGCATCATTCCACTCCACAAAAATGTCGTGCATCACGGTACCTGCTTTTGACATCACCTCTTTCATCGAGTTCATCTCGTCCTTAGATGGCAATGATTAAAGCAAACTAATCGCCCGCCAACGAGTGACTTTGCGCGTGGACACTATCACTCACTTTCCATGTATTCGAGTTGGTCAGATGCATGCCAACGAAAGGGTGAAAGAACGGACGGACGTTTCCAGACGAGAAGGCTGGCAAGATCGACATGGCGGGTGGAACTTGACGACGCGACGCTTTTTAGGTGTACTGTACTATTCGGGGGAGTGGAACCAGATTAACTTCTGTGTACCTGTTCCTGCCGTGCGACCTCGCTACTTTTAGACCTTCGTAGAACCTGCAACACGATCCTTCGCTCAACATACTCTCACACCTCTCACATCTGAAAGAGATACCACAAAACCCTCTCAAACCACCCACCATCTCCCTCGATTAAAAAAGCGCCGCCAAAATGCAACTCACAGCCATCCTCCTCGCAACCCTCGCCACCGCCCTCCCAACAACACCACCAACAAACAACACCAACACCAACACCTCAACCCCACCGATAACAAACTTCTACCTCCTCACGTCCCCCTCCCCCACCCAAACCACCAACTCCTCCCTCCTCCCAAACGTCAGCGCAACCTCCCTCTTCGACCCCCTCGCCCAGTCAACCTACCTCCTCCGCCTGATCGGCCCAGGCTACGCCTCCCTCCCGCAATTCAACCTCACCGACGGCACCCTCGAGACCTTAGCCGCCGGCCCACACGGCATCGGGGAGTTCGAATACAACAGCACGCGCGTGCGGGCGGGCGAGGATTTGATGTTTGCGCCTGCGGTGCAGGGGAAGGGGAATTTGGGGTTGGTGGATGGGTTTTTGTTGAGTGTTGGTGGGGAGAGTGGGGGGTGGAGGGTTTGTGAGGGGGAGATGGGGCAGAGGGTTGTAAGTCTTCTTTTCTCTTTCTTCTCTTTTGCTTTGAGAAGGGTATTCTTGGGATGCTTGTCGGGCTCGATGCTGACGTCTTTGCAGGTTGCTTGGAAGGGCGAGGATGAGAGCTGCGTTGACACTTTCGTGCATGCGGTTAAGGATGCGCCGTACTGAGCAAGCATTTGGAGACTGCGTGCGGAGACGTGACCATGAATCGAGACCAGAGACACCTGACGATACGCACACAACATGAGAATAGACGAATAGACCTATCATTCCGGGAGGAGAATAGAGCAGCCTTCGACTGCATTGTATTATACAGCTTTTATCAAACAAGAATTGTACTATAAGAAACTCAAACCAACACCAAAGCTCAGACCCTTCCTGCCTTCCTCTCCCTTGCGCATGACCAGCGGTAGTGAGAAGTTGACCTCGAACCTCGCAGCCGGGTGAGCGTAAACGAGACCAAAGCCAGCAGCGGTGCTGGGCAGACCATTGCTGAGGTCGTTGACGGCCTGAGAGAAGCTGCTTTGCACGTCGTTCGAGCTCATTGCCTGGTCCTTGTCCTGTCGGCTGTCCTTGAGAGCGAGGAGACGGCCGGCGTTGATGAAGGTCTGGAAACGGAGAGGGGTCTCCTTGCCCAAGCGGGGAAGAGGGAAGAGCAGAGAGGCTCCACCAGCGGCGTAGACATCGCCACCAAGAGCGTCTTGACCTTCTCTTGGGCCAAGTCCGGAGAGTCGGAAGCCACGGACGTCAGTGGGACCACCGAGCTGGAAGCGGTCGTTGATCCTGCTCTGCGACGGAGCGGACTGGCCACCAAGAGTGAGAGGGTAGAGAAGACCACCGCGCAGACCAGCGGTGAAAGAGACACCACTGTCACCTTCGATACCAGGAATGGGAATTGGAACAGCGGCCAGAGACTCGAGCTCGAACTTGCCAAACGCAACATCGCCCTTGAGAGGACCAAGACCAGCAAGCTCAGTCACAGTCTTGAGCAGGTAGCCGCGAGAAGGCATCATAGGGATATCTCTGGTGTCGGCAGTCCAGGTGTGGGTGAGCGAAGACTTGAAGCTGTCGCCAGCGTCGGCGCGGATGCTGGGCGAAGCCTTCTCGGCAAGACCTGTGACCTGTCTCCATAGACCGTTGTACGCGAAGTCGTGCTGATGACCGGGAGCAGTGCGCCACAGGAACCTTGTGGAACCGCCTCTGAGGACTTCCTCGTGCGAAGCCCAAGGCTTGAGTGTGCTGCTCGCAACGCCGCCAACCTGCCATCTCAGATCCGGGTTGGCAAGAATAGGGGTGTCAAAGTTGGCGCTGTACGCGCTCCTGGTCCTCGTTCCCAAGCTAGCGTTCGCGTTCAAGCTCTCCGCGCCTCCGAAGATGTTCCTCAGCACGACGTTCAAGTATGCGCTTCCCTCAGAGCTGCCAGCCTCAGTGCCCGTCTTGATCGTGTACCTGCCCCTCTCGCGCGCGCTGATGAAGACTGCATGGTCGGTGGGTGTGGTAGAAGGGTCGGTCTGGTCCGGAGTGTCGATGTAGGTGCTGATGGGCCTGTGGAAGATGTCGAGTCTGTCGAGCTTGTCCACGGCGCCGCCGATCTCGGAGAGGGCTTCCTGCAGGGTGTAGGAGGAGTCGCGGTTGTGGGAGAGGATGGGGTTGAAGATGCGCTCGAGGAAGGCGGTGCGAGTGTGAGGAGCGCCGACCAGACGGACGGAAGAGATGGTCACTGGCTTGGTGGAGTTGAAGCCGATCTGGGCATGTTAGGAGTGATGTCTCGTATGGGATTTGCAGTCTTGAAACATACAATCTCAGCCTGGCGACGCTGGGCGCGATCATACTGGCTCTGAGCCCTCTCGTTGAGCTCTTGCTCGCGCTGCTCGATCACCTTGGGATCCACGGGCTTCTTGAGCTGTTCGAAGACCTGCGCGTGTTTGTGTGAGCATGCGCGTTCCTTGTGTGGGCATTGTCGATTACCTTACATCGTCTCCAGAGTATGTCACAGCCATTGTGGAAGTCCCGTGTGCTGTTGACCTGGTTGAAAGACTCGCACTGCCGCAAGAATGCTGTACCACCGCGCATTGAGGTTCCCACCGCCGAGCTTGAGCCACACTTCGGAGCAGCTCGCGTGCCTCGAACGCCACCGCCAAACATCCACTCTGGTGCTAAAGCCATCTTCATCATCTTCATCGACTGAGCCAGCCACCATCGGCCACTCCGCTCGTCAGCTTCGCAATGCTCATCTCGCTCATCTTCTTGGGACTCCTCCCTGAAGTAGATGTCGACTTTCTGATCCCAAGCCATGTCTCTAGCTCATCGTTCTGTGAAGGCGCATGGCGCAAGACCGCTACCTCGGGTAGTCGTGGCTCTCGCGAGATGTGATGTTGTGGTATGGTCGCTTCTTCATCGTGCGCGCACGCTCTGCGGCCTTTCGATGCGCGACCAAAGGAGATGAGGTATAGAACCCAGCTGGTCCTCGTCAGTACGCACGACAGGTAAATGATGGGAAACAGCTCACCTGATTATGATAGAGAGCCAGCCTGGGCACTTGTATTTGAAGCAATGCATCTTGATAATAAGAGATCTTTGATTAGTATCTATGTCTGGTTGTATGGTAGCGGCCAATCTCCATAACGTCAAAGCAACATGCGAACCAAGCAGCCACGTTCGATACCTGCAACGGAAGGAAGGCAGGCTACAGCAAACCTCTCGACGGCAAGTACGATGAGTTTGTGTATGCCAGCAGGGTAAGAAGTTCATGTCATTAATGCTGCAGAAAACCTCGCTCGGACGCCCTAACAATCTAACAATAAATCAAGCGCAATGCAGAAGAATGCGTTTGACCCCAGCTCATGCATCATCAAGCGCCCATACACATCGGAAGAATGAATATGAGCTACTTATGGTAATCTCCATCAAGAAGAAAGCCACCCAAAAATATCCAACGAGCCGCCAAAAGACCATCTCGGCCTTCGTCCAAGGAATCCCAAGCTTCTCATGGATCATCAGATAAGCAGACAACACAGCCTGTTCAAGCAGGATGAAGACTCCAAAGAGCTCAAATACCCGCACTGGTCCGAAGTTATCGCTACACGGCCTCGACTGCCACCCAGTAATAGAGTGCATGATCCCCGAGAACAGGAAAGACAGCAAGACGATGATCGAGCGCCCGGCAACGGTGTGTTTGCGAAGGCCAAAGAACTTTTCGGTTACTACGACGGCGTGTATGGTGAAGGCTTTGCGCATCGCCTTGTGCCAGAAGTGGCTGTACCACCTTCGCAGCGTGTATGCTTCCCTGATGTCTCCGAACAGAGGCGGCCAGCTTTGAAGCGGCGAGTTGAAGATTCCGACTGCGATCAGGGCGCAGATGGTGTGTCCGCCACAGACGCACAGCGCAGAGCCGCTGTAGGAGTAGAAGCACAGCACTGCTCTGAACCAGATGTCACGGAATGTGAGAGTGCCGTTGATGATTTGAGGCGTCATGTACGTCTTCGAATGTTGCCAGTCCTGGGGTCCTAAGTCCTTGGGGTAGAAGCGGTCGCCGTCACGTATGTACAGCCAGAGGGATCCGATGCACAGCAGCACAGTCAGACGTCTCAGCAGGAAACTCCGTCTCGTAGTCCCCGGAGGGTCTCGTCGATAAGGCTTCGTTCCCATCCGAGGCGAGAACAAAGCGTTGACGCCCCAGTGCAGCTTCTCCCACGCAGTCTTAAGCGTGGACGGCGGACTGAGATTAAGCAGCACGAGATAACAGTTCGTGTGAAACGCCATGCCGAACATGTAGTCCGCGTATGACGACTCTTCGTACGTATCTCGTCCACATCGTCGGATGGTTTCCATGCAGATCGCAGCTATGATTGCGGATGTTGTGGATCTGAGGTGTGTGTGTTGAGCTGGAACGAAAGCGAGAGAGACCGCGAGGAGAATGTGGGCAGTGAGTGTTGGCACGAAGACTCGTTGTGTGAAGCGAGTGATGGCTTGGACGTCCATGGTTGATCAACTTGCTCTGCGGCCGCCAGTCGTCCGTCCTGGTCAGCTTCAATCTACGCCTGCGAAGATCGCACGTTCAAGTCCAAAACGGAGTGCATCCATGCGTACACTGTTTCCAGCATTGCTCGTGGTCCCCTTTGTTACCACAAGTTCCATCTGCAGTATAACTGTGAAATTTACCGCGCGCAAGTATGCTGGGTTTGTCGCCTTTGTCCAACCTCAAAGCCAACAGCTTACTATTGTTCAACCGACCAAGCATATGTCCAACGACCATCCATTCGAATCACCAGAACACAGCAACATCTCACACAATCACTCTCACGAAGCCCAAAACCAAAAATGAAGCTCATCCTCCTCGTCGTCGCCATGATGGCGCTCTTCTCCAGCCTCGCGCTCGCCGGCAGCAAAGGATCAAACAAATACAACAAGAATCCGAACAACGGTAACAAGGGTCAGGGAGTGTAAGTCTACTATTTATTACAGTGTTCCATGGTTTTTTTTCGGAAGATGCAATAAGGATATGGTTGGCTGATAGGTTTTTTCTCTTCTATAGGATTGGCAAGAAAAAGTGCAAGCATGGCCTTGACAGCACGGGCCATTGTATCAGGACTTAGTGGTGGTGGCGATGGAGTACTAGAGCATACAATGTGGAGATCGGAATGTAGAATGCTGTACGAGCTTGGCAGAGATGGATGAGTTGGATTGTTTTCTGTTTGGAGACGATACAACTTCTATTCATTTTGTCCAATCGAGATTAATTTCCACCCAATCCTTCTGATCGTTCTTGTCATGTGCTTGCAATCATTTCTAGTGACGGCAGGCGGTAGTTGGTGCTTGTCCACATCCGCGAGTTTTCCGGCTCGCGGTATGTGGCAAGCTTCTGCTCTCCGTCGTAAGCAATTCCTGCATGGCCATTGAACTGCCACGTCAACACATTACACCTTGCAGAGTAGTCTCGACGAGCCCTGAAGGTACCATTTGGCACCATACAAGCACACCCCAGCCGCAATGGACAAACCTCCGCAGAACCCGATCGAAATAGCGTAAGCATCCGGGCCACTCCTGCCCAAGTGATCGCGAGAATAGTCCAGAAGAAGCACTGCAAGAGGATTGCCAACGAACACTGGGACCACAAGGCTCAGCCAGAACATAGCCATCGCAGAACCTAGATGTTTCACTCCGACGATGGACGCGGTCACAGGAGCTGCCGCGCTCCAAACAGCACCGCCTGCAGCACCTTGGATGAATGCAAATACTGCTAGCGCTGCGAAAGTCCTTGCCGGAAGCCAGATCGCGCAGCAGGCAACACCGTTGAGTATGCTGAGTACTATAGCGATGTTGATGCGGCCGAATTTGTCGAGTATGAGGCCGGCCAGTGGTCGTCCTATCATTAGCCCGGCAGCGAGTAGAGATTGAACGATGGCGCCGTGGGATTGAGATAGGCCGAGGCCGTCGGTTGCGAAGATTGCGATGCTGTAAAGCGCAACGTAGAAGGACATCACTATACGAAACGTCAGCCACATTCCTGAGTGTACGGGGAGGTATCTCGCTGGGGAGAGTCGAGGAGTCAGAAGCGGAACATACTTGCAAGAGCACCCCATATCCACACCCATACGAATCCGTGATGGAAAAGCCACGAGACTTGCAGTGGTTCTGATCGTGCGCCAGAATGTTGAAGTCTCGACTTCATAAGCAATATGCAGGGTGTGAGAACCCCAGCCGAGATCGCACCATTGATAATGAGAGAGTACTTGACTGATAAGCGGTCGATGAGGAGTCTGGTCGTGTTGGACAGAATCACTCCTCCCAGCCCAGAGCCGGCGTTTGCGAGACCCTAGAGCAGATGAAGGTGAGCATGTATTTGAGCAAGATGTAAAAGATTATGCTTACTTGCGCCAGGCTTAGCTTTCGATCGAACCAGTGGGCCAGCAGTGGCTGAGAGGGAACTAAAGTCTAGTGTAGACGAATTTTGTGAGCCAATGTAAGGTTGTCATGGGATGTCATTTGGTGGTGGTGCTTACAAGTCCGAGACCTAGACATGTTAGCTAAGCCTTGCAATCACGATGGCAGAACGTCCGTCTGCTTACCCACGCCAAAGATAAGCCCTTGACATACGATGAAGGTGTTGAAGGAAGTACAGAGCCCTGCCATACATTGGCCCAGACTACAGGCAAGCATACCTGTGATGTTTAGCAGTGTGTAAGGTGTGTTGTATAGTGTGCAGTGCTTACCAACAAGCATCGGGACCCGATGACCGAAGCGCGTGGTCAAGATGTTCGCCAACGGTGCGCATAGCAAAGCAACAGCGACCGAAAGACTCCCGACAAGCGAGTACATGAGTGGCGTAGTGTTTGCGAAAGTCGACTTTGCCTCAAAGTGCGACAGATAAACCCCAAAAGATGTGTTGAAGCCTATCTCATGTCAGCAGGAGTCCGTCTCGTATTTCGAACGATCGTACCCCAAGTGACAGCATTCAGAAACAGAATTGCTATCACGATAGTCCAGCCGTAGCCTCCATCTGGTGGAGAGCTGATTGACTCGTCTTCAACGTGCAGTGCTGCGTCTCCGCGATCGGAAGTAGCACGCGTGTTCGAGGATATTCCCTTCTCTACTGATTCAGCTTCAAGATTGGACATTGTGAACACTCAATGTGATTCAAAGGATAAAATGGTATGTCGACTCAAACGATAGAGGTTTGAATGCAAATATGAGAATGGCCATCCTGGGTGGAAAGCCGTCTTATAGAAGAGGAAATGGAACATGTCTGCTCTTTCGACCCACATATTACGCTGACAGCAGGAAATGCGCATTATGGTCGATTTTCGTGTCAGTGACTAATTGGTACAACCTTGCTGATGATGGTGATGATGGATCGTTGGTGGAGTATTGGTGGTCAGAAGCTGCAGGGCGTGGTCGGCGTTCATGTTTGCGCACCGTCGGCTTGCAGTGAGTGTATCGAATATCTGCATACAGCGTATTGGTATCATAGATATCGATGGTCATTATTCCGGCTGCTATGATAACAGTTATTAAGAAATTCCGATTTCATCAAATGTAATCCCATACACGAATACTTGAGCTTAAGATCCATACACATTAATGTTCTCTTGTAGAGCCACTGGAGTATGTGGACTTGAGATCAGCACACACAATATTTCTGTACGCCGGCGGGGAGAGTCGGCATTCACATCTGCGGTGTTTTCGTGAACTACAACACCGCTTCATCGCCGACTAGATCATACCTGTGATCAATGTTCCATCGTTATGGACACAGCAGAAGCCGTGGCGCCGCTCAGTGGGGGATCTATTGCTGTAAGCAGCTCTCGTGTCCAAACAGGTCAGAGACAGCAGGCCGCGTGCTTGCCGTGTCGTGAGACCAAACAGAAGTGCAGCAAAGGTGTTCCTTGGTGAGATGCAATGAACTGCAGCTTTCACGATGCCTAACAATACTGACAATCTTGACAGCCAGCGGTGTTTTGCAAATCAATCAGACTGTCGTTATCCTCTCAAATCCAATCGTGGAAGGAAACGAGGAAGCACGAAGTAGAGCCACCAAAGCCTCTGATGCCTTTGCACTGAAGACTGACATCTTACAAGCAAGCCTGACACCGCAGAAAAGATCATTTCACGTCTGAGCAAGAGCTCATTCCGCAATGAAGTTATCGCTGCCCTTGGCGGTAGTGGTGGGAACGATGGCAGCGTCTCGGGCTCACCGAGGCCGCCAACGCCGCCTGCAAACTCGCCGCAGCCTCTAAGACGAAGCGTCAGTCAATCAAAGAACCACAATACATTGGTTGGGTACCTTGACTGACACCAGCCGACATATTCTCCTCTGGAAATTCTTGCCGCTGCCGTTGCCATGAAAAAGAAGCAGCCATCGCTCGCAGAGACAGCATCCTCGGGAGATGCTCGACAGCGTACAGATATGCTTCAGCCATCATTGCCTGTCACCACAAATACCATGCAGACTTCGTCTGAATCCCTTGCCAGCGACAAAATGGTTGAGCTCTATTTCAGTAAGCTGCACCATAATCCCATTTCAAGATGACAATGTTGACCAATTTCCAGCTCCTCGTCATCTCGACCAGACTGATTGGCAGATTTTAGCCTTACAGCCCGCCGACAGTACTTTACAGCTTCAATCTACTCTTCATGATCCTATCAATTCGAGGCTAGTAGACTCTGAAGATGCCATGCTGTACTTTGATCTGTGAGTGCGAGGATTAGTTCCCGTTCTCATAACTCGAAACGCTAATTGTGCTTGTCCGAAGTTTCTACAAGTACCGAAACCCATTGGTCGGTATACTCGATCCGATCCTACACACGCCCCAATTCGTTCGCTCCTCCTCTTTCACGCTATTCTCCGTGATATGCGCCCTTGGCTGCGCTATGTCTGAGCGTGCTCGTGACAAGCTACTTTGCTCGGCACTGGTCGCTTTGGCCGAAGGCAACATCAAATGGTCAATAGCCGCGTCTGTGAGAACGGTCGAGACGATACAAGCGATCATTAACATGACATACTGGGCGCCACTGTCTGAAAGACAATGCGACGATCCATATTGGTTGCGTTTGACTCATGTAAGCAAATGGTGGCAAGTTCATGAGAAAAGACAGTAGATCTAACCAGGAACATAGGCAGCACAAATTGGCCGAGAAATGGGTCTTCATCGCCCGGAAGTGATCGCGCAAAAGGTTGACGCAATCTCTGGGCTTTGTGGCGAAGGTAGAGACCGTCGACAACGCAACTACGAACGGGTGTGGCTTGGGATATTCATCGCCGACAAGAGCTTCGGTATCGCCACGGGTAGACCCATCTGTGTCTCCTGGAGGGAGCTGATGCCTGATGTCGGTGACTGGTGGCGTGGCAAGTGGGCCGCGCCATATGACCGTCTTCTATGCGGTATTGCAGAGATGAGATTAATCGTGGTAAGTGCTTAACACGACAGTCTGTGCAGCCTTTGGAGGATACAACTGACCGCCGTAGGTCAAAGCATTCGAAGTTCGCCAGACCGCATCGAGGTCCAAGGCGTCTATTTTGCAGTGGCAGCACGAAAACTTCGGCGCTGTGTCTCACCTCCGGAACAGTATCTGTTCATACGTGGAATACTCTACGCCTTCGAAGTCGCCTGTGAACCCTATCCTCTCATTCTATCTTGACTATTCCATGGTTCTTGTCAATTCTTACGCTTTGCGCGATCTCGTTGGTCTGGGTGTTGCTGACGATCTGGCGGAGCTGACTACCATCTACAAAAGAAGCATTGAGGTCGTCGATCGTATGATGGATCTGATGTTGTTCGACCCGGTGCTGTCTAAGTTGGCACTCGGCATGATTAATCCTCAACTTGTCATGCTTTGTCACGTGGCTACAGAGGTGACGCAGGTACGTACAATGTTGATAAGGAGCGAACGTGTGTATCACAGCTGACAGGAGTTATAGGCTGCCAAACGTGGCACACTACACAACGCAGTCGCTCAAGCCGCCATGAAATTACGAATGCTCGTCAACTCGCTCGACAATGTCAAGCGTGCGCTTCCATCCACTTCATGGGTAGCGCTCTACACTACGCTTTACAAGACCCTCGTTACTCAGCTCGATCAAGTGCTCGCCAGCGATACCGCGCCAGCTAACAATGACTTCGATGACGAAGCTTTGACCGGGTGGTGGGACCCCGTCGGAGGCGGCCTATTAGACCTGTCCAATTGGTTGGATTCAGAGGCGCCTGGACTGGATGCAGCTGGTTGAATGATCGTTAAGATGCCCAGGAATCCATCGTGGTGCTTTACTTCGACCAAGCTGGTTGTGACCAGTCCGGTATCGTTCTTTGTCTCGGCAAGCTTTCACCTTGGAACATTAGTATTGTTCTGGTCACATCCCGAGGCCGGATGCTGTGTCGAACATCAAGGCCAAGGGCTTACTCGGCCAAGAGTTTAAATCCCTCACAACAGCTCTGACCAAAGTTTGGCCATACGCGAACTACAGGCAATCATGAAATCTATCGTTCTCTTCGCTGGTGCCTTCGCCCTCTTCGCCGGAATGGCGACTGCTCACGTTCACCCAATGTAAGCATTCGCACGGCGCACTTTCATAGCTATGTCGATCCGTTAGCTGATCAATTTGGAGGTACGAGAGGAAGATGTTGTGTGCCAAAGGCGTCAAGAAGGCAGGCCTCGCTTGCAAGCGTGGCGATGTCATCCACGTCAAAAGGGATTCCGAGCCAAACAAATTCCACATCAGCGTCACAGACGCCAACGGCATCCCTGTTTTGCGAGACATTGATGAGAACACCGGTTTCTTCGATGCAGACGATGATGACGAGCTCTGATTTCTTCAATATGCTACTGTCTTTTCTGTGTAACTTTCCATTTGTTCGAGATTCCCAGATGTAACGACATCATCTTGGTCTCGTCGAACAACTCAACGTGCCGAATCAGCGCCCTGCGTGACCTTGCCTCACACCCGTACACAACACAATCAACTATAGTTATCACATTCATCCAATCGCGGGCCACACAGCTATAGCTAGCATTGTTGTCAGACCTTTGTCCCTCAAGTCGATACCGGCCAGCAGCAGCTCAAGTGAAGTTGCGCTGTCCGCTTTGTTCTTTGTTCACCTCGCCACCTCCAGACGCCTTCGTCCAAACATCGCCTTAGTATTGTTGTGAGCCACCTATGTATAAACTTCCGTTCGTCCCAAATCATATCTTGTAACTCTCCACGCGAAAGTCTCAAATCATTTCAAATCCACGCAAACACAAAACACAAACCAAAATGAAATCCACCATCATTTTCTTCGCCCTCGTGGCGCTCTTCGCCTGCATGGTCTCCGCCGGCGGCAAAGTGAACAGCATGGACCCCTACAGCTTTGTGTAAGTACTTTTTCCCTCCCCCTCTCACTGCTGTCATCCAGCTTTTGGCAAAAATGGATTTGCTAACTCATTCTCACAGCCAAGATTCCAAGAAGCACGGCAAAGTCGGGTACAGCTGCGTCAAGGGCAAGAGGAAGAACGGCAAGTGCAAGCGTGCCGTTCTGCGCGTCCGCAGCGCCGACTCGAGCGACTTCTTCGAGATTCCCGATGTTGAGGATGTGCACTGGGGTGAGGTCGAGGCGGAGGATGTTGAGGTTTAGGCTTGCTTGCCAGCCAGCTTGTTAGACTGGGAGCGCTCTGAGGAGGAGCGAGTAATCCGAGGCGATAGTGTAGTAATTTGAATTCGTTTGCGACCTGTTGCCTGTGATTAGTTTCTGCTGCCGCGCTTCAAGTGAACGTCTTGTCTTCATGTCTTCATCGTAAGAAAACTGCCACTATGTTGAGATCTCAAGACTTGATCACGCAATTGTGTTGAACAAGTAATATTTGGATATCGCAGCGAACGCTCACTCATGCTATCTGTTCGAATGGAAAGAATCGAACGAAACTCCCATATGCTGACCGCCTTCTTCGACGACGAAACGTCCAACCGCAGCGCAACCTCCACAACACAGCGAAGAGATATGTTGCGACGGGCAGCATTTACCAACGAGACCGTCCGTCGCACCTCTTGCTTCCAATGCGATGACGATCGCATTCTCTCGTCCACAGCAGTCATCTATAAGTTCTTCATCCATCATTCAAACCGGGTATCATCGTCCCTTTCATTTAATTCACTTTTGCGTAGCTGGCAGGCCGGACTCTCAGTCAATCTTTGCAAGCGGTGTCGTGCCGCCTTCGGTCGTGGAGAACATTTAGCTCAAGCACCGTTGAGAGCAGGAGGGGCGGCCCCACCTTCCTGAGCCTGTGCCTGCGCTTGCGCGAGGGCAATCTTGTCTGCCTCCTCGACGGCGGTCTTGACGACCTGTTGCTCCTCAGGAGAAAGAGTGGCGGTAAGTTGAGCATAGAGCTGAGGCTGGGACTCTGACAGGGCTGTGCAAAATATGTTAGCACGTGGTCCGAGACGATCAGAAACATCACAGTTAGAAACTTACATTGAAGGGCAACCTTGAACAGACCGTATGGCTCCATCTGGTCAAGTGGCGTCTCAAGAAGGCTCTCCTCCTCCAGCTCATCGTCTTCCTCGTCGTCGCCCGCAACAGCGCTGAACTTGGAAGCTTGCTGAGAAAGGAAGTCAAGGTACGCGGTGCTCTCGTCCTTGACGTCGACAGCCTCCTCGCCCTCTTCGTGATCCCAGTCTTCACCCTCCCACTCATCGTCTTCCTCGTCATCATCAAAGTCGTCGCCAAGGCCGAAGTCCTCCTCTCTTTGCGCCTCCTCGCGGTTCTTGAGGGCGGCAGGAAGAGTCTGAAAGAGGCGAGTAACACCTTGCAGAAGTCTTGGCCAGCCCTGCTGCACGCTCTGGGGCACCTCGTCGGCGCGGAGTGTGAGAAGCTGAGTGATGGCACCGATGGAAAGCTTCTTGTCGTGCACACGAGTGAAGCTGTCGATGCTTGAGAACCACATGCTGAAGAACTTGTTGGTCCAGCCGTTGCTCTCGAGCACGTGAACAGACAATCTAGGGTTGTAGTAGATGGCGTTGATGACCATCTCCATCAAGTGGATCCTGTAGGACTTGACCTTGAGCTCTTCATTGGTCAAGATGGTCATGGCGAGGCCAATGAATTCAGGCACGTAGTTGTCGATGCCACCACGCAAGTTGAGCATGAGGATCTCAGCAAGCTTGCATCCGCAGATACGGTCGATGCCTCCGACCTTGTCGTCCTTGAAGATTGTGCGGATCATGTCAACCACTGCGTCCAAATATTGGTGGTTCTCCATCAGGCTCCTCCATCCGTAGTTAACGAAGTTCTCAAGCGCAGGAAGCATATCCTCAAGGTAGAGCTCTGCGCCAGATTTGAAGGTCTTGTGGATCATCTCGAATGCTTGCCACATTGTAGGTGAAATGGTCTTGGCGGCGAAAGTGCAGCTATCAATGATCTCGAACACCTCGTTGTAAAGGTCGTAAAGCTTGTGTTCCAGAGTAATGGTGATGACTGGCATAAGGATAGTTTCCAGGTGAGCGAGGACGTCCGGAGTGCTCTCGAGAGTAAGGATGAGAGTGCCAATGGTTTGCAACACACCAAGAGCAGTAATGCTCTTGTCATCAAGGAAGTCACCGTAGTCAGCATCGCCCTCCTTGGAGTTGTTGCGTTCGATGAGTTCGCGCACGATACGAAGGTAGGTGTCGCGGAGCTGCTCACTGAGAGCAACAGCGAATGGTGTCAGCTCAGCGGCGAAGACCTCAACGAAGTCCTCCATGACGTTGGCAAGAGCATCAACATCGACCTCGTTGGCCAGCTTGAGCAGTTGCTGCATGATCTGGGGAATGTTCTGCTGCATCATCGTCCTGATAGGGTCGTGTCTGATCAAAGGCTGGAGGGCGAGAGCTGCCTCAACCCTAACGGGCAGAGCTGGGTCGGCCATGGACTCGAGGATGTTGCGGTAAATGATGACAAGGTTGTTGGGGTCCTTGAAGTCAAGGGACTCGAACTTCTCCAGAGTATCGCAAGCACGAGCACGCAGGAAACCGTGAGGGCTCCTGAACTCAGGGAAGACGTGACGAACGAAGAAGTACTCGACCTGGTCGGCGATCGGGCTCTTCTTGCCAAGGATGACATTGGCGAGAGTACCGATCATGCGAAGAGCACCTTCCTTCTCGCGAGGGTTCTTCTGGTCATCGGGAGCAGCCTCGTATTTGCTGACCATGTTGTTAATGAAGTTGAGAATCTCAAAGGTCTGCTTTCTCCTGGCCTTGGTCAAAGTGACGAGGAAGTTGACAGCGGCCACATCAGGTGAGGAAACCTCCTCGTAGAAGTTGAGCTTGCGGTGGAGGTACTCGGCAGGCTCGTCGTCGAACTGCTCGATATCCTCGTCGGTCTGACAGAGGACAGGGAAAACCAGGTGCTCGATCAGAATGGGCATATGGGGCTTGAGGTGATCCCACATGGTCTTGGGCTTCACGCACTCGTCCATGAAAGCAAGTGTGTGCGACAAGCAAGGCTTGCTCAACCAGGTCTCCTTCTGCACCCAGCGCTCGATCTGCTGCAGATAACCCTTCAAGATCTCCGGCGCGAATGTTGTGATGAAAGTCTTGGCGACCTCGGCGTAGTCGTCTCCGTTGCCCTTTGTAAGACTTGAAGGGTTGCCGTAACGCACGAACAACCTGTTCAGGTTGACGTACGACCACTTCTTGCACTTCCACCAGTGGTTGAGTTCCCTTTCGTCCAGGTCCTCCATCATGGCATTTTGGGGTGCCTGCTTGGCCACGATGCGCAGGAACAGGGTACACCAGTCGACCATGGCCTGGTGTGATCGCAGCTGCATGGGCAGCTCGAAGTAGATGGCGTGCTTGTATGACTTGAGGACTGTGCGCAGCATCTCGGCCGCCTCCAGGCTCTCCTCATCCACCAAACCATTTCCGATGGCGAGCAGTCTTGGGAATGTAGCCTCCACAATCTTGTCAAAGTCCTCCCTGCTGTCTCCAAGCTTGAACCTGTAAGTCCTGCAGATCGCAAGCAGACACTGCAGCCCGGCGAAGATGGACGGCATGTCGCTGCCGTTGAGGAGGGTCATGGTGAGATCGACGAAGTCGGGCCATTGTTTCGGGAAGTCGTTGTGTAGGATCTTCTGCAGGGCGACAACGAGCTGTGCTCTGGTGTTGGGTGCGGCATGAGCGAGGACCGGTACAAGGCGTGCGCGGACAGCGGCCTTCTCGTGGTCGGAGATGGGCTTGATACCAGTGCTGTCTTCGGGCAGAGACCATCCTCTGGTCACGCGGTTCTTGAAGTAGACCGTGGCTGCACAATGTCACATGTCAGCATATTTCGTGTTTCAGCGCCGGCTTCTCGTCTGGTGTCCCTCCCCAAACAGTCCCAACCAGTTCCTCCTCGTGCATGGTTTGCTATGCGTACCGCTCAGCCGGATGCCGGGATTTTGCTCATTCTCGAGAATGGTCAGAAGGGTGTCGAGGAAGCCAGGGTTCTCCTCTGCCTGTGAGTCGCCGTCAGCCAGCAGTCCCGTCTCGTCTCGCCCACGCATCCTCGTATGCCCAACGTACAGCCTTCAGCTCAGTCTCTGCCTGCCGGCGGTGGTCGGCATCTGTTGCGAGTGTGGCCTCAATGCGACTCCTCAAGCCGGCAGCGTCCATATTGAATCACAAGCA
>Ga0265797_10005936_pt1 | contig 17576 bp, 15 predicted proteins | sample P2T30metagenome_FD_192433 | JGI IMG/M metagenome (GOLD analysis project Ga0265797, IMG submission 192433) | Plant litter microbial communities from East Loma Ridge, Irvine, California - P2 T30 | ecosystem: Environmental > Terrestrial > Plant litter > Unclassified | place: USA: California...
AAGGAGATCAGTAGCAACGGCAACTCCCAGACTGTAGACGTGATCTTCCCTGCATTCCCCTTCTTCTTGTACACCAACCCGCGCTGGCTCGCATATCTTCTCGAACCGTTGATTGAGCACATGCTCAGCGGTCAATACCCGAACGATTACAGCATGCACGATCTGGGTACCCACTTCCCGAACTTGACAGGCCATGCTGATGGCAGAGACGAGTACATGCCTGTGGAAGAGTGTGGCGACATGTTGATCATGGGCCTCGCTCTTGTGAACAGCCTCAACTACCTTGATGAGAAAGACGCTGCGAGCATTTGGTCAACACAAGGTTCGGAGAAACCTATCAGCGCACTTGCTGATGGTGCCTCCGCTTTTTCCATGCCTGATAGACTCGAGAAGCGCGATGGCATTGTTGGTCTGGATGATCGCTGGGGCGGTGCAACTGCAAAGAAGCAAGCCCAGAAATGGCTCGGCAGGTCGTACTCGCTGTGGACACAGTGGACATCATATCTCGTCGATTACAGCTTGCGACCTCACAACCAGCTTTCAACAGATGACTTCGCTGGCTGGCTCGCCTTGCAGACCAATCTCGCGCTGAAGGGCATCGTCGGCATCAAAGCCATGTCCGAACTCGCCAACGTCATGGGCAAAGAGAAGGACGTCGAGTACTACCAGAACATTTCCTCCGTTTACATCGAGAAGTGGGAAGAGTACGGCATGAGCCGCGATGGCGGACGTGCAAAACTCGCCTACGACTGGCACGGATCGTGGACAACCCTGTACTCGCTGTACGCCGATGCGATCCTCTGCTTCCACCCTGCCTTCACCGAGAACGGCACAAGCTCATCAGACTTCCATCTGACTGGCGAACAAGCCCCAATCATCGACAACTCCGGCAAGAAGAAAGGCAAAGACTTCATCCCCGACCACATCTACCAAACACAATCCGAGTGGTACTTGACCGCAATGCAGAAATATGGCGTAAGTTCCTCCCCGTTTCCCTCCACTCACCACACCCTACCTCTGCTAACAACCCCACAGCTCCCCCTCGACTCCCGCCACCTGTACACAAAATCCGACTGGGAATTCCAAGCCGCCGCCGTCGCTTCACCTAAAACTCGCACGGAGATCCTCGAGCGCGTGGCCACCTGGCTGAACGAGACGGCTTCTGACCGTCCTTTCACGGACTTGTATAAGACTGAGGAGGATGGAGGGTTCCCGGGGCCGAACTTCTTTGCGAGGCCGGTTGTGGGGAGTCATTTTGCGTTTTTGACGATGGAGAGGGCTTGTAAGGGTGGGGGGTGGTGAGGGTGATATGTTGGGGTTGTGGTTGTGGATGGGGTTTGTGGATGTGGTTTGTGGATACCTCCTATGGTTTGTGGATGTGGTTTGTGGATGTGGATTGTGGATGCGGATGTGGATTGTGGACGTGGTTTTGTGGATGTGGCTTTGTGGACGTGGACATAGGTTGTCGACACGGCGGCAAAGGTTGGGCTATTGATGCGAGGGATTGTTGGTCACGAATTACGATTTCCCCTAAAAGATTGAGTTATGGAAAGAAAACAAACTGAAACATTATGTACTAGCCCTGAAACACAAAATTGAATGCTATTTTTTGGCTTCCACCAACCTCGGAGTTGACGACTCTCAGCATCGACACGGCAAGGCTTCATAAGTGATGATATGCAATATTGCAGAATCAAGTTTCATCCAGATATCACACCAGAAATATCGAATTAAGCTCCTTCTTGATAAGTAATGGCGTCATTCGTTATCTCTAATAGCGCATACCAACGATCGGCGCTACTGCATGTGGAGCTCTCCGCACCTGACATAGAGAGCTCCAAAGCATGATGTCTCCGAGTCCTGCCTCTCCAACGTCTGTCCTGTCTGCCTAGCACACAACACCCAACCACTCTGCTTCTTGCAATGTCTTCGAAATAGACCGTTGTCGCTTGTTCTCTCGTCTCCCTTGGGCTAGTAGCACTTGTAGCATACGCACCCGCTGCCCAACATGCCGAGCAAATCATCCTGGAACCCCATCGCCTTCGTGCCCGCCCAAGTCACCCTAATCAGCTTCGCCGTCTACGCCGCCCTCTTCTCCTCCCTCCTCTGGGTCCACCACGTTGTGCCGCCCGCTCCCACAAACGTCTCTCCGGTTGAAGGCGTGAATTTGACGACCGCGTGGCTGGACCTCGAGCACCTCACCGACGGCTTCCACCCGTACAACAGCCGGCGCAACGGCGAGATCAGAAAATGGCTTGTTAACAGAGTTGAGAATATTGTGAAAGAGAATGGGTTTGCGAAGGATTCTGAGGATGTGGTTGTGTGGGACGGAGGATTTGAGAACGTGACGTATGGGAATAAGTGGCTGGCTAGTTCGCCGACGGTGCGGTATACTGAGAACGAGAATGTCGTGGTGTATATTCGCGGCGAGGAAGATGCCGAGGGCGCGTGGTGGGAAGATCCCTCTGAGGCTTACGATGGGCCTGGTGGCGTGCTTGTCAACGCGCATTACGATAGTGTGTCGACGGGGTATGGCGCTACGGACGATGGCGTGGGCGTTGTGAGTGTTTTGCAGCTGATTTCGCATTATACTACCAAGGGCAACCAGCCGAAGAGGGGGATTATCGCGCTGCTGAACAATGGCGAGGAAGATGGGTTGTACGGCGCGCAGGTTTACACGAAGCATGTTACGGCTAAGTTCCCGAGGGTGTTCCTCAATTTGGAGGGCGCTGGGGCTGGTGGCAGGGCGATGCTGTTTAGGAGCTCGGATGCTGAGGTTACGAGGTTCTATGGGAAGAGCCAGTATCCTTTCGGCACGGTGGTCAGTGGTGATGGCTTCAAGCGTGGTCTTGTGAGGAGTGGGACGGACTACTCGGTGTTTGAAGAGGAGCTTGGGTTGAGAGGTTTGGATGTTGCGTTCATGGCTCCTAGGGCGAGATACCACACCAACCAGGACGATGCTAGGGATACGAGCCCTGACTCTTTGTGGCATATGCTTTCTGCTGCGCTGGACACGTCGAAAGCTATGACTTCGTACACTGGCAACGAGTTCTCTGGATCAAGCGAAGATGGTCTTCAACGAGCCAATGCCGACAAAGCCAGCTATGGCGTTTGGTTTGATGTCTTCGGTCGTGCTTTCGCCGTGCTCAGGCTGCACGACCTCTTCGCTCTCTCGGTCACGCTGCTCGTTGCGGCGCCAGTCTTGCTCATTATCTTCGAGGTTATCATCTCCAAGCTGGACAGATGGTACCCGTTCACTCGCAAAAGGTACTTGCACAACTCGGACGACGACGAGCCGGTCTACTTCAGCGGCATTCGAGGTTTCTTCCGCTTCCCGATCGTGTTCTCTGTCGCATCAGCTTGTGTTATCGCGCTTGCATTCTTGATGGCTAAGATCAACCCGTACATTCTCTACAGCTCGGAGTACGCTGTTTGGACTATGCTCTTGACAGCTTGGTTCTCCATCGCTTGGTTCCTTTCTACAATGGCCGACAAGGTGCGCCCAACGGCGCTTAGCAGGATGTACACTATCCTGTGGATCTACGTCATCAGCTGGATTGCTCTTGTATTCGCCACTGTCGGAGAGAACAATTTCAAACTGGCCAGTGGATACTTTGTGGTGGTCTACAATGCCAGTGTGTTTGTGGCGTTGCTGATCAGCTATTTCGAGCTCTTGGCTTTACCAAAGAGAAGGAAGTACGTCGAACATGTCGCCAATGCTGGATCGCGAAGCTCGACGAGACCTGCTAGTATCTCGTCTCGTAGGCTTTTGGATGAGAACGAGGAGCGACCCAGAAGTAGCGAGGGCGACCACGAAGAAGCCAACGAGCGTACGGGTCTCTTGCGTGGCGGAGAGCGACGAGCCCAGAACACATTTGCTCGCTTCGGCGGACGAAGGAACCAGGACGTCAACGGCCCGCTTGACGAGAGCGACGACCCATTCCTTGCAAAGGCTTACGGAGACGAACAAGCCTGGTCCGGTGCTCTGCCTCAGTGGACTTGGATCCTGCAGTTCTTGGTTCTTGCGCCTATCAACATCATCCTCGTTGGTCAAATCGCGTTGTTCATCACATCCGCGTTGCACCAGACTCCGGCTGATGGTAATGCAGTGCTGCCTATCTACCTCATGATGGCCGCGCTCGCGATTTTGATAATGTTGCCGTTGGCACCCTTCCTGCACCGCTTCACCTTCCATCTGCCAACGTTCTTCTTCTTCATCTTTATCGGCTGCCTGATCTACAACCTCCTGGCTTTCCCATTCTCGAGAGAAGCCAGACTGAAGCACTACTTCGTGCAAAATCTGAACCTAGACACAGGCAACAACATCGTCCAGCTCACCGGCGTCGAAGGCTTCGTGCAAAACATCGTCGACGAGCTCCCCAGCGTCGCCGGCCAAGCCCTGAACTGCAGCGCCCCGGACGACCCAAGAAGAGCCGGTCTCCAAACCTGCAAATGGGCCGGTCTCGCGCCCAACGTCGTACCCGACAGCCAGAAAGCCTACACATGGCACAACCACACCAAGAACCACTACCAAGACTGGGTGCAATACAACATCTCGACCTCCGAAAGCGGCGCCGAGATCACTTTCCGCGGCCGTGAGACGAAAAACTGCCGTCTGCTCTTCGACACTCCTGTCTCGACTGTCTACGTCGGTAACACCACGGACGATATCTTCCACACTGTTGGTTCCAAACCGTCGCGCGGTGGTGATGATAAGAAGAGTGCTGGCGTGACAGAGCTGCGCTTGTTCAGTCGCTCGTGGGAAAAAGAGTTCCGGGTTAATGTCACGTGGGCTGATAACAAAGCGAAAGGCAAGACTGGGAAAGTGGGGTGTATGTGGAGCGATGTGAACAAGCCGGGTGTTATTCCGGCGCTGGATGAGGTGTGGCGGTTTGAGCCTGTTTGGAGCGTTGTTAGTAAGGGTGGTTATGGGCTTGTGGAGGGGTGGAGAGATTGGAAGGCTTGATTGGTTTTAGGAGTGTTGTGTTTGTTGGGTGGGAGTCAGAGGAAATACGTGTTGTTTGTGAGTTGGTGATTGGGGGTTTGTATATACGCGGTTTTTACTTTTTGAGATGAAATGTGACGATAATGTCTACCCATGAGTGTTCTGTCTCTTGTTGGGTTGTGTCTGTGCCACTTCACAAGCGTCGATAAGCAAGCAAGCCTCCCTCATTTTTCCCCAGAGTGGGCCCGCGATTGACTCGAGGCTAGAGTTGTGGGACCAGCTGGTGTAGCAAACACGTTTACTCACGATAAGAGACATTCCTTTTGCGACGGTTACATTCAAGCATCCTTTTCCCTTTGACAACTAAAGTAGCTATTACAGGATACCATTTTGCTGGCTCGATTTACCTTCAAATCAAGGATCTCGCCGTCCCTCTCTACAGCGTACAGGAACCCACGAACATCACAACTCCGACTCAACACACACCAACGCCACCCCAAAACCAATTCAAAAAAAAAGGAACAATGATCAAACCAATCCCCATCTGGCTCGACTGCGACACCGGCCACGACGACGCCTTCGCAATCCTCCTCGCCGCCCTGCACCCTCACGTCAAACTCCTCGGCATCAGCACAATATTCGGCAACGCGCCCCTCTCCCACACCACAACCAACACGCTCTCCATCCTCAAAGCCATAGGCTGCTCCGATGTCCCCGTCTACGCCGGCGCCAGCCACCCCTTCTGCCGCCCCACGGCCCTCGCGCCCGATATCCACGGCGAGAGCGGGCTGGACGGAACTTCGTGTCTGCCGGTGCCGGATGTGAAACCGAGGACGGATGAGAGTGCTGTGGAAGCGATGTTTAAGGCTCTCAGGAAGGAGGAGGAGGGGACGGCTTGGCTGGTTTGCACGGGGGCGTTGACGAATGCGGCGCTGATGTTTGCTGTGCATCCGGAGATGGCGGCGCATGTTAAGGGCTTAACGCACATGGGCGGTGCGATTGGGGGTGGGTTTACGGATGCGCCGATGGGAGTGTTGAAAGGGCATGGGGAGCAGGGCGAGAGGTTTGGAAATTGGACGCCGTTCGCGGAGTTTAATGTTTATATTGATCCGGAGAGCGCGAGGGCGATTTTCGATAATAAAGTGCTGGCGGCGAAGACGACGATTTGTCCGTTGGATCTGACGCATCAGCTGCTGGCTACGTCGACGGTGCAGCAAGATCTCCTGCGCGGAAACAAAGTTGGAGAAGCGAGAGAGCCGCCTTCACAGGTCCGCAAGCTGTTCGTCGAGATCCTCACATTCTTCGCGCAGACGTACGCGGATGTGTTTGGGCTGGTGGAGGGTCCGCCTCTGCACGATCCGCTTGCTGTTGCTGCGGCGTTTTTGCCGGGGATTTTCGAGGATAATGGCGGAGAGCGGTTTGATATTGAGATTGTGACGGATGGTGCGCATGGGTCTTCTGAGGATGTGAGGGAGGGTGGCAGTCAGTGTGGGAGGACGATTGCGACGGTTTTGCCGGAGGGGCAGTTGGGGGTGAGGATTCCGAGGAGTGTGGATAGGCAGAAGATGTGGAGGATGATTGATGAGTGTTTGAAGAGGGCTGAGAGTGCGCCTTTTAGTGCTGAGCCGTGAGGGGGTGGATGGTTTATGGAGTTGTTATGGAATAGATATAGATATGTGTACGAAGCTATGAATGTTGCATTGCATACAGCGGGTTTCTACGAGTTTGCATTCGATGGAATGACAGCGTCCGTGGAGTGATTATGAAGACTCTGTGAACGTTCGACGATAGCAGGAGGTAGTATTTACCAAGACAAGGCAAGTCTCACAGCGCTCCCTGAAGGCAATGGCGATCTGTCAACGCATAGAGATCAAGTTTCGACCATTGGAGGAGGTGATAGGGTGCTGCAACTGCTTCGTAGCCACTCCGTGCCATCGAGGCAAGACCTTGACTTGAGAGTTGGCAGACACATTCAGATCATGCAGTATCTCTGGACATGACAATAGAAAAGGGAGAATATTGTATTGTGAGGGGGCAAAGTAGACATCACCTTTGGATGCACGTAGATATGCTTACCTGCGGCAAGATCCGCACCCGCTCCGAGGGCCAAAGCGCGAGGCCGTGGACTTCACGACGCAGCTTGACGGTGCGCCAGTGGGTATGATATTGGTGTATTTGCTTGCCAGAACCACACAACTCACACAAACATGTCTTCAGGATTTGGTCTGACCGGTGGTAAGTGCATGCGAAAGAGAAGTCGCGCGAAAACCGAACACGAGCACAGCGGGACTCACGGGAACAAGAACAAGACCAACATGCTAACCACGCCGGATCGCGCAAACAGGTCCCTCACGATGCTTTCCCTTCTGGCAGGACGTGCTAGCCTGCTACGTCGTCAACACCTCGACTGACGACGACTCCGGCAAGAAGAAGTGCGGCCCCGTGCTCGAGGACTACTACGAGTGCCTGCACCACAGGAAGGAGGTGCGCATATAACCCACAAGAGCAGCTTCGCAAAGCGCAGGAGAATACCCTTTACTCACAGTTTCCTCCAACAGGCCGCCAAAATCACAGCTCTCCAAGCCGCATACCGCCGCAAGGAAGCCGAAACACCCAGAGACAACGTTCCCTCCGCCGACCAGATCCGAACACTGGGCCTGCTGGACCGCACCGACGAGGAAGTCAACATCCGCGCCGCCAAGTTCCTCCCTAAAATTGAGCACATGAACGGTTCGAGGAAGCCAGAGACCAGCTAGAGTGGTGTGAGCAAAGATGCTGGGAATGCGATGAATGAGTGGTTTATGGGCGCGAGGATTTGAAAGGCGGAGCAGCACACAACAACATGCACACATGTACAGATACCACGGCTAGAGTTCACATGGAGCTGCGCCCTCGCGGACAGTCTGTTTTTTTGAAACGATTTCTACGTACATTTCATTTCATTCATGCTGATACGCCTGCGAGGTTTCCGTCGGGGTCTGCTTTGAAGGCGGACCAATGGCCGACGCGGTCGCTGTGTCTGTCTTGGATGACTTCTAGAACGCTTGCGAGCTTTTCGCTGGACTTTGGGATGGCGCTATGCGCGGCGTAGACGCTCTTTGCGTCCGCAGCCGTTAGTGGTACTCTGTGTAGTAGGAGGTGCATGTCGGGCAGGTACGCGAACGATTTGCCAAGTGCGGGCCTCAGCGTGCAGGATGAGAAGATGCTGGGCGTAGGTTCCGTGGTTGACTTGGGCTGGTAGGTCATGACAGCGTTGTGAAGTAGTGTGCATATGTCATGTGCTCTGGTGAGGTGAGCGAGCGAGCGCATGAAGGTAGCAAGCAGTGCTTGTCCTTGGACGTGACTGTTCTTGATGATTGGTGAGGCGACGTACGTGATGTTGTCGATTACAAGTAGATGTTGAGGACGATCTTCCGGTGGCTTCTCTTCAGATCCTGTGGGTTTTGGCGAGGGTTGCGGCGGCTTCTCAGACGATACAGGCTCAATAGCATCCAGCATATCGTCTTCGTCTTCACTATCGCCCACAGTTCCCCTAGGCACTGGAGCTTTTGGCTGCCGCGAGCTAGACTCAGGCTCCTGCTGTGAATTCTTCTGCTCGCGACTCTCCAAGCTCTCTCTAAGCTCAGCCACGCATTCGGTCATGCCAACAAAGTCAAAAGCCTTCATGATCCGCACCCTGTCGAGCGTCTGCACCACTTCCGCCTTGGCGTCAACGACATCTCTTCGCTGCTGTAGTCCACACACGAGGCGCTTGTGAAGTCGTCTCACGTCGAAGGAATTTGTCGTGTCGATGATGGTCGCCTCGCATTCTGACGACAAAAGTAGATGAGTCGCAATCAGGGAGTAAGAGAGCTCTTTGCCACCGCTCTCTGCTTCGGAGCTAATGCAAGAGATGGAGCCGTAGTCGAAGCCGCCACTTAGTGAATCGTCGATTTGTGCGCATCCAGTGGCTAGTCTTCTTCGTTTAGCTGGTGGTTCGAACGACTCCGAAGCCTCGTCGGCGTTCCAGAGAGAAGACGCTAGGATAGGTTCAACAGCCATTGTCGATTGATATGCGCTTTCCAGGGTTTGCTTCGTCACTCATTGGCTGCCTCTCTCCTTCAATCGTTGTTTAACAGCTTGTGGCATTCGGGTCTTGGTGGCGACGTTCGAAAGTTGGTTTGTACGGCGATTGACTCTTTTGCTATGAAGGCTGCATTCTCTCGCTGGCTCTCACTCAGTTCAGGTTTAATGTGTCGTATGAACCTCGACGGTCCGACTTGAATGGTGCTAGATGGAAGTGTGCTTTGATTTAGACTTTGGAGCTAGTCTGTTTCGGGTAGCAGCAGTATGGCCAACACATTCTATGATCGCAATTTGTCCCGTACTTGTATGTACCGTGGAAGTTGGAGCAAGAAATCATGTCACAGTTCGGCAGAAGACAACCTCAAGTAGCGAGTGAGGATCCCAGCTAGACACATGAACGCCACAAATCGCAGTTCCACTTATACACTACATACTGTACTGATATGTGAGTTTATCATCCCCTCGCCTTGTTCCATCAAGACCTAGGCTGCTGCCAATGGTATCCCACAGCGTGCGTGTTCGCTTGAAAGCACTCGGGATTTCAACATCGCCTATGATGTCCTCTCTCTGCCTTTCCTCCTCGCTCATCGCTGCGATGATCTTGTCCCGCTGATCATTCTCACGCAACAGCATCATTCTGAACACCGCAAACCCGGCAAATGCTAGTCCGACACAGACTAGTGTAGCAAAGAACGGTCTCACGTAGCCATCTTTCTCGTCTTCTGGTGTGAAGAGCAGCGCGCTGAATACGCCTGCTAGATTTCCCCAGCCGTTGATGCCGAGCAAAATTGCACGTTTGCCAGGCTCCGGCGTGTTGTTCGTGAGCCAGGCGACGGTAAGCGGCGAAGCGATAAAAGATCCAGAGAGTAGCACGCAAAGGCTGGCGTAACGGAGCACGTAGCTTTCCACTGGTGTCATGACTGTGAGAGTCAGACCGATCAAGAGGAGAGCCAAACCCCACAGTATGGGTATAAGACGTCTATGCGTGCGATCCGACCAACGCGTGAATAGGAAGAGCACAACAGCTCCGAAGGCGAACGGAGGCGCAGATAGAAGGTTCGAGGCTGCAGGTGTAAGATTCAGGCGAGGTGAGAGTTGCTTCATAACCAGAGGAAGAAACACCGAGAATGCTGTTGCGGGAATCGCTGAGAGGATGTTGCACACCAGAAGATGCCAGATCTTGTACTGCATCACTGCGGAGACGACGTCATGTCTGCTTAGTCCGGAATCTGCTGTTAAGGACATATTCGAGACAGTCGACATCTTGCGCGAGCGAGTTGGCGTTCGATGACTAGGTTCCAGTAATTGCGCATGATCGTCGATCGCTTCCTCCTCATCATTGATCGAGTGTCGAGGTAGCTGTTCAGTCTCCAGAGAGTGGTCAGAGAGTTCTCGCCTATCCTGCCCGTCATGCTTCGTTGCATGCAATGCTTGATCGCGGTCGAGTCGTATGCGCCGCTCTGCCCATTCTCTTTCTTGAGGCGAGAAGAACCATGCTGTATCAGCGCTGTGTGGCAGCCAAAAGAACCCGAACAGGGCCACAGCCATGGTCATGCAGCCTTCTATCATGAACAAGACTTCCCAACTTTTCCAGCCTCCTTCGGTCGCCACTCCAGATCCAGGCGTTGAAGACTCATTATCACCGTGCTGCTGAGGAAATTTCCGGAACACAGCCCAGCTCAACACGCCACCAACGACTCCCGCCACAGCAGATTGCCCGTAGAAGAATCCCAACCGGACGGCAAATTCATACCTAGTGTAGAACAAGCTCAAGTAGCTCACAGTCGTAGGGTAGAAGCCAGCTTCCAGCGTCGCGATTGCAACTCGTAATAGAACCAGTTGCCAGCGTTTACGCACCCAGATATGTAACAGTGTACAAAAGCCCCATATAGTCATGCAAGCTGGCACCCACCGTGCCATGCCAAACTTGCGACCTAGGGCAGCTCCGACAGGCTGTAGAGCCACGAAGAATGCAAAGAAAAAGGCAAGCGAGGTGTTGAGATCGCCAGGCGAAAGACCAGCATCGCGTGTGAAGCCTGAAGATGTTGTTAGTCTCAGCTTCTGCTGATTGTTCAGGAGTACGCACCAGCGGTCTCAGCATTGCCGATGTTGCTCTTGTCCAAGCTATTGAGCAGGAACAATGTGCAGAGAAAAGGTAATAAGATAAAATCGAGTTTGCGTATCGTGCGCCGGTTCAGTTGTTCGTTGTCCTTGCCACGACCAAAAGTGTCTTCGTCGATGAGATTGTCGGTTTCCATGTTGTTCGTGCCACGAGTCGGTGACTGCCTGTCCGCTGTAGCCGAGTCTGATCGCGTTGCCAGCTCATAGCTATCTTCATCTTGAGCCATGCTCACGTGCGATGGGTGACATGATCATGTGGTACGTTTGTTCTTTGATCTGTTCGATGTTGGTAAGTTATTCACTCTGCCCAATGGAAGGCGAAGACGTATGCAGGTGCAGTGTTCGGGTGCAATGGCCGGGGCTGAGTTCGGAGACGTGGGGTTCACGCGTTTCGCATTCGCAGCACGCCATCTCCATCTCACGAGACCTAGTCACGCTTTCACGTTCGCCTTAGGAAGTCTGCTATTGCATGATGAGCAAGGTTAGGTGCATTGCACCCTGCATGTACAGTAGCGGTATGATGTATGACAAGGCAGTGCCGTAAATATCCACAGCGAAAACAAACATCACACTTGCAATGAAATGGCCATCAAGTCTCGATGAACTCAAGATAACATTAGAGGAATGCCTCGCTGTAAAATAAAAAAAATGTAGACTTCCAGGTTCCGTAAAAAGCGCTTCGCAATGCTAGGATAAATCGTACACCACGCCTTCATCATTCTTCTAGGCTAGCTGACAGTCATAATCATCGCATCGCCAAATGCCCACTTCTTACAAAATCATCTAAGAAGCGTGGCGGACGGCGGCATCATCAACACGCTTGAGCATTTCCTGGGTCTCCCTAACCAATTCCTTTCTCTTAGCCCTGGCGTCTGGGTCACCCTCTGTCTCAATCGCATCCGTCTTCAGGAGGACTTGTGTCAAAATAGACTCGCTCAGTCGCTTGCCCTCGAAATCGCGCTTCGCAGGCTCAGTTGGTGGTGTGTGCTCGAAAGTAGTAACATCCTTATCCCAAGAGTATAGAGTCTCACGCAGAGACGCAATCTTTTCCAGGGCCGACTGTGGAGGTTTAGGCGAAGGCGCGCGCGAGTTCTGGGCGTGAGGTAGAGGTACACCAAGGTTGGAGGCGTCGGGGGTGCTGGTTCCAGAGTTCTTGGGCTTGTTGCGACGCTTCTTGTTCTTGTTGCGGTTCCTGCGGCGCTTTGCGGAATCTGGGTCTGCTGAGTCGTCCACGCCGTCTGTGCCGTCTTCATCGTCGCTTGCTGATGCCGAAGTGATATCGCCAATGGTCAAGAGGATCTGAGACTCGTGCTTCAAGCCCTCCTGCCTGCATTGCTTCGAGTCGTCCTTCAGGTTCTTGCCCTGGTAAATGAGCTTGACCCTCCTGGCATCGACACCAATCTTTCTGCCGGCTTGTTCGCGCACTTGTCCCACGCTGAGCTCGCCCTTGGCCATGCTGTATGCTGGGAAGTGCACAGGGTAACTCTGGCCCTTGTTCCTCAGACTCAACATATCCGTGTCCCTCGCGGGACCCAAATCTTCAGGCGCATGACCTCCCTGCTGTTGATGACGCTTCAGATCCTCGGTCGTAATGTAGCTGAAGTCCGCGTCACTCACGATTGTGCTGCCCTGCGGCGGGCTGCGCGTAAAGGGAGAGAAGCGACCAAGGTTGCTGAACCTCGACGACCAACTCATGATGAGGAACAGGAATGTCGCTACTGCGAGCGCGATGGAGGTGGACTCGAAAGCGCTTCGGTTTGCGAGGAATTCGTAGGCACGGTCTTGCCAGGTCGGATTGGGCGTCGGCGTCGGCTTGAAGACGGCGTTCAGCGAGGACAGATTGCTGAAGCTGTTGATGATCTGGTCAAAGATACTGGAGGACGCCACGGTTGCGAGCCCTGCGGCGAAAGCGCAGGAAGAATTATGGTGGTGCGAGAAATGCGTCAGGTGTTTCACACGTGCAGTAACGAAATGTATGGAAGAAGTGACGAAAGGCTGCAGGTCTCCGAAGGGTCCACACTTTCTGGTGGGATGGTGTTTGGTGGAGAGCGGCCCAAGGCGGTCGGCGGAGATGATCGTGAAGAGCTGAAAAGACGGTGATGGAATGCGTGATATAAAAATTTTCATTCAAGGCTTTTTGCGTAGATTAGTTGCAATATTACCTGAAGGCCAGAAGTCGATTTGCTGGAGGGTTTGCCGAAACCCTCTGAAACTAGACATTAAATGTTGCGAATAGTTCTCGAAAATAAGTTTGTGTACGAGATACTGCGCATCAATTCTGCATACGATGATGTTGCAGTTTCCATCTGATACGGCTCGCCAGCTACTGAAATACTTCTTAAATCACACGGACGTCTCGAGGGCGAGTATGATTATACTATCAGATATACCTACCGGAATCATCAAAGTGGCCACTGAGATCCTGTTCGAGATGACTATCTCAACAGCTCATGTGCTGATTTCACCCGCAAACCCCGAGACGACTTCATTGACCATCGAGACGAGATACCTGGACTGTAATACAGTGTCTGTGTGCTTCAGACGTTCGAGAGATATACTGTACTAGCTACTGCTAATACCAACACCAATCACCCCCTGGACCTGAGCGTGAGCCCGCAAGATTTTGCACGCCCACTGCTGCCCTGCTGACACTCTCAAGCTCACACTCTTACTTTCCTTTCTTGGATGAAGTTCCAGGGATATCTGGTTCCCTACTGAGTCGCGATCAATTTTCTTCCCTCGACTACGTGGGTCTTCCGCTCGTTTTGGCGACACAATCAGCGCAGATGATCGAAAAGCCATTTCTTCGCTCTGTCGCGTTGTCCTCACATAGCAGGGACTTGCTACACTTGTTGCAGAAGTGAACTGTGTTGAGACGTTCGGCAAACAGGCATGTGCACCTGGCTGGAGAGAGGAACTCATCTTCCTCAACGCACATGGTCTCAAAATCAGCTCGGTGGGCACATGCTGCCCATGCAAACTCAATACTGCCAGTAGTCAGGTAGTTGGTCTCCAGGCGCTCGGCGGCTCGTAGCAGAGCAGCTCTTTCGTCGGCAACAAGGATCCTGGGTAGACGACCTGCAAAGTCGCGAGAGACGACGTCCGGACCGGGCAAGATGATGTAACCAGCTTCAGCTTTGGTAATTGCATAGATTTTCTTTTCGACGTGGGTGCCAGCGTGGTGGCTTGCATCGGATCCCGAGCCGAGACCGGCTAAGCGTTTGAGATAACCTACATAGCTGTCGATGGAGCCTGGCTCAAACACGCGGTCCGTGATGTGTGCAGAGATCCAAGTAAGCACATTGAGCGCGTGCTTTTGTGTGTCCTCATCATGGCCGCCAATATCCGTCGCTGGCAGGAGGTCAGGCAGGTTTGGTCGCTCGAAACGTCGAGGAAGATCGAGTGTAGTTTTGGATTGTGGTATGCATTGGAGGTCAAACTGGATGACAAGGTTGCGAGGCGCTGGCGCTCCTCCCATTGAGGAACGATACATGAGAGGTACTGAGGTTTGAACAACTGCAGGTTGGGTACCGACAGGCTGAAGAAGTGAGATCAGAGGCAGTTTTGAAGTCAGTCCCGCATGATGGCGCGCGGTCCGAATGATGAAGGCCTTGAGTTCTTCGTCCAGTTCACCCAATGGGATGTGGCTCGGCACTGTAATGGCGATCAGTGAGTGCCACGTAAATACATGTAGGGGGACAATTCTGGCTTTCAATGGCCATTGATACTTACTTCTCTCGCAGAGTTCGCCAATCATATGTTGCAAGAATTGAAGAGTACGCACACCGATGTTGGGGTTTCCGACGTTAAACAGAGCTCTGTGGGCGTGAGGCAGTATGGAAGTCAGCGTCCTTTTGGTGTTCGGTTTGAGTAAGTGCTTGGGCGCATCAGCAACCACTATCAAGACATGGAGGCATTCATCCTTCTTCCGATCCCAACAGTACGCTGCCTGTGCGTGAAGTTTGCGACTCGGGCGTGGCAACATGTTGTAGAGACTCTGAGACCGGCGCGGATCCTCGTGTTTCGGAACATAGGTGACGTTCAGACTTTCATCTTGCCTCGCTTGCAGAAGGCGGTTCGAGTTCTCGCCTGCAGCACTGAATCGTTCATCGATGTCGGGAGATTTCCTGAAGCAAGTCTTGAGGTTGAATCGAGGTTTGCCTTGCTTGCGCGGTAGCTGGCCGGACTCCGGTTCGGCATGAGAGTCAGCCATTGCTGGATGAGTGGGTGTGCCGAATGCGTGGTGTCGTTGGCGTAGAGTTGCAAATCCGCTTTGCGCCAGGTAAGTGTTCGTTGTGGCAAAGAGAGAGGCGCTTGGGCGAAGCTTCGTGTCAACTGCGCTTCGCAGGCAACGAAGTGAAAGGCTGGTGCCTAGCTCGGGCCGTGCACCCTACAAACAGAGGCACTCCCAGCTTGACTGGCTACCTGCATGAGCGCGACCTTCGCCTTTTCCAAACGCTACCCTTGCCAAAACGCGTGTCCTGTACGTGTACCACGGAGATACACAGATACGCGCCCCAGCGCCTGGATCACAAACGCCATAATCTTCACACCGCGCCTATCCCTCAGTCAAGTGCAGCTTACGCAACGCTCCAAATCAGCGACTCCAACGTACGCAAAGTCATGTCGACCAACAACCAGGCCCGCTTCTATTGGGCAAAGCTCGAAAGAGCCACGGCCATTTTCAAAGAAGGGAAGCCTGAAGGGGCGCGAGACGTCTTTCTCCAACTTGCCAACGAGTTCGAATGTCCTCGGGAAGTTCACACCACTCACACCGGTTAGCAGGCACTAACACTTACCAGATTCTGCCAAGTCGAAGCCTTGAAGATGTACTCACACTGCCATCCGGACAACTACTGGTTCGCGAAAAGCTCACTTGACCGAGCGCGTGATATTTGCATATCTTGCGAATCCTCTAACAGAGCAACTAAACGTGACCTTGAAGCGCTTGCGGAGGTCAAGAAAAGCGTCGAGACTATGCTGGACGAGCGCACTACCCAGTACCGTGAGTACTGGAAGTCTAAAGGTAGAGAGCCACCGGCCGAGGACGAATGGTATGAGATTGCTGAGGCCGAGGCGGATGAGGCTGGGCAGTCTGCGGGTGGCTGGCTCGAAGTCGTGAAGGATGAGAACGGCGTTGCACTCTCTGGTCCCGTTAAGACCTGGCCTTTCGAAGGTGCTGGTAAGCTTCCTCTTCCTCTCACAATTTTGATGTCCTTGTCTAACCTTGACAGTACCGAGCTCGTTTCTCGAAGGAAAGCCATTTCCTCCGAAAGCAGCACCAAAAGCACAATGATTGCACGAGGTCAGAGGGCAGGAGTGTTAGCACGACAAGGGATGATGCAAGATATTGAGGAGATGTTTAGAGAGCTCATCCGGGTCGCATAACGCACCCTCTCGCCTGCCAGGTCCGAGAAGTGAGCAGCTGACCAGCGAGGTACTCTAAGAGACGGATCGCAGTACATGACGTACATGCAGTCTATGAAAGACAAGAAGGTCTCGAGATTTCAAAAACTACTGATTTCGGACGAGATGAATGTTACGCACTGATCAAATCTGACGGTAGCAGCAATTGCTTCCCAAAAATTTAGAAGTTCATAAACTTGAAACTTCAAATGTGACCGCTTCTGATCGCGAGGATTATTGCAGTCGAATGACGCAAAGAGTGTAAACGAGCTGTCTTAACCTACTGAAGATGTGTGTTCCATTAATGTGTGATGGCGGCTTGTGGTTGATGATGGATGCCTTAGGCTTCTCACGAAGCTCGGTCGCTGCTCGGTCAAAAGCCGTCGCTCCCCGCGAGAGCCAGCGCACTTCAGAGCCTTGGCGCCTGCGAAATCTCCCCCATCGTGACCAGCATACGAGGCAAGCGATAACAATCACCACGACCCGACGAGTTATCCTTCTTCAGTACTAACACCGCAGACATGTCGACATTCGAGCCTGTGGTACGCATCCCCGACCCCGAATTACTTTTGCGCGCACCCACCCGACCTGGAGGATACACGGATGGAGGATTGGCAAAAACGCAGGATGTTGGAATGGCAAAGAAAGAACAGCAACTGATGGACTGAAATAGGTCGTCGTCGATGGAAAGGGCCATCTTCTTGGTCGCCTGGCCTCCACTGTCGCCAAGCAGCTTCTGAACGGCCAGAAGGTTGTTGTTGTCCGCTGCGAGCAGCTCAACATCTCTGGCGAGTTCTTCCGCGCTAAGCGTACGTCTACCAATCCATCCGAACCCGAATCACACACACCGAATGCGCACCGACGGACCGATCGAGGAGGAAATCGAGGACAAGAACCAGCACTAACACAACCGCGTACACAGTGAAGTACCAGGCCTTCCTCCGCAAGCAGACCCGTTTCAACGCGTCTCGCGGTGGTCCCTGGCACTACCGTGCGCCGGCCAAGATGTTCTGGCGCACCGTCCGTGGCATGATCCCTC
>Ga0265797_10005937_pt1 | contig 17574 bp, 13 predicted proteins | sample P2T30metagenome_FD_192433 | JGI IMG/M metagenome (GOLD analysis project Ga0265797, IMG submission 192433) | Plant litter microbial communities from East Loma Ridge, Irvine, California - P2 T30 | ecosystem: Environmental > Terrestrial > Plant litter > Unclassified | place: USA: California...
TGCCGGACCAGCAAGACCCGCCGCCTTTGCCGCCGGGGCAGGGGACGCAGTTGCCGAATGATGCGTGATTGATTATTCGTGACGCAAACGAAAATCGCGTCACGATTTCTCGTGACGCGATCGTAAATGCTGGATGATCTACCGTCGTCCCCGCGAAGGCGGGGACCCATGCCGAGATTCCGAAGCCAGTAAGCTTGAGGTGCAAAGATAATGCATTCGCACCGAATTCTGTTATTCAGTATGGGTTCCCGCCTACGCGGGAACGACGATGGTATTAAAGAATCGGCGTGCCGCCTGTAACCGCAATCCTGGCGCCGGAAACGTAACTGGCTTCATCGGTAGCCAGCATCACATACACCGGCGCCAGTTCCACCGGCTGCCCGGCCCGCCCCATCGGCGTCTCGGCCCCGAAACTCTCCACCTTATCGGTCGGCATGGTCGACGGAATCAGCGGCGTCCAGATCGGCCCCGGCGCCACCGAATTCACGCGAATGCCTTTTTCGGCCAGCAGCTGCGCCAGGCCGGCCGTGAAGTTGGCGATCGCGCCCTTGGTGGTGGCGTAGGCCAGCAGCGTCGGCGTCGGCTTGTCGGAGTTGATCGACGAGGTGTTGATGATGCTGGCGCCCGGCTTCATGTGCTTGACGGCCGCCTTGCAGATGTAGAACATCGCGCTGATGTTGACGGCAAAGGTGTGCTCCCACTCCTCGTCGGGGATCTCCTCGATCGATTCGTGCGACATCTGGAAGGCGGCGTTATTCACCAGCACGTCGATGCGGCCGAATTCCTGCACCGCCTTGTCGACCAGCGCGCGGCACACGTTTTTATCGGCCAGGTCGCCCGGGAACAGCACCGCCTTGCGGCCGGCTTCGGTGACCAGGCGCGCGGTTTCCTGCGCATCTTCGTGTTCATTCAGGTAGCCGATCAGGACGTCGGCGCCTTCGCGCGCATAGGCCAGGGCCACGGCGCGGCCGATGCCGGAGTCGGCGCCGGTGATCACGGCGGCCTTGCCTTCGAGCCGGCCGCGGCCGACGTAGCTGGTTTCGCCGTGGTCGGCTTTCGGGGTCAGCTGGGCTTCGGTGCCCGGGGGCTGTTGCTGCTGTGCGGGGAATTGCTTCTCTTCGGGCATTGCGTTCTCCTTCCGATTCGTGAGTGAGGGATTCTAGGCGCCACGGATCAGGGATGGCGCCCGCGTGCCGCCAGGAATCTCATTGGCGGCCGCAGGGCTGGGTGCGACGGGGGCACCATCGTTGCCGGCTTGTCCCTGCAGGCGCAATTCCTGCGCACGCGGCGCGGTCGAGATGCCGAGGTCGCGCAGCATGCCCATCGTCTCCAGCAGTACCGCTTGCTGGGTCGCCAGGAACAGGGCGTAGTTGGCATCGGTGAGGTTGTAGACGATGTCGTACTCGATGTAATCCTGGGTCATGCTGGTCAGGTTGACGTGGTCGAATTTCACCGACTCCTTGGCCTCGATGATGGCGCCGAGGCGCTGCGGCACCTGCGCCGCCAGGTCCGGTGCGGTGGCCGGGTTGATGCGCAGCGTGTACTGCACGCGGCGGGTCGACTGGCGCTTGAAGTTGTGCACCACCTTGCGCAGCAGTTCGGCGTTGGCGATCACGATCTGTTCGCCCGACAGCGCGCGGATGCGGGTCGTCTTCAGGCCCACGTGCTCGATCGAGCCCGAAAACTCCGGCACCGAGATCGAGTCGCCGACTTCGAAGGGTTTGTCCAATGCGATCGACAGCGACGCGAACAGATCGCCCAGGATGTTCTGCACCGCCAGGGCAACCGCCACGCCGCCGATCCCGAGGCTGGCAACAAAGGTGGTGACGTTGATGCCGAGGTTGGACAGCATCGCCAGCAGGAAGATGGTCCAGACGCTCCATTGCAGCGCCCAGATCACCAGCGTGTGGGCGACCGAGACCTGGTCGTCTTCGAGGCCCTTGCCGTGCACCTGGAAGTAACGGCGCGCGGTGACGTCGATGGCGCGGTGCAGCCACAGCGCGACTTGGGCGCCGAGGGTCAGGAACCACAGGTGGCCGACGCGCGCATCCCAGGGCGCGGGCAGGTCGAGCACCGAGACGCCGATCAGGATCGAGGTGGCCAGTACGGCGATCCGGCTGGTGCGCGCCAGCGTGTGGCGCAGCACGTCGACGATGGGTTTGTGGGCGCGCGGGCCGTCCAGCGCGTCGAGACGGCGCCGGAACAGCATCACGGCGCCGTGGATGATGGTAAAGCTGAGCACCGCTGCGCCGACGGCGAAGGCGATGTTGGTCCAGCCGATGTCGAGGGTGGTGAAATAGCCGCGGATATCCATTGGGCTCCTTTCGAATCTTGGGGAATGCATGGATGGGACGCGCTGGTGTGGCGGGCGTCCGCCGGGATGGCGATGCGTGCGTCCACCCGACGGGGCCGGGCGGAGTAGGGCGGTGGCGCTTAGTGCTTGCCAGTGAGGTGCTGGCGCACCGTGTTCACGCTGCTGCTGCCGGCCGATTTGACGGCGCGTTCCAGCTCTTCCTTCGAGACACCGAGCGTCCTGGTCCAGTACTGGACTTCCCACGGCTCGTGCAGATTGATGCGGCTGCGGTCTTGCGGACCGCGGTTGTGCAGATCGTCGGACATGATGGGCTCCTTTACATGACGTATATGGCAGTTTCAGGATGCCACCCCTTGCAGTACGCTTCCGTTCGCTGCTTCACCCTGAGCTCGCAATAAAGTTCCCATGCGGCAGCACTAGTCTTTGATCGTGCTCAGCAATAATGCTGAATCCGGCCATGCTGCACGCATGCCGACTTAGGATCGATGGGTAAGCAAACTCATCGGAGAATTTCATGACCCGCAAACTGTCCCGCACCACAATCGCCAACGCCATTGCGGCCGCGATTGCAGCCAGTGCGTTGAGTGCCTGCCAATGGCACACCGGCCCGCGCCCGAACGCCGGCGCCGACCAGCTGAACGACCTGCGCGGCCCCACCCGCGACTACGTGGTCGAACTGCGCGAAGGCACCGACATGGCCGCCGCACCCTCGCCCGACGGCAGGCGCATCGTGTTTTCCAACCAGGGCGCGCTGTGGGTCATGCCGATCGGCGGCGGCCGGGCCACCCGCATCACCGACTGGCACCTCGAACCGACGGCGCCGGTCTGGTCGCCCGACGGCAGCCGCATCGCCTTCCAGAACTACGCGCCCGAGGGCAACTACCATATCTGGACCATCGCGCCGGACGGCCGCGATGCCACCGAACTGACCACGGGACCGAACGACGACCGCGAACCGGCCTGGCTGCCCGACGGCAGCGGCCTGGTGTTCTCGAGCGACCGCAGCAACGACGGTCAATATAAAATCTGGCGTGTGGGCGGCGGCGGTGGATCGCCGCAGCGGGTCACGACCGGACCGGGCATGGAAAGCAACCCGGTGGTCTCGCCCGACGGCACGCGGGTGGCCTACGTCGACGGCGCCAACGTGGTGACGGCCATGCTGGCCGGCAGCCCGCCGACGATCATCGAGCCGGGCACGGCCCCGGCCTGGACCCCGAACGGGGCCGCCCTGGTGTACCAGAACGCCGCACGCCAGCTGGTGGTCGGCGGCACCCAGGTCACCAACGACGAAGACATCTTCCCGTTCCCGGTACGCTTCCTGCCGGACGGGCGCTTCGTGTACACGGCCGACGGCCATATCCGGGTGCGCGACGCCTTCGGCGGCAACCCGGCCGACATCGGCTTCCGCGCCGACCTGGCGCTGCGCCGGCCCGCTTTCACGAAACGCAAGGACCGCCACTTCGACGACCGTGGTGCGCGCGAGGTGAAAGGCATCAGCGCGCCGGTGCTGTCGCCGGACGGCCGCAGCATCGCTTTCGTGGCCCTGAACGACGTCTGGGTAATGCCGATCGGCGGCGTGCCGCGCCGCCTGACCGACGACGTCGACCGCGACATCAGCCCGCAGTGGACTGCCGACGGCCGCGCCGTCTATTTTTCCAGCGAACGCGGGAATGCCGGCCAGCTGGCGGTCGACCAGGTCGACGTCGCCACCGGCGCGCGTACGCGGCTGGCGGCGATCCCGGGGCGCTCGATGGCCAATCCGAAGCTGTCGCCGGACGGCGGGCGCATCGCCTACACCACGCTGGCCGGCCAGCTGGAAATCTGGAACCGCGCCAGCGGCAGCTTCGAGGTGATCGTCACTGCTGTCGGCAGCCAGGTCAGCACGCCGCAATGGACGCCGGACGGGCGCCGCATCATGGTGGTCGACAACGAGCGCATCAACAACCGCTTCCGCGAGGGTTACAACAAGCTGCGCGTGATCGACCTCGCCACGCGCCAGGCGGTGTTTTACGGGGTGGCGCCGGCACCGCGCCAGATCAGCGAGCGCGACGAAGGCGCGGCGGTGCTGTCGCCGGACGGGCGCCGGGTCGCCTTCATCATGGATTCGCTGCTGCACCTGATCCCGGTGAACCCGGACGGCTCGCCCGCCGGTCCGGCGCGCGTGCTGTCGAACGAGCCGGCCGACCTGCCGTCCTGGGGCGACGCGAACACGCTGCTGTACAAGTCGGCGGAGCGCATCCGCACACTGCGCCTCGATGCCGCCGGCAATGCTGCGACGCCAACCGACATCCCGGTGCGGCTGAGCTGGCGCCAGCAGGTCCCGGCCGGCACCACGCTGATCCGCGCCGGCGCGCTGTGGGATGGCCTGTCGTCCAGCTTGCGCTACGACGTCGACATCCTGGTGCGCGGCAACCGCATCGCGTGGGTGCGCCCGCACCGCGCCGGCAGCGAAGCCAGTGCCGAGCGCTACGTCGACGCTACCCAGCTCACCGTGATGCCGGGCCTGATCGAAACCCATATCCACCCGCTGACCCTGTACCAGGGCGGCCAGGTCGGGCAATGGCTGCCGCTGATGCTGTCTTACGGCGTGACCACCGGACAGTCGGTCGGCGGGCCGCTGCACCAGTCGATCGAACTGCGCGAATCGCTGGAAGCCGGCAAACTGGTGGGGCCGCGCCTGTTCGTCTCGCCGCCGCTGTGGGAAGGCAACCGCCTGTTCTACCACTTCGCGCGCACGCTGCGCACGCCGGAAGTGGCGGAAATCGAGGTCGCCAAGGCCAGGCGCATGGACGTCGACTTCATGAAATCCTATGTGCGGGCGCCGATCCCGATCATGAGCCGCATCGCCCAGGGCGCCCTCGACCACGGCGTGCCGAGCGGCACCCACCCGATCAGCCCGGGCGCCCAGACCGGCATCGCCGGTACCACCCACCTGTCGGCCACCCAGCGCATGGGCTACAGCTGGTCCAAGTCCTTCGTCAAGGCGATTACCTACCAGGATGCCTGGGACATCTATGGCAAGGGCGGCTTCCGCCTGATCGACACGCTGTTCTCGGCGGCCGCGCTGGCCGGGCTGGATCCGGGCATCGCCACCGACCCGCGCTTCATCCTGGTGCCGCCGAACTTCGTGGCCGGCCTCCAGAACGCGGCGCCGCCGACCGCGGCCCAGCTGGCCGGCATCGTCAACGACGCCACCCAGCAAGCCAAGGTGGTGGCCGCCGGCGGCCTGGTGGCCAACGGCACCGATTCGCCGCTGGTGGTGCCTGGCATCCAGCTGCACCTGAACCTGCGTGCGGCCGGCATGACGCTCGGGAACTACACGGCGCTGCAGACCGTGACCATCAACGCCGCCAAGATGGCGCTGGTGGAACGCGACCTGGGCTCGGTGGAGGCGGGCAAGCTGGCCGACCTGATTGCGGTGCGCGGCAACCCGCTGGCCGATCTGCGTGCGGCGGCGGCCGTCCAGTACGTGATCAAGAACGGACGCACCTGGACCCAGGGCGAGATCCTGGCGCCGTTCAGCACGCCGGCAGCGCTGGCGGCGCGGCGCGACAACCTGGCGGCATACGCGGCGCGCTGCAAGGCGCACCCGGGCGAGTGTGCGCCGGATGAGGGACATGCCCACTGAAAGGCGGCACGAGCCGGGGTGCTGTCGAAGGCCGGCGTTTTGCGGTACTCTATTGTCATTGGCGTAACAATGACAATAGAGGAGACAACCCATGGCCAAGCCTTACGACACCGCCCAACCGGAACGCAGCGCGATCGATACCCACCCCGGCATCGTCGCCCTCGATTTCGGCACCAACTGGTGCGGCTACTGCAACGCCGCCGGCGGCGACATCGCATCCGCGCTGGCGGCCCATGCGCAGGCCGTGCACATCAAGGTCGAGGATGGGCCGGGGCGGCCGCTGGGCCGCTCGTTCCGCATCAAGCTGTGGCCGACGGTGGTGGTGCTCAAGGACGGCAAGGAAGTGGCGCGCGTGGTGCGCCCGGCGGACAGCAAGGAAGTGGCCGATGCGCTGCGCCAGGCGGAGGCGGCATGAGCAAGCAACCGCCCCTGAGCGCGGGCGCCGCCACCAACAAACCGGCGACGGTGCTGTTCGCCAGCCTGATCGGCACCACCATCGAATTCTTCGACTTCTATATCTACGCCACCGCCGCGGTGCTGGTATTCCCCAAACTGTTCTTCCCGGCCGCCGATCCGGCCGCGGCCACGCTGTCCTCGCTGGCCACCTTCGCCATCGCCTTTTTCGCGCGTCCGGTCGGCTCGGCCGTGTTCGGGCACTTCGGCGACCGCATCGGCCGCAAGGCGACGCTGGTGGCCGCCCTGCTGACCATGGGCGTGTCGACGGTCGTGATCGGCCTGCTGCCGACCTATGCCACCATCGGCACCGCCGCGCCGCTGCTGCTGGCGCTGTGCCGTTTCGGCCAGGGCCTGGGCCTGGGCGGCGAGTGGGGCGGGGCGGTATTGCTCGCCACCGAAAACGCGCCGCCGGGCAAGCGCGCCTGGTACGGCATGTTCCCGCAACTGGGCGCGCCGATCGGTTTCTTCCTGTCGGGCGGCATCTTCCTGGTGCTGTCGCAGGTGATGAGCGACGCCGATTTCTTCGCCTACGGCTGGCGCATTCCCTTCCTGTCGAGTGCGCTGCTGGTGATCGTCGGCCTGTACGTGCGCCTGAAGATCACGGAAACCCCGGCCTTCCAGGCGGTGCTCGACCGTAACGAACGCGTGAAACTGCCGGTGGCGGCCGTGCTGCGTGAGCATCCGCGCGCACTGATCCTGGGCACGCTGGCGGCAATGGCGACCTTCGTGATCTTTTACCTGATGACGGTGTTCACCCTGAGCTGGGGCACCAGCGCCCTCGGCTACTCGCGCCAGCAGTTCCTGGAGCTGCAGCTGGTGGCGATCGTGTTCTTCGGACTGACGATCCCGCTGGCGGCGGTGCTGGCCGACCGCCATGGCCGGCGCAGCGCGATGATCCTGGTGTCGGTGGCGATTGCCGTGTTCGGCCTGGCCTTCGGCCCGCTGTTCGGCAGCGGCCAATTGGTGACGGTAGCGCTGTTCATGGTGATCGGCCAGTGCCTGATCGGCATGACCTACGGACCGCTCGGCACGCTGCTGTCCGAAATGTTCCCGGCCGAAGTGCGCTACACCGGCGCCTCGCTGACCTTCAACCTGGCCGGCATCCTGGGCGCTTCGCTGGCGCCGTATATCGCGACCTGGCTGGCCAAGACCTACGGTTTGCAGTACGTCGGCTGGTACCTGAGCGCGGCGGCGCTGCTGAGCCTGGTGGCCCTGACGCTGATCGGTCCGTCGAAGCAGGGCGCGGTGGCGAACATCCGCTGAGGAGGATCGTATGGCGCTATTGCTTGGAGGCTGCGCCTGCGGCGCGCTGCGTTATGAAGTGTGCGGCACGCCGTTTCACCGTACGCTGTGCCACTGCGTCGACTGCCGGCGCGCCGCCGGGGCGCCGGCGGTGGCCTGGTTCAGCGTGCGCGCCGGCGAATTCGCCTGGGTGGCCGGGACGCCGGCCCTGCACCGTTCAAGTCCACCGGTGGAGCGCGCCTTTTGCGGGCGCTGCGGTACCCAGCTGCTGTACCGCAGCGATGCCTGGCCGGACGAAATCGACGTCACCACCTGCAGCCTGGACGACCCGGAGGCGGCGGCGCCGGAAGACCACACCTTCGTCGCGCAGCGCCTGCACTGGCTGCGCATCGACGACGGCTTGCCGGCGTATCAACGAACCCGACCCTAGTGTCTTAAAATTTCCACAAGAACATTGAGTCGTGCGCTGTTCGAAATGTAAAAAAGCTACCATGCGGCCTCTTACAACATTTCGGAGAAGCATCATGCTCAAAACCGTCCTGCGTATCGCCACCGTATCCGTCCTGATGTCCGCCGCCCTGAGCGCCACGGCAGCGAAGTCCACCTCCCAGGACCTGGAACTGAATGGCGTCCTGCAGGAAATCCCCGGCCCGTCGCTGCGCTGCCCGTCGAAATTCGGCGGCACCATCCTCGGCTTCGGCGACAGCAACGTACTGGGCAAGGTCAGCTTCCTGTCGAGCGACTGCATCACCCCGAGCGGCACCTCCTTCACGTTCAGCGACGGCCGCTTCATGATCACGACGCTGACCGGCGAGCTGTTGTTCGCTTCCTACAGCGGCCAGTTCGTGCCGACCGGCCAGGGCACCAATTACGTGTTCAGCAACGCCAGCTTCCAGATCACCGGCGGCACCGGCCGTTACTTCAAGGCGAGCGGCGGCGGTGCGCTGACCGGCGGCGAAGACATGGCGACCGGGAAGGGCACCATCAAGCTGAAGGGGCAGATTCTGGTGAAATAAGGGCGGGGAGATTGGCCGACGATATCGTCGGCCAATGAACAACGCGAGGTCATTACTTAGAACGAATACACCAGCGTCAACGACGTCTGCGTATCGGTATTCTTCTTCTCATCCGGCACGTTCGTGTCATTGCGCGCACTGAACGCCGCCTTCATCTGCATCGTGCCGTTAATCTTGGTGCTGAGCGAGGTCTCGGCGATCGAGTGCATGTTCGAGGTGCCGCGCTCCACGCTCACGGTCTGGCTGAATGCCGCCGACGGGCTGACGCGCCAGCGCAGCTGGGCCGCGCCGCGCACCGTCATCCCTGATTCGGAGCCACCGGCCGAATTCACGCCGTGGAAAAAGCCCGGACCGACTTCGACGTCGACGGTGCGGTCTTCGCGCCGCAGCATCTGGGTGCCGTAACCGATGCCCAGGCTCGAATAGCGCGTGTAGGCGCCGAACTTGTCGCTCACGTGCGAGCCGAGCACGAAGGCGCGGTGGCCGTCTTCCAGCAGTTTATACGCTGCCTTGGCGGACACCGAATAGCGCTCGGCCGAGCGCGTGCGGCTGCGGGTGCCGTCATCGTTGTCGACCTCGTCTTCCTTGAAATAACCGCTGAAGATGTACTCGTTGCTCCAGTTGCTCATTTCGTGGCGCGCATCGACCTTGCCGGTCACCGAGGTGCCGCTGGTGTTGCCGCTGGTGCTGATCGCGCCCAGTTCGGCCGAGGTGTACCAATTGCTGCCTTCGGGAATCGGCTTGGACGGGGCTTGCGTGAAATACGTGGACGACGGCGCGCTGTCGCCAAGGTCGTCGGGCGCGGCAGCGGCGCCGCCGGCTGCGGTGGCGAGCGCCAGCGCAAAAAGCGAATAAGGCGAGAAAGATTTCATAGGCATCTGTACGGCTGCCGTCTGTCGCCGCGCGGGCGCCGCGCGCTTACGCGCTTACCTGACGCTCGCTGCGGGGATGGACAGCCTGTCGTTCATGGATGGTCCGCCGTGACGCTGTGTCCGGCGGAGGCATCATTGTAGCCCAAAGCTTGCTTCGAGAACCTTTCGTGCATGAATTTTACATCTGAAAGTTTCCAGACAAAGTAATAGGAATGTTAACTAATCAATAATTATGTTTGCAATGTCAGTCGACAGGTGAAAGAATGCGCCCGGTTCGCTGGCATACCAGCATGAATGTATGAAGGAAGTATTTTGATCAGGCTAGTCATCGCCGACGATCACGAATTGATCCGCGAGGGAATCAAGAAGATCGTACGGCACAGCGCCGACCTAAAAATTGTCGGTGAGGCTGCAGACCTGAAGCAAGCCCTCGCGTTGATCGCACAGGTACGGCCCGACGTGGTCGTGCTCGACATCAGCCTGCCCGATTACGACGGGCTGGACGGACTTGCCGAGCTGCGCCGCCATTTCCCATCGCTGCGTGTGGTGATGCTCAGCATGCACCCCGAGGAACGCTACGCCCTGGCCGCGCTGCGTGCCGGCGCGCTCGGCTACGTCTCCAAGGCCGCCGCCGCCGTGGAGCTGACCGAAGCGGTGCGGCGCGCGGCGCAGGGCGGCGCTTACCTCGGCCCCCGTGTCAGCGAACTGCTGGCGCGCGAGGCCGCCTGCCCGTCGCCGCGACCGGCACACCACAGCCTCACCGCGCGCGAGGGCGAAATCGTGGCCCTGATCGGCTCCGGGCTGCAGATCAAGCAGGTAGCGGCCGAGCTCGGCATCAGCATCAGCTCGGTGAACACCTACCGCAGCCGCATCTTCCGCAAGATGGGCCTGTCGTCGAATGCGGCCCTGATCCGCTATGCGCTGCAGCACGGTCTGTCCGGCTGACACGCTCCATTTGCGCGCAATGCAGTTGTAAGAAAGCAACATTGTAAAGCCGCGCTGTCGTTAAATCCACGACAGCGCCCGTCTGTTTCGCGACGCGGCCCGACAGGCCACTGCGCGGCGCCGCCCCTCGGCATCTCCGTTTGCCAAGTGCCCGGATGAGCACATGCGCCGATGTCAATACAATGCTACCGCCCGCTCCCTCTTTATGTAAATATTATGATTCCGACATAGTCGGTATCATGAATGCAAGTTGCTGCGCCATGTGAGGCGTGAATGGCGCGAGTTCATCGATGAGTGAACAATGATAAAAGAGCGAGAAGAGACACCGCCGGGAGCGATCCGCATCCTGGTCGTGGAAGACAGCCCGACCCAGGCCCAGCACCTGCTCCGCGTGCTTGGCGAAGAGGCCGGCTGGCAGGTAAGCCACGCCGCCGACGGTATCACGGCACTGGCCGAAGCACGCCGCCGCCGGCCCGACCTGGTCATCAGCGACATCGCCATGCCGGGGATGGATGGCTTCACCCTGTGCCGCACCCTCAAGGACGATCCCGACCTTGCCGCCATCCCGGTCCTGTTGCTCACACGCCTGAGCACCCTGCAGGACATCGTGCGTGGCCTGGAAGCCGGTGCCGACGCTTTTGTCCGCAAACCCTACGATGCCGCCGAGCTGCTGGCCCGCGTACGGCGCCTGCTGCAGCATCACGCGCCCGGTGCCGGCGGCGGCGAGGGCGCCGGCCTCGAGCTGATGGCGGCCGAACGGCGCCAGATCTTCGACTTGCTGACCGCCACCCACGACGACACCCTGCGCATGAACGCCGCGCTGGCCGAGAAGCAGGCCGGACTGGAACAATCGGTGCGCGCGCTGGCGCTGCTGGGCGCGCTGGCGGGCGCGCTCAACGAAGCCGTGACCGAGACCGCGGTCGCCCGCGCCGCCGTCGACCAGCTGGCGGCCTTGCCCGGCATTGCGGGCGTCGGCGTCAGCGTCTTCGATGACGACGGCACCCCGAGGCTGCTGGCGGCGCGCGGCTATGGCGCCGATGACGATGTGCCGGCGGCTCCCGGCGCCGCCCCCGCGGACGCCCCCGCGGACGCGCCCGCCGCCTGCCACCTGAGCCTGCCGGCGGGTGCGAGCGGCACGCCGGCCGGGGTGCTGCACCTGCTGCCGTCGGCGCCGCTGTCGGACGACCGCCGCGCCTTGCTCGACAGCGCCGCCAAGCTGGTGGCGCCGGCCCTGGAACGCGCACGCCTGTATGCACGCCTGGAGGCGCTGGTGGTCGAGCGCACCGAGGCGCTGCGCTCGGAGCGCAACCGGCTCTCGGCCGTGGTCGAGACCGCGGGCGCGCTGGTGCTGCTGGCCGACCCGGCCGGGCGCATCGTGATGTTCAACCGCGCCTGCGAGGAAACGCTGGGCTGGCCGGCCGAGGAGGCCATCGGCCGCCCGTGCTGGGACGTCCTGCGCGGCGTCCACGACGGCGACGTGCTGCAGCGCCTGTTCGCCGACATCTCCGACGCGCGCGGTAGCAACCGCCTGCCGGCCCGGCTGCAGGGCGAATTCCGCACCCGCGACGGCAGCACTCGCAACATCATCTGGACCCATACCCGCCTGGAACGCGCCGACGGCAGCATCGAATACGTGCTCGGCACCGGCATCGACACCACCGAACTGCGCGGCGCCGAAGAGCGCCTGCGCTACGTCAGCAACTTCGACACCCAGACCGGCCTGCCCAACCGCCTGCTGCTGCGCGACCGCCTGCGCCAGATGCAGGCGCAGGCGGCGGCCACCGGCCAGGTGCTCGGCTTCATGCTGCTGCGCTTCGTGCGCATGCCGCTGATCCGCGAGACCCTGGGGCCGAACGCCGACCAGGTACTGGTCCAGCAGGCCGGGGCGCGCATGCGCGAAATCGGCAGCGGCGACGCCGTGGCCCGCTTTTCGGACGGCAGTTTCGTGCTGGTGGCGCTGCGCCCGGACAGCGAAGCGCTGGCCGCGGCCGCACGGCGCCTGCTGGCCGCCCTCGGCGCGCCTTATGTATACGGCAGCGAAGAACTGCACATGGACCCCTGCGTCGGCATCGCCATCTACCCGAACGACGGCGAGAACTACGATGCGCTGGTGCGCAGTGCCGAAGCGGCGCAGCGCCAGGCCGCCGACGGCGTCATCCAGCGCTATGCCTTTTACCGGCCGGAACTCAACCGCGGCGCCAACGACCGCTTCAAGATGGAGACGGCGCTGCGGCGCGCGGTCGACCGCAACGAACTGGTGCTGCATTACCAGCCGCAGGTCGACCTGGCCAGCGGCGCCATCGTCGGCACCGAGGCGCTGCTGCGCTGGAACCACCCGGAACGCGGCATGGTCGCGCCGGGCACCTTCATCGCGCTGGCCGAAGAGAGCGGCCTGATCCTGCCGATCGGCACCTGGGTGCTGATGACCGCCTGCGCCCAGATCCGCTACTGGCAGGAAGCCGGGCTGCCGGTGGTGCCGGTGTCGGTCAACCTGTCGGTCTACCAGTTTTCCGACGACATCGTCGGCACCCTGAAATTCATCCTGGATGCCTACGGCGTCGATCCGGCGCTGCTGGAACTGGAACTGACCGAAAGCGCCTCGATGGCGGACGCCGGCAAGAGTTACGAACTGCTGGCCCAACTGAAGGCGATGGGCATCCGCCTCGCCATCGACGACTTCGGCACCGGCTATTCCAACCTGAACTACCTGAAGCGCTTCCCGGTCGACAAGCTGAAACTCGACAAATCCTTCGTCGACGACATCCTCTCCGATGGCGACGACCTGGCGATTTCGCGCGCGGTGATCGCCATGGCCCACGGCCTGCGCCTGACCGTGGTGGCGGAAGGGGTGGAAACCGCCGGCCAGCTGGCGATGCTGGCCGAGATGGGCTGCGACATGATCCAGGGGTATTACTACAGCAAGGCGGTGGCGCCGGAGGAGTTTGCGCGCATGCTGGTTCAGGGGCTGGCGCCTCAGGTCCCCACGTAAACGATTTTAAAAGTGAACAGCGCCGCAATCACCCACACCACCGGCGCCACTTCGCGCGCGCGCCCGGTGGTCAGCTTCAGCGCCGCATAGGTGATGAAGCCGAAGGCGATGCCCTCGGCGATCGAGTAGGTGAAGGGGATTACCAGCGCGGTGATCGCCGCCGGAATCGCTTCGGTGGTGTCGCTCCATTCGATGTCGCCGAGGTCGCGGAGCATCAGGCAGGCCACGAACAGCAGCGCCGGGGCGGTGGCGTAGGGCGGTACCACGCCGGCCAGCGGGGCGATGAACAGGCAGGCCAGGAACAGCACCGCCACCGTCAGCGCGGTCAGGCCGGTACGGCCGCCGGCCTGCACGCCGGCCGCGCTTTCCACGTAGGCGGTGGTGCTGGAGGTGCCCAGCACGGCACCGGCGACGATGGCGGCGCTGTCGGCCAGCAGGGCCTTGTTCAGGCGCTCCATCTTGCCTTCCACCAGCAGGCCGGCGCGGCTGGCCACGCCCATCAGCGTGCCGGTGGCGTCGAACAGCTCCACCAGGAAGAACACCAGGATCACGTTCAGGATGCCGACCGCGAACGCGCCCGGCACGTCCAGCGCCAGCATGGTCGGCGCGATCGACGGCGGCGCGGAGATCACGCCGTGGAAGGTGTTCCCGCCGAAGAAAAAGCTGAGTACCGTCACCGCCACGATGCCGATCAGGATCGCGCCGCGCACGCGCAGGCGGTCGAGCGTGACCACCAGCAGGAAGCCGGCCATCGCCATGATCGCGCCGGGCTGGTGCAGGTCGCCGGTTTTCACCAGGGTGGCTTCGCTGGCCACCACGATGCCGGCATTCTTGAGTGCGATCAGCGCCAGGAACATGCCGAGTCCGACCGTGATCGCCACCCGCAGCGAGCGCGGGATGCCGTTCACGATCATCGCGCGCAAGCCGAACAATGAGGCCAGGATGAACAGGCAGCCCGACACGAACACGGCGCCCAGCGCCGCCTGCCAGCGCACGCCCATGCCGAGCACCACGGCGTAGGCAAAGTAGGCGTTCAGGCCCATGCCCGGCGCCATCGCGATCGGGTAGTTGGCATACAGGCCCATCACTGCGCTGCCGAGCGCCGCCACCAGGCAGGTGGCCACGAACACGGCTTCCTTCGGCATCCCGGCATCGCCCAGGATCGAGGGATTCACGAAAATGATATAGGCCATTGTCAGGAACGTGGTCAGGCCGGCAAGCATTTCGGTGCGGACATCGCTGCCGCTTTGTTTGAGCTGGAATAGACGTTCGAACATGGCTTGGGCTCCGGAGCGGTCAATCGGTGTTGTATCAGCGCGTCATTATGCAGATGACTGAAGCATAACACCAGGCCCCTGAATCGGCCGATTCTTGTACAGTCCGACAAGTTTATGGGGCACATCCCTTGCATGTCTGCCATTCATCAAAAATTTTTATGTCCAGTTAGAACAAAACGACGACCGGTTGGGCCAAAATCGCTTCCGCATACGGATGAGCGGCGTTATTGTGTTGTTTGGTTGGACCAATTTACAAAGCTGTTACTCATGGATAAGGAAAGACCTTGCGTATGTAATATATTAGGCATACCATTCTGATATATCAGAAGCGCCCGATGGCGCACCGAACCCCAGCGCAAGGAGTAGTGAGCATGACCGCATTCATGGACAAGGATTTCCTCCTCAACACCGAAGTCGCCCGCAAGCTGTACCACGAAGTGGCGGCCGACCTGCCGGTGATCGATTACCACTCGCACCTGCAGCAGGGCGAGATCGCGGCGCGCAAGAAGTTCCGCAACATCGCCGAACTGTGGCTGGCCGGCGATCACTACAAATGGCGCCTGATGCGCACCGCGGGCGTGGCCGAGGAATACTGCACCGGTGACCGCAGCGACCGTGAAAAATTCAATGCGTTCTGCAAGGTGCTGCCGCTGGCCATCGGTAACCCGATCTACCACTGGAGCCACCTGGAACTGCGCCGCATCTTCGGCATCGACCTGATCATCAACGAAAACAACGCGGACGCGATCTGGGAACAGGCCAATGCCAAGCTGGCCGGGATGGACACCTGGTCCTTCCTGGAACAAGCCAAGGTCGAAATCGCCTGCACCACCGACGACCCGGCCGACGACCTGCTGCAGCACGCCGAGATCGCCAATTCGGCACTCAAGACCCGCGTGCTGCCGGCCTACCGTCCGGACAACGCCATGCGCATCGGCAAGGAAGGGTTTGCCGACTACGTGGTCCGCCTGTCGGAGGTGTCGGGCATCAAGATCGACTCCTTCGCCTCGATGATGGCGGCGCTGGCCAACCGCGTGGAATTCTTCCACGCCCGTGGCGGCCGCATCTCGGACCACGCGATCGACATGCCGCTGCCGACCGTCGCCGCCACCCAGGAACAACTGGAAGCGATCTTCCAGCGCCGCATCGCCGGCGAACAGGTGTCGGAACTGGAACAGGCGCAATACCTGCGCGGCCTGCTGGAAAGCGTCGGCACCGTGTACGCGAAATTCGGCTGGACCATGTGCTTCCACATCGGCGCCATGCGTTCGAACAACCTGCGCATGCTGCAGACCCTGGGTCCGGACACCGGCTTCGACTCGATCTCGGACATGACCACCTCGAACGGCCTGGTGTCGCTGCTGTCGGCGCTGGACGCCAACGACCAGCTGCCGAAGACCATGCTGTTCAACCTGAACCCGGCCATGAACGAAGTGCTGTCGACCATGGTCGGCAACTTCCAGGACGGCAGCGTCGCCGGCAAGGTGCAGTTCGGCCCGGCCTGGTGGTTCAACGACCACAAACTGGGCAACCTGGCGCAGATCCTGGCCTTCGGTAACCACTCGGTGCTGGGCGTGTTCGTCGGCATGGTGACCGACTCGCGCAGCTTCGCGTCCTACCCGCGCCACGACTACTTCCGCCGCCTGGTGTGCCGCCAGTTCGGCGAATGGGTCGAGGGCGGCGAGTACCCGAACGACTTCGAGGCGCTGTCGACCATCGTGCGCGGCATCTGCTACGAAAACGCAAAGAACTACTTCGGCCTGTAATCGCCGGCCTGCAACAGGAAAGAATAGGCGCACCTTCATGCAAAAAGTAATCTGCATTCACCCGGACGACAGCATGCTGGTCGCCCTGACCGACCTGAACCCGGGTGATGTCGTCACGTGGAACGACGAGAACATCCTCGTCGCCACCCCGATCAAGACCAAGCACAAGCTGGCCCGCCGCGCCTTTGGCGTCGGCGACCTGCTGACCATGTACGGCGTCACCGTCGGCAAGGCGACCCAGCCGATCCGCAAGGGCGAGGCGGTCACCACCGAGAACCTGGCGCACCATGCCGCGGAAGTCGAAATCGGTGAGTCGAAGCCCTACACCTGGACCCCGCCGGACGTGGCCGACCTGAACGGCGCCACCTTCGACGGCGTGGTGCGCGCGGATGGCCGCGTCGGCACCGCCAACTACTGGCTGATCTTCCCGCTGGTGTTCTGCGAGAACCGCAACGTCGAACACCTGCGCAATGCGCTCGAGCGTCCGCTCGGCTATGCCAAGGACGACCTGGCTTCGCTGACCTTCCAGCTGCTGGGCGAGGACATGGAAGCGCCGAAGCCGGTGGTCCGCCCATTCCCGAACCTGGATGGCGTACGCGTCATCACCCATAACGGCGGCTGCGGCGGTACCCGCAACGATGCGCGCTCGCTGTGCCGCGTGCTGTCCGCCTATGCGGATCACCCGAACGTCGCCGGCATTACGGTGTTTTCGCTGGGCTGCCAGAACGCCCAGATCGCCATGTTCAAGGAAGCGCTGGCCAAGCAGAATCCGAATTTCGACAAGCCGACGCTGATCTATGAACAGCAGCAGTGGGACAGCGAAGAAACGATGATGAAGGCGGTGCTGCAGGACACCCTGACGCACCTGAAGGAAGCCAACAAGGTGACCCGCCAGCCGGTACCGCTGTCGCACCTCAAGATCGGCGTGAAATGCGGCGGTTCCGACGGCTTCTCGGGCATCTCGGCGAATCCGGCGATGGGCTATGTGTCGGACATGGTGGTCGCCGTCGGCGGCTCCTCGATCCTGGCCGAGTTCCCGGAACTGTGCGGCGTCGAAGCCAACCTGATC
>Ga0265797_10005938_pt1 | contig 17574 bp, 13 predicted proteins | sample P2T30metagenome_FD_192433 | JGI IMG/M metagenome (GOLD analysis project Ga0265797, IMG submission 192433) | Plant litter microbial communities from East Loma Ridge, Irvine, California - P2 T30 | ecosystem: Environmental > Terrestrial > Plant litter > Unclassified | place: USA: California...
CCTGAAACCTTGATTTCCTTACCTGGAGATGAGTATGCAGTCCCAGCCAATGTCAGAACAACGCAATGCCTCCCAGTCGACCCTGCACTCGTCACAGATGGAAGCCGGTCGCCAGCGCCAGGGCCGTCTCTGGTCCAACCTGAAGGAAGTGTGCGACCTCCTCCACATCCCGGCCGCGGTGTCGATGAATACCGAGGAACTCCTGTTCCAGCACGTGCAGTTCAAGACGGGCCAGCGCGTGCACACGATCGGACAGGCTTTCGACACCCTGTACATCGTCAATTCCGGCTTCCTGAAAACGGTGCTGATCGACGAATTCGGCAACGAGCAGGTGCTGAGCTTCCCCATGAAGGGCGACATGCTCGGCGTGGACGGCATCCACACCCGCCACTACGCCTCGGAAGCGGTCGCGCTGTCGGATTGCGACCTGATCCTGGTGCCGTTCAAGAAGCTCACGGCCCTGGGCCGCGTGCACGCCGAGCTCGAGAACCTGATGTACGGCGTGATGAGCCGCGAACTGGTGCGCGAACAGGCCATGATCGGCATGCTCGGCGCCCTGTCGGCCGAGGCGCGCGTGGCCCGGTTCCTGATCTCGCTCGCCGACCGCTTCGCCGCGATGGGCTACTCGAGCAAGCTGTTCAACCTGCGCATGACCCGGCACGAGATCGGCAGCTACCTCGGCCTGACGCTCGAAACCGTCAGCCGCACGCTGTCCGCCTTCAACGAGATCGGCCTGATCAGCGTCGACCAGCGCACCATCGGGATCAAGGATCCTGAGGCGCTCAAGACCCTGCGCCGCCTGCCGCCCTCGCGCTCGCGCGCCAAGCAGAACGCCAAGCACAAGGCGGACGCCGATTCCGGCGACGGCCAGGTGCTGGCCACGGCCTGACTCGAGGGCCCGGTACGGCGGCCGGCGCTTGAAGCCGGCCGTTCGTATCGCCTGCGCATCCGGACCCGTCTGCACAGCCGGGTCCGGTGCCCGATGGCGGCCTGCCGGTCATGCGGTGGCGTGCCATCGTGCCTCGACGGCATGATCGGCGCCGTCATCGGCACCGGACACTGAAGCATCCAGCCAACAAAAAGCCGGCGCTCGCACAGCGCCGGCTTTCTTTTTCTAAAATGCCTGCATTGCCTTATGCAATTCCGATAGCCGGCCCAGCAGAAAGCCTGCACCCGACCTCGCTTATACTGATGGGCTTTCTTCCGGCATTCCTAGCGCGTTCCTCCCGCTTTCCGAAATGCGCCTTTATGGAATTCCGAAAAGCGGGCGCGACTGTAGAACGCTCAATCTCGCACGAGCACGTTACCGTTGACCTTCACCTGATCGCCCACGCGGAAGCCCGGATCGTTGTCATAGGCAATCGACTGGGTCGCACCATTGTCGTAGCGCACCACGACCTCGACACGCTGGCCGCTCTTCGCATTGCGCTCGATCTGGTTGCCGGCCACCGCACCGGCGATGGCGCCGGCCGCCGTGGCCGCCGTGCGGCCGCTGCCGCTGCCGACCTGGTTGCCGAGCAGGCCACCGACTGCGGCGCCGCCCAGCGCACCCAGCGCCGTGGATTCGCCGCGTGCCTGGACCACGTTGACCGCTTCCACGGTCGCGCAATTGGTGCAGTAGCGCGCCACCCGCTCGTCGCGCGGCGCCGGACGCGCATCGGGACGTGATGCGGGGGGCGGTGCGACGACCGGACGCGTTTCGATGCGATCGTCACGCGGGCCGCGCGGACCGCCGGCCAGCAGCGGCCGGCCCAGGGCCGCCGTCGTGTAGCGGCCGTTGGCGCGGATGGTGGCCGTGACCGGCGCGTCCGGCGCGATGTTGTCGTCACGGCGGATCGTGTACAGGCCGGAATATTCGCCCGGCCGCACTTCCGGCAGCGTCAGGATGCCGCGCGTGCCGGCGATCTGCACGTCGACCTTCGCGCCCGGCGTGCCGAACACGGTGAATTTCAGCTCGTTGCCCGGGCCGAGGTCGTCGTTGCCCTGCACGTCGAAGCTCCTCACCTTGGGCACCACCGCCAGCTCGCCGCCGCGGTCGTCGCCGCGTCCGGGGCCGCGCACCAGCGCTTCGCCCAGCACCCCGGTCGTGACCAGGCCACCCGCGCTCAGGTTGGCGGTGACCTTGGCATCCGGACGGATGCGGTCGTGCACGCCGATCGTGTAGCTGCCCTGGTAGGTACCGGGACGGGTTTCCGTCATGTGCAGGTTGCGCGTGGCGCCGTCGATGCGCACGGTGACGTTGGCGCCGGGCGAGCCGTACAGGTCGAAATTCAATTCGGTGCCGGGATCGAGGCGGCGCACTTCGTCGACGTTGAAGCCTTCGATGCGCGGCGCCAGGGCAGCGGCGCGCGGGTGGTTCTGGGCTTGCGCCGGCGTGGAGACGGTAGCGGTGACCGCCAGCAGGGGCAAGGCAGCGACCACGGCCGCAGCCAGTTTCTTGGGCGTACTGACCATGACGTCCTCCGACATACAAGTTAGCAATATGGTCAGATTACGCCGCTGAGCCCCAAGGCTCGGTGCGCTAACGTACGCTGTGCACGGCCTCGCCGGAGGTCACGAAGATGCGCTCGCCGGGCTCCGGCCGCACCGTGTAGCCGCCGGTAAATGATCCGAAGGAAGGCAGGATCGTGCGCGTGCCGCCCACCACGAAGCAAGGCAGCCGCAGCGTGTCGAAACGCGTCGCCAGCACATAGGCCGGGTGCACGTGGCCGGCCAGCACGTAGCCCGGCGCGGCGATGTCCGGATGGTGGCAGAAGGACAGCGGCCCGACCGTGTAGGGTTCGTCGACCAGGTCGATGCCGAGCGCGGCGGCCGGGTCGCCGGCATGCTTGTCGTGGTTGCCGCGCACCAGTGTCAGCGTGAGCTCGCAGCGGCGCTGGCGCCAGGCCAGCATCGCGGCTTGCGTGCTGCTGGCGTGCGAGGCGCGCGCGTGCAGGAAGTCGCCCAGGAACAATACGTGGTCGGCGCCGGTCAGGAGCACCAGGTCGTCGAGCGCCTGCAGGTTCTCGCTGGTGGTGCCGCGCGGGACCGGGATGCCGAACGAGCGGAAGGCGGCCGCCTTGCCGAAGTGAATGTCGGCGATGACCAGCATGCGCTGGCGCGGCCACAGCACGGCCTTCTGCGGCAACAACACCAGCCGCTCGCCGGCCAGTTCGATGTCGAGGGCGCCCTGAATGCTCATACCTCGGCCGCCTTTTCCAGTTCGCGCAGCATGCGCGCCACGCGGTCGTTCAGCTTTTCGGTGCTCACCTTCTCGCGGAAGCGCGCCACCATCAGCGGGAAGGCGAAGGGCGTGGCGCGCTTGATGTCGCGGTAGGCGATGCGTCGGCCGTGCAGTTCGCGCAGCGTGTCGCGCAGGCGCGTCAGTTCCAGTTCCTGCTCCAGCACTTCGCGCTCGGCCTGGCTCAAGAGCAAATTGCCGCGGTCGTGCTTGCGGAACACCTCGAAGAACAGCGAGGACGAGGCCTGCACCTGGCGCATCGACTTGTGCTGGCCCGGATAGCCCTGGAATACCAGCCCGGCGATGCGCGCCACTTCGCGGAAGCGCTGCTGGGACAGCTGGGTCGCATTCAGGCTGTCGAGCACATCCTCCAGCAGGTGCGCCGTGTCGAACAGGCCGACAGCCTCGCCTGTGGCCGCGTCAAACGCCGCGGCCCAGTCGACCGGTTCCGGCGCCAGCAGCTCGAAGCCGTAATCGTTGACCGCCACCGAGAAGGTCGACGGCGCCACCCGCCCGACGCGGTAGGCCAAAAGCGAGGCCAGGCCGATGTGCACCGAGCGCCCCGCGAACGGATACACGAACAAGTGGTAGCCTTCGCGGCTCTTCATGTTCTCGACCAGCAGCACGTCGCTGCTGGGCAGGGCCGACCAGCGTTCCTGGACCTCGAACAGCGGACGCAGCGCCCGCATTTCCGGTCCTTCGAAGCGCCCTTCGCTGGCCAGCTTGAGTTCTTCGCGCGCCGCGTGCGCCAACTCTTCGGACAAGGGGAGCTTGGCCCCGCTCCAGCGGCTCACCGCACCCTTGCTCGATTCCGAGCGTTTCACAAAGGCCGTCATCTCGTGCACCCGCACCAGTTCCAGGATGCGGCCCGAGAACAGGAAGCGGTCGCCCGGCTTCATGCGGCCGATGAAGGATTCCTCGACGGTGCCGATGCGCCCGCCGGTCATGTACTGGACCTTCATCTGCGCATCCGATACGATGGTGCCGATGCTCATGCGATGGCGGCGACCGATGGTGGCGTCGGGCACGCGGTGCACGCCGGCTTCGTCCGGCAGCACGCGCCGGTACTCGGGATAGGTAGTCAGGCTCTGGCCGCCGCGCGCCACGAAGTCGAGCGCCCATTGCCACTCCTCGCGCGTCAGTTCGCGGTAGGACCAGGCGCTGGTCACTTCCTCGTACAGATCCTCGGAGACGAAGCCGCCGCCCAGCGCGATCGTCACCAGGTGCTGCACCAGCACATCGAAGGGTTTATTGGGCGGCCGGCGCGCCTCGATGCGGTGGGAGACGACGGCGCGCTTGACCGCCGCCGCCTCCAGCAATTCCAGGCTGTGCGTCGGCACCAGCGTCACGCGCGACACGCGTCCCGGCGCGTGGCCGCTGCGCCCGGCGCGCTGCAGGATGCGCGCGATGCCCTTGGCGCTGCCGATCTGCAGCACGCGCTCGACCGGCAGGAAGTCCACGCCCAGGTCCAGGCTGGCGGTGCACACGACCGCCTTCAATTCGCCGCGCTTCAAGCCGTTCTCGACCCACTCGCGCACCTCGCGGTCGAGCGACCCATGGTGCAGCGCGACCAGGCCCGCCCAGTCCGGACGCGCCTCGATCAGCTGCTGGTACCAGATCTCGGCCTGGGGGCGCGTGTTGGCAAAGACCAGCGTCGAGCCATGCTGGTCGATCTCGTCGACCACCGGCTGCAGCATGCGCAGGCCCAGATGGCCGGCCCAAGGAAAGCGCGATGGATTATCCGGCACCAGTGTGTCGATCAGGATCTGCTTCTTGAGGTCGCCCTCGACCAGCACGCCCTGGTCCGCCGCGTCCACGCCCAGCAGCACTTTTCCCGCTTCATCCAGGTTGCCCATCGTCGCCGACAGGCCCCACACGACCAGCCCTGGATTCCAGCGCCGCAATCTCGCCAGCGCCAGTTGCACCTGCACGCCGCGCTTGCTCCCCAAGAGCTCATGCCACTCGTCGATGATGATCATGTCCAGGTGCTTGAACTGGTCGCGCGCCGCCGCGTGCGACAGCAGCAGAGATAAACTCTCCGGCGTCGTGATCAAGGCGCCGGGCAGGCTTTTGGATTGGCGCGCACGCTCGGCCGAGCCGGTGTCGCCGGTGCGCGCGCCGACCGACCAGGCACCGATCACGTCGGGACTGGCTGCACTTAATTCAGCGGCCGAGACTTCGAGCGAGCGCTGCGTATCCGCCGCCAGCGCCCGCATCGGCGTGATCCACAGGACGCGCAAACCACTGCGGCTCCGGCGTGAGCGGTTGGCACCGCGCAGCAGGGCCGCGAACCAGACGGCGTAAGTCTTGCCGGCACCGGTGTTCGCATGCAGCAGCCCGGACTGGCCGGCCAGCGCCGCCTTCCACACGGCGCGCTGGAAGGGGAATACCTTCCAGCCGCGGCCCGCGAACCAGCTGTCGACCGCCTGCTCCGCCTGCGACTTGCTCATTCGGCCTCGGCCTCCACCGGCGCGCCCGACGCCAAGAGGCCTTTGAGCATGTCGAGCGTGTCCGCCTCGTCCACCGTCTTGTCCTCGCGCTTGCGCAAGATGCGCGGGAAGCGCACCGCGATACCCGCCTTGTGGCGCGTGGACAGCGCGATGCCCTCGAAGCCGATCTCGAACACCATGGTCGGCTTGACGGAACGTACCGGCCCGAACTTCTCGACCGTGGTCTTGCGGATCGTGCTGTCGACCTTCGCGATCTCGGCGTCGGTCAGGCCCGAATACGCTTTCGCAAAGGGCACCAGCTTGCGTTCCTCGCCCTCCCCGTCCCACACGGCGAAGGTGTAGTCGGTGTACAGCGAGGCGCGCCGGCCACTGCCGGCCTGGGCGTAGATCAGCACCGCATCCACGGCGTAGGGATCGATCTTCCACTTCCACCAGGTGCCCACGTCCTTGGTGCGGCCAACGCCGTACTGGGCGTCGCGCGCCTTGAGCATCATGCCTTCCACCCCGCGCGCCCGCGATTCGGCGCGCAGCTTGCCGAGGTCGTCCCAGGTATCGGCCGTGACCAGCGGCGAAATGCGTAGCTGCGGCTTGGCCACGCCGGTCACCAGCGTCTCGAGCAGCGCGCGCCGCTCGTGCTGCGGCAGGCCGCGCAAGTCGACGCCGTCCAGTTCGAGCAGGTCGTAGGCCAGCAGCACGGCCGGCAGTTCGCCCAAGAGCTTGGCCGACAGGGTCTTCCTGCCGATGCGCTTCTGCAGGTCGGCAAACGGCGCCGGCGCATCGCCGTCCGTCCAGATCAGGACCTCGCCATCGACCACCGTCCCTTCCGGCAACAGCAAGGCCGCCAGTTCCGGGAAACGCTCTGTGATCAAATCCTCGCCGCGCGACCACAGGTAGTTCTGGCCGCCGCGCCGCACCAGCTGGGCGCGGATGCCGTCGTACTTCCACTCGACCTGCCAATTGCCCATGTCGCCTAAGCTAGAGGGCTCGCCCTGCAGCTGGTGTGCCAGGAAGAAGGGATACGGCTGGCCGCCGCGCAGCTTGTGTTCATCAATGGACTGGGCCGCGATCAGCTGCAGGAAGCCGGCGGCCGTCGGTTTCACGCGGCCGTCGGTCCAGCCCATCAGGCGCTGCGCAATCAGCTTGGCGTCCACCGCCGCGATCGACGCCAGCGCGCGCGTCACCAGCAGTTTCGAGACGCCGACGCGAAAACCACCGCCGATGAGTTTGACGAACAGGAAGCGTTCGCGCCAGGTCAGCTCGTCCCAGTACGAGAACAGGGCTTCCCGTATCCGCTGCGGATCGGCGCCGCGCAGGGGGCCGATGCGCTCTTCCATCCAGACCGCCAGGCCGACGTCGCTGTGCTGCTTGGGGGGCGGCAGGATGTGGGCGATGGTCTCGGCCATGTCGCCGACGGCGGCATAGCACTCGTCGAACAGCCAGTCGTCCAGGCCCGCGTATTCGATCGCGTACTGGCGCAGCAGCTTGCTGGGCACCGCCTGGCGCGGCTTGCCGCCGGCCAGGAAGTAGACGGCCCAGGCGGCGTTCTCGGGCGCGGTGTGCTCGAAGTAGCTGCGCAGGGCCTCGAGCTTGCGGTTGGTGGCGGTGGTTTCGTCGAGTTCGGCGTACAGGTGGGCGAATTCACGCATCCTTCGTCTCCTCGCCTTCAATGGCCTGCTCGGCCTGCCCGGCCGGCTTCGGTTCCCCGCGCCGGTCCTCGTCCTCTTCCTCGTCGCTTGCGGCTGCCGTCGTTGCCGCCGTCGTTGCCGTCGCCGGTGCAGGCGCAGCGTCGGCCGCTTCGTCGTCTTCCTCGCCGTACTCGGTATCGAAGCCCTTGGCATCGAGCCCGATCTGGCACAGCCAGCGCACCAGCACCGGAATCGAACCGTGGGTGACGATCACCTGCTGCGCCTCGGTCGCGTGGATCGCCTCCAGGAGGCCCGGCCAGTCGGCATGGTCGGACAGCACGAAGCCGCGGTCGACGCCGCGCCGCCGGCGCGCGCCGCGCAGCAGCATCCAGCCGCTGGCGAAGGCGTCACTGTAGTCGCCGAAGCGGCGCGTCCAGGTCGAGCCGGACGCCGACGGCGGGGCCAGCACGATGGCGTGCTTGAAATCCGCCTTGTCGGTCTCGCTTACCAGCTGCGTGGGCGGCAGCGCCACCCCGCCTTCGCGGTACACGCGATTCAGGGGCTCGACCGCGCCGTGGCAGACGATCGGCCCGATCGAAGGATCCAGGCCGCTGAGCAGGCGCTGCGCCTTGCCGAACGAATACCCATACAGGATGCTCGCCCGGCCTTGCTCCGCATTCGCGCGCCACCAGGCGTTGATGTCGTCGAAGACTTCCTGCTGCGGGTCCCAACGGTAGATCGGCAGGCCGAAGGTGGATTCGGTGATGAAGGTATGGCAGCGCACCGGCTCGAAGGGCGCGCAGGTGCTGTCCGGTCCGACCTTGTAGTCGCCCGAGGCGACCCAGATTTCGCCCTGGTGCTCCATGCGGATCTGGGCGGAGCCCAGCACGTGGCCGGCCGGGTGCAGCGAGATCGTCACGCCGTTGCGCACGATCCGTTCGCCGTATTCCAGGCCTTCGATGTTGATGTCGGCGCCGAGGCGCGATTTCAGGATGTTGACGCTCGCTCTGGAGGCCAGATAGTGCCGGTGGCCCCAGCGCGCGTGGTCGCCGTGCGCATGGGTGATGACAGCCCGCTCCACCGGGCGCCACGGGTCGATGTAGAAATCCCCCGGGACGCAGTACAGCCCCTCCTTGCGTACGACAACCATATCCGCCATGGGATCCTTTCGTCAGCCTGCGTGTTCCACGTACACCTTCAGGAAGGAGCGATGTTCCCCATCCGGGAATTCGATCGTGACCTGTTCCCCGGCCACAGCCAGCACCACGCCCTCGCCGTATTTCGCCACCTTGACGCGCTGGGCCGGCTCGAAACAGGTGGACGGATCCGGCGCCGGTTCCGGTTCGTGGTCGAACTCGTCGTCGCGGATCTCGATGTCTTCCAGCATGGCGGCCGGCGGGTTCAGGCAGTTGTCGCAGCGGCAGCACTTCTCGAAACCTTCCACTTCGTCGCCGAAATAATCGAGCAGCAGCTTCCAGCGGCAGGCACCGCTGACCGCATACGACACCATCTGCTCCAGGGCTTCCTTGTCGTGTTCCTGCTTCTGGCGGTAGATCTCGGCCATGGCGGCGAACAGCTTGTCCTGGGGTTCGGTGGCCGTGACGTGCCAGCTCAGCTTGCGGGTCTGGCGCAGCAGCTTGGCGTCCTTGAGCAGCTTCAGGCAGACCGTCAGGTGGGCGCCGGCCAGGTCGCCCGCGACGTCGTCGACGCGATCCGGGGTGGCGGTTTCGTTTTCCGCCAGCTTGCGCACGGCCTCGTAGACGGCGCGGATTTCCTCGGCCGTCGGGTAGTGCTTGACCAGGAAGAATTGCTGGACGCGCTTGTCGTCCTGCAGGAACAGCAGCGTGCACTCGGCATCCTTGCCGTCGCGGCCGGCGCGGCCGGATTCCTGGTAATAGGCTTCCAGGTTGGCGGGAATCTGCAGGTGGATCACGAAGCGCGTGTCCGGCTTGTCGATGCCCATGCCGAAGGCGTTGGTCGCCACCATGACGCGCCGTTCGTCGTTCATGAACAGGTCCTGGTTGGCCTTGCGCTCGGCCGCGTGCAGCTTGCCGTGGTAGATCGTGACCGATTCGCCCGCCTCCTGCAGCAGGTGGTAAAGGTCTTCCGCCGCCTTGACGGTGGCGGCGTAGACGATGCCCTTGCCTTCGGTCTCGCGTACCAGGCGCAGCGCCTGCTGCAGCTTTTCTTCGCCGTTCGTCACCTGCTGCACGCGGTAGTGCAGGTTGGGACGGTAGACGCCGGTGTTGATCACGTTCAGGCGCGGCCGGTTCAGCTGGCGGCCGATGTCGCCCACCACGTCCTCGGTGGCGGTGGCGGTCAGCGCCAGCACCGGGGGCTTTCCCAGCGCGTCGAGGGTGCCGGCCATTTCGAGGTAGGCCGGACGGAAATCATGGCCCCATTGCGAGATGCAGTGGGCCTCGTCGACCACGACCAGCGCCACCTTCACCGTCTTCAGGAGGTCGACGAATTCCGGCGTGGTCAGGCGCTCCGGGGTACAGAACACGATCTCGCAGCGCCCCTCGGCGATGGCCGCCAGCGCATTGCGCTCTTCCTCGGCATGCAGGGTGCTGTTGACCTGCACCGCGCGGATGCCCAACTCTTCCAGCTTCTCGAGCTGGTCCTTCATCAGCGAGATCAGCGGTGAGACAACGATGGTCATGCCCTCGAGGATACGGGCGGGAATCTGGTAGCACAGCGATTTACCGCTGCCGGTGGGCATGATCGCCAGCGTGTCCTTGCCATCCAGGACACTGTCGATCACGCGTTGCTGGGCATCGCGCAACTGGGCGAGGCCGAAGACGGAACGCAGGAGCTTGCGGATGGTGTTGCGGCGCACCGCGAGCAAGCCTTTATGCAGGAGTTTGGGATCGTGTGTGGTCATGATGGACCCAACTGTAAATTGGGGCCGAACACAGCGCTATAGGACGCAACCTACAGTATCCGTAGGAGGCCCGCGTGAGGCGCCGTGAACGGTTCAGACAGAGTCAAGGCGTGTTCTCCTACAACGCGACGGATTGCCCGCCGATAGTTGCCAGGCAGCACACAAAGCATAATGACACCATCGCATCACAAATCGTTCCCTGGCCTCTTAATCCTGGAGCTTCATCATGATCCGCATCTTCCCGAAAGCCTGGACCGCGTTCCACATGGGCGTCATCAGTCTCGCCACCTGGGCGCTGTGCGCCACCGATGCACTGGGCACCGCCGCACCGCTGTTCCTGCACTGATGGCACGGACGCTGCTGCATCCCTCCAAGCCTCGCATGCGCTCATGCATGTCCAAGCGACGCTGCCTTTGCCGGCCGGCGCGCTTTTCCACGTCCGTCGTTCAAGTATCTTACTAGGAACTCGACGGCAACGCCCACACTCCAGGCTTCAAGCCTATCGCGTCACACATCCACGGCATTTCGTCACCACGGCGTCTGATTGACGTCCAGTTGGGGCCATAATGTCCTGATGACAACTCCCCTCACCCCTGCCGCCTATCCCGCATCGCGCAACTTCGGCATCGATTGCCTGCGCGGCCTGGCCATCCTGCTGGTCGTGGTCCACCATCTTGCCCTGCCCTTCCGCCTGCCGCTGCGCCCCAGCCTGCTCGGCGAATGGCTGCCCAAGCGGCTGCTGAACGCCATCAGCTTCAACGGCTACGAAGCCGTCTTCATCTTCTTCGTGATCTCCGGCTTCCTGATCACGATCCGTATCCTGGAGCGCGACGGCGACCTGGCAAAGGTTGACCTCGGCCGCTTCTACCGGGCGCGGGCGCGGCGTATCCTGCCGCTGCTGCTGTTCACGCTGGCCGTGCTGGGCACGCTGGGCTGGCTTGGCGTCACCGGTTTCGCCCCCGAAACCGAAGAGCAGACGGTACCAGGGCTGCTCGGCTCGGCGCTGAGCTTCACCTTCAACTGGTACGAAGGCCGCACCGGCTGGGCGCCGGCCGGCTGGGACGTGCTGTGGTCGCTTTCCATCGAAGAAGCCTTCTATATAGGTTTCCCGCTGCTGTGTCTGTGGCTGCCGCGGCGGGTGCTGGTGGGATTGCTGCTGGTGTGGGCGCTGGCGATCGGCCCCTTGCGCGCGCTGGTGCCGGCCGCGGACGAGGTCTGGTGGGAAAAGGCGTATTTGCCCGGCATGGCGGCGATCGCCTGGGGCGTGCTGGCGGCCCTGCTGGCGCGGCGCTGGACGCCCTCCCGGCGCGACGCCCGTGCGCTCGGCCTGTTCGGCGCCTTCTGCATCCTGGCGGTGCTGGGCTGGGGCGACTGGGTGCACAAATACCTGTTCAAGTCGGTCCTTTACGCCTTGTGCCTGGGCGCCAGCCTGCTCCTGATCGCGTTTTATGCGCAGCCACCGGCGCCGCGCCGTGGCCTGGGCTGGCTGGCGCGCATGGGGCAACTGAGCTACGAGCTCTACCTGTCGCACATGTTCATCGTGCTGGCGGCCGTCGCCCTGTATCGCGGGCATTTCGGCAAGGTGGAAGACTGGAACTTCATGGTGTACCTGCCGGTGCTGGTGTGCTGTTACGGGCTGGCGTTGCTGCTGGAACACGCTGGACAAGCACTCAGCGCATCCTCCGTGACAAAGCGCGCATTTCTGGCCCGGCGTTCCCGATAACATTCGGAACTATCGCCAACCAGGAGCCCACCATGTTCGACCGCATCAAACGCAGTTTCGAACTCGTCCGCGCCAGCGCCGCCGTGCTGCGCCAGGACAATCGCCTGCTGCTGTTCCCGCTGTTTTCGGCCGTGGCCTGGCTGCTGGTGGTGCTCGGCTTCGCCCTGCCCGTGTTCGGTCTCAGCTCGCCCGACGGCCTGGGCCGGGGCGGCCTGATGTCGGTGGCCTTCCTGTTCTACGTCGTCCAGTACTTCGTCATCTTCTACTTCAACGCGGCGCTGGTCGGCGCCGTCATGATCCGGCTCGACGGCGGCACCCCGACGCTGGGCGATGGCCTGCGCATCGCCAACAGCCGCATCGGCACCCTGCTCGGCTACGCCGTGATCTCGGCCACGATCGGCGTGATCCTGCGCGCCATCCAGGAACGCCTGGGCTTCGTCGGCCGCCTGGTCGTCGGCCTGATCGGCGCCGGCTGGGCCGTCGCCACCTTCCTGGTGGTGCCGGTGATCGTGGTACGCGACCGCGGCCCACTGGGCTCGATCTCGGACAGCACCGAGCTGCTCAAGCGCACCTGGGGCGAGAACATCGTCGGCCAGACCGGCCTGGGCGCGGCATTCGGCCTGGTCTACTTCGGCCTGGCCGGCGGCATCGCACTGCTGGCGGGGCTGGTGCTGCTGGCCGCGGGCAGCGTCAGCCCGGCCTTCATCGTCCTGTTCGGCGTGATCGTCGTGCTGGGCCTGCTGGCCTGCGCGCTGTTCCAGGCCACGCTGACCGGCATCTATTCGGCCGTGCTGTACCGCTATGCGGCCGAGGGCAACGGGACGGACGGATTCGACAAGGGCATGCTGGCGTCGAGTTTCGTCCCGAAGGGCTGAAAACACCCATCGTTTTAACGGTTTCAGCGATAAGTAAATGTGAAAGTAGCAAGACAGTGTTCGTCTACCTCATCAAGAGTAGAACTCATTAGCATTCAATTTTCGAGTTATGGGCTATTAAGCGGAACCATACGCAACCACAAACCTCATCAGTTCAGCGAAACACTATTGGCTGTGATTCCCCGGAATATGAAAATATATAGGTGTAATACATGATTCACGTTTATCAATGCTTCCAAGCCGTAGGTCACGGGACGTTTTTCACAGGCATTATTACAGAAGAACCAGAGAAGCCAATATTCAGTTGGGTTTACGATTGCGGGTCAAAAAGAACAACACGTCTAGAGGCCGAAATTTCTGAAATTGAGCCATGGAAGTATTGGCCCGATGAGATAGACCTTTTCGTGCTTTCTCACTTTGACGATGACCACGTAAATGGGGTGGAACGCTTTCTTCGTACAAAGCGCGTTCGGAATCTCGCGCTTCCCTATCTCGACACTGCCCAGCGACTAGCCGCGGCAGCCTCAACTACTGGCGACGCTTGCTCCGCATCGACTGCGTTGTTTCAGCTAGATACGATTGCATGGCTTAAAAGCCGCGGACTATTAGATCACGTTGGTTCAATCTTGCTCGTGCGGGGAGGCCGTAGAGGTCCAAACGATCCTCCCGGCGACATCGAACAGAATCCACTTCCACTTACTCCGAACGAAAATGAAAGTCGCAGCACAGTAAGCTCATCAAAAGACGAGGATTTGCAGGTTGATTACTTGCAAGGCTTAGAGTTAAGTACAAGTGGCCCCAAGCTTTTAGCTTGGAAGCACACAATTCCTACATCCGCCTCTGGGGCTCCAATTGAATTTATGTTCTTTAATACAGAGCAGAACAACCTGTTCCGGACGAATGACAGTAACGTCCGAGTTGCAAAGAGATCAGGAGCATCTATTGCAACTGTTCAAGCAGATATTAGCACTGTCATGCATCGATATCGATTGATGGACCTATCGAAGCCACCTCGGCGTCGCTGGCGTGAAGAACTACGTAAGGTATATGATCGCCATTTTGGTCACTCCAGCCAAGCTCGAAACAATATTTCTTTGTGCTTATTGGTTCGACCGCGAGCCACTGATATTGGAGTCTGCACGATTTTCAATAAAAGAAATTTTGTGTCTCCAGTCCGAAACAAATTAGGAACGATGAGCAGAGGCGGCCTGCTTTTGCTTGGAGACCTTCGCGTTGACAGTGCCGTTATAAACGAGATGAAAAATCATTTCGGATTGGTGCGATGGGATTCCATCTCTGGAGTACAGATACCCCATCATGGATCACAGCACTCGTGGCAACCCGGAAATGCAGCTGCATTTGCTCCTGAGTGGTTTGTTCATTGCGTGCCAGACAGCTCTACCCATCATCCTCACAAGTTTGTGGAAAATGACCTCAAAGGATTTAACGTATTGCGCGCAGACTATCAAACTAGAGTCGCTTTCAATTATCACCTTGCTCTATGAAGATGTACTTGCGGGAACGAGTATGACATCCGGCTATGTTCGATATCATCTCAGGAATAGCGGGACTCCTGAGATGTCTAAACATCGTATCCGCTGTTGAGCAATCAGGTCGCTACTGTAGTTTGCCTGCAGCAGCTTCGTATTGGCTCACTAGGCATAAATGTGTCCAGTATTTATTGCGAATGCAGTCACGCATTGCTGAATGCATCGTATTTGCCCATGAAATTACACATGAACATCGCCGTATTCAGCGCCCGCCGCTACGACAAGACCCTGCTGGCCGAAGCCAACGCCAGCGCCGGCCACGCCCTGCGCTTCCTGGAAGACCGCCTGAGCGCCGCCACCGCCCTGCTGGCCAAGGGCTGCGAAGCGGTCTGCGTGTTCGTCAACGACACGGTCGACGCCGCAGTGCTCGGGATCCTCGCCAGCCAGGGCACGCGCATCGTCGCGACGCGCTCGACCGGCTACAACCATATCGACGCGGATGCCGCGCAGCGCCTGGGCATCGCGGTGGTGCGCGTCACCGATTATTCGCCGCACTCGGTGGCCGAGTTCGCGGTCGGCCTGCTGCTGGCCGTGAACCGCAAGATCGCGCGCGCCAGCACCCGCACGCGCGACGGCAACTTCGACCTGGACGGCCTGATGGGCTTCGACCTGCATGGCAAGACGGTCGGGGTGATCGGTACCGGGAAGATCGGCCTGATCTTTGCGCGCATCATGGTCGGTTTCGGCTGCGCGGTAGTCGGTTACGACAGCTACCCTTCCCCCGCTTTCGAAGCGCTGGGCGGACGCTACGTCGGCCTCGACGAACTGCTCCAGTGCAGCGACGTCCTCTCCCTGCACTGCCCGCTCACGCCGGACACCCACCACATCGTCGATGCGGCCGCGCTGGCGCATGTAAAACGCGGCTGCATCCTGGTCAATACCAGCCGCGGGGGCCTGGTCGACACCGAGTGCGCCATCGCCGCCCTCAAGAGCGAGCAACTGGGCGGACTGGCGATCGACGTCTACGAGCAGGAAGCCAGCCTGTTCTTCCAGGACCTGTCCTCGACCATCATCACGGACGACGTGATCCAGCGCCTGGTCTCTTTCCCGAACGTGATCGTCACGGGCCACCAAGCCTTCTTCACGGTGGAGGCGATCGGCCAGATCATGCGCACCACCATCGAGAGCATCAGCGACTTCGAGCATGGACAGCTGCTCCGCAACCGCATTCCGTAAAACGAAAAAAAGGCGGCGCCCCCTTCCGGGAACGCCGCCAATCACTCCAACTGCCAACTACCAACTACCCCACTATTAAGCCGCTTCGACCGCCACCGGCATGCGGATCAGGTAATCGAAGGCCGACAGTGCCGCTTTCGCACCTTCGCCCGCCGCGATCACGATCTGCTTGAACGGCGTGGTGGTCGCGTCGCCCGCGGCGAACACGCCCGGGATGTTGGTGCGGCCGTGGGCATCGACCACGATCTCGCCGAAGCGCGACAGTTCCACCGAGCCCTTCAGGAACTCGGTATTCGGCACCAGGCCGATCTGGACAAACACGCCGGCCAGTTGCACCAGGTGTTCTTCGCCGCTGATGCGGTCCTTGTACTTGATGCCGTTGACCTTGTTGCCGTCGCCGGTGATCTCGGTGGTCTGGGCGTTGACGTGGATGGTCACGTTCGACAGGCTCTGCACCTTGTTGACCAGCACCGCGTCCGCCTTCAGCTGGTTGGCGAACTCGATCAGGGTCACGTGCTCGACGATACCGGCCAGGTCGATCGCCGCTTCCACGCCCGAGTTGCCGCCACCGATGACCGCCACGCGCTTGCCCTTGTACAGCGGGCCGTCGCAGTGCGGGCAGTAGTTCACGCCGGCGTTCTTGTACTGCTCTTCGCCCGGCACGTTGACGTTCCTCCAGCGCGCGCCGGTCGACAGGATCACGGTGGCCGACTTCAGCGAGCCGCCGTTGGCGAACTGCACTTCGACCAGTTCACCCGGCTGCGACGGCGGGATGATCTTCGCGGCTTCCTGCTGGGTCATGATATCGACGCCGTAGTGGCGCACCTGCGCTTCCAGGGCTGCCGAGAATTTCGGGCCGTCGGTTTCCAGCACCTAGATGTAGTTCTCGATCGACATGGTGTCGTTCACCTGGCCACCCATGCGTCCGGTGGCAACGCCGGTGCGGATGCCTTTACGGGCGGCGTACACGGCGGCTGCCGAACCTGCGGGGCCACCGCCGACGATCAGCACGTCGTACGGATCCTTGGCATTCAGCTTGGCGGCGTCACGGGCGCCGGCGCCCTTGTCCAGCTTGGCGACGATCTCTTCGATCATCATACGGCCCGAACCGAACAGTTCGCCGTTCAGGAACACCATCGGCACGGCCATCACCTGGCGCGCTTCGACTTCCTTCTGGTAGGCGCCGCCTTCGATCACGACCGTCTTGACGCGCGGGTTCAGGATTGCCATCAGCGACAGCGCCTGCACCACGTCCGGGCAGTTATGGCAGGAGAGCGACATGTACATCTCGAAGTTGTACTCGCCGTCCAGCGCCTTGATGGCGTCGATGGTGTCCTGCTCGACCTTCGGCGGGTGGCCGCCGGTCCACAGCAGGGCCAGCACCAGCGAGGTGAATTCGTGGCCCAGAGGCAGGCCGGCGAAGCGCAACGAGGCCTCGCTGCCGACGCGCTGGACGCTGAACGAGGGCTTGCGCGCATCGTTGCCGTCGGTACGCACGGTGATCTTGTCGCTGCGCAGGCTCTGGATGGTCTGCAGCAGTTCGAGCGTCTGCTTCGAGGTCTCGCTGTCGTCCAGCGAGGCAACCAGTTCGAACGGTTGCTGTACACGCTGCAGGTAGGCACCGAGTTGGGTCTTCAGGTCATTGTCAAGCACGCTCATGGTCATTTCCTCGTTCGTATCGTCGTTAAAATTTTTGGGCAAAGCCTGGCCCCGACGCATCGATTCTTCAATCGTGCATCCAATCAAATTAGTAAATCTGGCGCGGCAAAATCGACTAGTTTGATCGCCTTTTTCTGGGGCGGGATCAAGCGGCGCAAATAAGAGGTGGTGGCTTGGGCCGGACTCGCAAGAGGCGGGCCCAAGTCAGGTAATACATTTCTTGCTTTTACTGCAGCGGGCTGAAGCGGCCCGCTTTCCAACGATCTTGTTATTAGATCTTGCCGACCAGGTCCAGCGACGGCTTCAGGGTTTCGGCGCCTTCCGACCACTTGGCCGGGCAGACTTCGCCCGGGTGAGCGGCGACGTACTGGGCTGCCTTGACTTTGCGCATCAGTTCCGACGCGTCACGGCC
>Ga0265797_10005939_pt1 | contig 17573 bp, 16 predicted proteins | sample P2T30metagenome_FD_192433 | JGI IMG/M metagenome (GOLD analysis project Ga0265797, IMG submission 192433) | Plant litter microbial communities from East Loma Ridge, Irvine, California - P2 T30 | ecosystem: Environmental > Terrestrial > Plant litter > Unclassified | place: USA: California...
ATGGACGGGTTATTATAGGTAAATGTATTCGGTGGCTATGTACTTGCCTCACGAGGCGTTTTGTTGCTTTCTAGGCTGCTATCCAATTGCATGATTTTGGCACGCGTCATCATGAGAAAGGTGGTACAAAACGGTCAGGGTTACGCAATTCGCGTGGTGATCGATGGAGGTGGTGGCATTTTGGTCGATGCGAATAAGTCATGACGCAATGGTGGTCCTAGGTGAGATTCGCGGGCGATCCCCTTCGCGCGTCGGGGGTCGAGGTACGCGAGCCCTTGCCTACGTAGCGGGGTAGGGGCTAGGTTGTCCCGAGAGCCGGTTGTGAATGTGAACGTAGATTTTGAACCTCATGTGTATTCTGCTTGAGAGATAAGAACCTTCTCTGCAATGGAGATGGTTTGTGTTGCGGGTTGCTTGGCGCACTCCGAATCGGGTAACTTTTCGAAAGCCGTCGATTGCGGGTGCCTGGACTATTACCACGCGCCGTCTGAACTTCCTAACAGCCTCGAAATCGTCCATGCCCCCTCCAAGTGCGCCATCAGTAAAGCCAGCACGCATACATATCAGGTATCAGAGGGTACAATGCAGCGAAAGCTAGGATCTTTCCTGCTGCTCTCGATCACGAACCGACTGTGGGGTCTTCAAGCCCTGGAGGCGTCGCGAACAGCCAGCGTCGCCTAGCCCATCACATGAAAGGTTTCTCCATAGATGAGATACCTCATGCAATATCTAGATGGGACGCAACTTCGTTCGCCTGTATACTAAAGCTCCTCTGCGCTTGTCACCGGGATGAATACGTCGGGTCATTGTTGACAGGGATCCTCAGCTGCACATTCCAAGAGATGGGGAACCTTCGTCCAAATAACATTTGACCCGACAGCTGGTGGAGCATTTCACGAAAGGTAGTCTCCTTCTAGATAGACTTATGAGATGGGCGACTACCCAGGTGCGCAAAGTCGGTGAGAACCTTAGCATCGTACAGCGTGCGGAGGCATGAAAGCTGCCCGTCAGCGAACACTTCCATATTCGTTTGTCTTGAATGTCCATTATTTGCATCTTATCAAGGTCTAATCGTTCACGATATCTCATCCAGCTGTCTTTTCCAATTGGGAGTTCTCCTTCCATGCAGCGAAGCGAAACATGACGTTACTCCTCAGACGAGTACCCGAAGTCACCGGCGGGTCTTCGACAACGGCAAATCTCGCGGATCGACACATCTTAGGACAACTAGGGCTGCAAAATGGCAGGTCCAGCGCATTGGAACCGCCCGCTACCTTGAGGTCGCATACCTGGAATGATCAGGCGTCGGGGCAGAGCACCACGTTCGACGACGTGCCAATGACCTCAAACAACAAAACGACTGCGGACCCTCCAATACCAGAGCCGGTTACAAAGCGAGAAAGCCGATTTGCATCTCTGTTTATTGCACTACTGGCTGTCAGTCCTACGGCTATCGAATACGATGCGGCGGACCAGCAAACTATGGAGGCAGCACAGGAGGCATCTGTAAGCGCGACGCAACCGGAATCTTCCAAGAAGACAGAAGCTCGGCCAGGAAGTGGGGTCAAATCATCGGAGATTCGCAAGACCAGATGGAAGCGATTCAAGTACGAACTGGGGCTGAAGATGAGGATTACCGGCAGACGGAAGGCAAAAGATCGGTGGAAGTGGACGCAGGCGGAGGATGTAGAGCTGGAGGTTTTGAGGTCAGAAGTGCGATACATCTATACGGATATGGAGAGGCAGAATAGCAGTTGAAACGAATGGTGTACAGATTGCGCCCTGAGCGCACCTTTTTGAGCACCGGATTCTGTGTTATCTTGTTATCGATCCCATATCAATGTTGCTACTGTTCATGACCTGCAGTCGCAACGCTTAATATCTTTTCTTCCAACCCCGGAACATGAACGCACTCAATGCCGTGTTCCTCTAGCTTCTTCCGTCCCGCATTCTCGCCTACAAATTTCTCCGGCTCTTTGACGCCAAGATACACCTTCTTGATCTTCTGCTCTCCATCTTTCCCTCTCGTTCGAATGAGCCGATCTGCGCATGGAAGGTTACCGCTAAGCCGAAGATTACAAGGTTCCATGGTAGTGTAGATGACTGTGTTTGGTGGTAATGCTTCGCCAACCCTCTCTTCGGGCAAGCCGTGTGCTTGAGCAAGCTTCAAAAGACAACATTGCTCCGCATGCGTATTTCCTTCGCATTCCAGAGTGTAGCCGCGCGAAAGGATGTCCCCGGTATCTGCATCGACTAACAGGGCGCCAACACGGAAATTTGAAGGTTTCGGCGGTGACTCTTGGGCTTGGTCAAGGGCCAGGCGCATGTATTGGAGGTGGTCGTTGGGGTCCGGGCCTTGGGCTGGGGGCACCGGGCCGTCCCATGTTCGCACGGGACCTGTGTCGTAGTCGACTTGCATGTTGGTGAGGGAGGAAAGTGAGGGTGATGTAATTGGCGTTCTGGCCAGTGGTGATTGTGGAAAAGTGGGTCTAACGCGCTAGCTCCGTTAAGTCCGGGCTCACGGTCGCGTCGCGTTCTCACGCAGGCGTTGACCGTCAGTAGTCACACAACCTCCATATCCATAACACAACACTACAACATGGCACGAAGACAAAGAAAAGAGCCGTCTCCCGAGGAATCTGCGGAGGATGATTTTGTCAACAACAATGAGAGCGAAGGCGAGAACGACATGGACGAAGAAGATGGCCCGCCTAGCATCGACCCGTATGAGGTTCTTGGACTCGAGACAGAAGCCACTGCCGACGATGTGAAGAAGGCATACCGCAAAATGGCGCTCAAATGCCATCCAGGTCAGTGCCCTTACCACACATTGTGAAGTGCATCGCTGAACTATGACCAGACAAGGCTGCACCCGACGAGAAGGAAGCCGCCAACAAGGCCTTCCAAGAGATCGCATTCGCATACGCCGTACTGTCCGACGATCGCCGACGCAGGCGCTACGACCTTACTGGCAGCACAGCCGAGACAATGGAGGACGACGATGACTTCAACTGGCTGAAGTTCTACCGCGAGCAATTCGAGAACGTCGTCAATGAGGAGGCTATCAACAACGTCGCGAACGAATACAAGGGCAGCGAGGAGGAGCGTCGTGATTTGGTTAAAGCGTTCAAGAAGGTCAAGGGTAACCTGAACAAGGTGTACGACCTGGTCATGCTGTCCGACATCCTCGAAGACGACGATCGATTCAGGAAGATCTTAGACGAGGAGATTGAGAACGGCACAGTCAGCTCATACCCCGCGTACGAGGCGGAAACGGATGAGACGCGTCAAAAAGCCAAGGACGCCGAAAAGAAGAGACGTGAAGACTTCGACAAGAAGCAGGCCCAGAAAGAAGAGTCAGGGACTACAAATGGCAAGGCCAAAGCCAAGGCGAAGCCGAAAGGCAAGAAGAGCGGCACAGACGACATGGCAGGCCTAGCCGCTCTGATCCAACAGCGCCAGAAGTCACGAGCAGGCAACTTCTTTGACTCACTGGAGGCCAAATACGCGCCCAAGTCACGAGGCTCAAAGCGCTCGACACCCATGGAAGAGCCATCCGAAGAGGCTTTTGAAGCCAATCGCAAGAAGCAGAAGAAGAGTGGTGGTTCAAAAAAGAAGGCTAAGGAAGAGAGTGAAGATGAGGAGATGGATCTCGACGGGGAGGAGGACATTGGTGACTCTGAGGAGGAAGAGGAGGAAGCGCCGGCGCCTAAGAAGTCAAAAGCAAAGCCTAAGGCACGCGCGACACGGGCGCGTGGGCGGGCTTAGCATTGCGGGTGGAGTACCAAGTTGATATGTGAAGCTCTTGCATACGACGAAAAGAGGGAGGCGTTTTGGATAATATACCACGAAAGTTTACATAGCACAGGGTCGGGAGCTTTGAATAAAGTCTGCTTCATCGGGGCATCGTTTGGTGTACTTCTTGGCACTCGCTAATCATATCAAAAGGCTCTTTCAGACTATTCCATGTCTTCATACTCTCTTCTTCATTTGAACTACGCGACAGCAGAATGTCGTGATCCAGCGCAATCGCAAGCTGATGCCCTCTTCCCAGGCCTACGTTTGCCTTTTCCTCCTCGCTCCCATCATCAAGGCACTACAGCGTCCGCTCTCTCACCTCCACAAGTAATGGTTACCTTGACTTCCTGGAAACGACGTCAAGCAAACAGCTTATACTGTCTTTGAGGCCATTACGACGTTAAGGCTGCTTCACGTCTCGTCCCTTTGTGGTCACTCACCCTGGCTTGTCTTACTAGTCCGCACTCACCCTCACGTTCACCACGCGTTTCCATGCTTGACAACACGCTATTTCACCTCGCCTCTCTTGTTCAAACCATCTTTCGCAAACAACACGCTTATCACGCCAACCTTTCACGTTCTCTACGCGTCTTACCCAGTTTCTCACCATTCTCTTCAATTACAACACTATCGTGCCTAAAAGATGCCGGATCTCACTATGGCTATCAACCCAAAAGCTCCCACAGCGAGGAAAGTGAGTTGGGCTTTCACAGCACTGGCGATCGTATGGCAGGATGCTAACAACAGTAGAACCCCGCCACTTCAACACCAACCCCCAAAGTCGCTGGCAAGGCTCAGCAGCAGCGCAAAACCTCCGTTTCTCAAGCCGTGTTGAAGACGCAGCAACAGCACAAGAATTCGAATGCGCAAAGCTCATCCAAGGTCGTTGTGCAGCAGCAGCGTAAAACTTCTGCTGTGAAGCCGACGGCGACGGGGGAAAATAAGAGAAAGATCAAGGCTGAGGTGACATGGACCACCCGGGATATTCTCAAGAGCGAGACTGACGATGCTGTAGAATGTCTCACCGACGATGGCTGATCTCCAGGTCAAGCCTGTAGGAGTGGATAAGGGTACTGCTCGGCCAGAAGCTAGGAACGAGTCTCCGCTGAAGAAGCAGAAGATTAAGGAGATGAAGAATGAGGTACGTGATACAAACACCTGGCTGTACACGGAGCGGACTACATACTGATAACTCCGCAGCTCGCCCAAGAACTCGTAGTAACATCTCCGGTAAAGTCTCCTTCCACCGCGCCAAACACGCAGTTCCCATCCGCACCACCGCCTGCCACCCCCCAATCCACCCAGATGATGACGAACCTCCTCCGCCACGTTCTCCACGAGCAGCCCTCTCTCCTCCCATCCAATCTGTCCATGCCCATAACATCCCCCCACATCGACGCCATAGCGCACACGATAAGGCAAATCGCCTTCAAACACGTCGTCATGCTGCAACGCGCCTGCCAGTACAGCGCCATGTTCTCGCCCGTCAAACTCGCAGCGCTGGCGAAGTTGAACTTCTTGCCCAGCTGGTGGTTCTTCAGAGACTTGGTGGTTGGGGGGTTGCCGGAGTTGATCAAGGGTGTGGATGGGATGGGTGGGGAGAAGGGGGATGGAAAGGGAGGGGTGGTGATTGATGATGGGGAGATGATGGGGGCTTGGGATGAGGCGGTTAGGTGGTGTGGGGGTGTTGTTGCGAGGAGGGAGGGGGTTGGTAGGGTGGTGGGGAGGGAGGAGGAGAGGGAGAGGGAGGAACAGGAGGGTGAGATGGTGGCGCAGGAGGAGGGGTTGGTGCTGGATGGTAGGATGGCGGATGGTGACGACGGTGAAGAAGGAGAGGAGTGAGGCTGACATGACGCTATTCGGTAAAAGCCCAAGCGGTTCATGATGGAGTTAACTGGGCATGGTAGCGAGCGTTTGATAATCGGAAAGATAAAAGTGCAGTTGCAGCGAACGAGACTTTGCATGCAGGTGAGATGCAAGGAAATATTCCAATCCCGATCCCTTCATACGACATTGGCTGTCTTGAATATGCGTTCATTTTCTTGATCTTGCAATGACAACAGGGATGATTGCAATCCGTGTCGCATTTCATTTTCCTGCATACATCATGTCAAATCTTGAGAAGTCAGCTAATTATAAGGTAACACACACTTGCGCCTTGGTGATAGATTTGTAGGATACAACGTAGGGCTCAGCATCTCCCGGTGATACTCATCGCATTTCTCATAAGTCTCGTAGTTCAATCGTAGGAAGCAGGTGAGCATGTGCTCCGCCTTCGTTCTCACGATCCCACGCCCATCGTTTGGTAAGAGAGGGGTCTAGGGTACCATCCAGCATCTCCACGACGTAGCGACCGATCGTAGGCATGAATTTCCATCCGTGGAAAGAACCGCCTGTCGCGAGGTAGAGATTCTGAGAATGCGGGTGTGGTGTGATGATGAAGTCTTGGCTTGGTGTCACGGCATCCCTAAAGACTGTCAGACCGGCCCGTTGTCATGGTTGAAGCAAGCGACTCACCAGCAAACACGATACTCGTCAAACTTGACGTTCTTCCCAGGTTCACCCAGTATGCCGTTCTTGACGAGTTCAAGTCGCTGCTTGAGAGCTTCGTTCGGCTGCCTCTGCGCTTGACCGGGCTCGTTCGGCGGGGAAGAGAATTCTTGAACTGATGCCTTGTGTTTGACGGTGTTCTTGTAGGCCTCGTCTCTGCAGAACTTGACTGTGTATGGATCTTTGTCTGACAAGGGCGCTGTTAGTGGCATAACCTCCCCTGGAGTACATTAGTATGAGTATGAAGGGCGAAATTTGATCGCCTCACCTCGTGTTGGTAGTACGGAATGTACCGTGACTGGAATCTCGGTATACTGCTTCCCGTTCTTTGGGTCTAGGTTGACGATGCCAGTGACCACTGCCCCGGCTACTAGACGTCCGTCGACTTGTAGTTCGGTTCTATCTGGAGCGCTGTCGGCGATCAGTTTGGCTGTGCCTGCACCGGTCGCCAGGATGACGCGATCTGCTGTGATGTGTTCACCACCTTTCGTTAGAACTCCGGTACATCCTCCGTCAGTACCGAAGGTCAACACATCGATGTCTGCCGCGGTATACTTCACCCCCGCCTCGATTGCGGCGTCAGTGTAAGCGATAAGAGCTTTGGTGGCTTCAGCCCATCCGCTGTCTCTGTTCACGAAGACATCGCCAACTTCAGAGAAATCGGTGTTATCGTAGAAAGAACCATACATCTCCTTGAAACGTTCGGGGCTCACCATCTCCGCGTCGACTTCGATACCAAGCTTCTCATAGTTTCGCAGGATCTCTTTACCCAAGTCGGTATTGTCGAGATTGATCATACCGCTTTGATGGTAGAATTGACTGAAGAGTGGGTCATGTCGCCAGTACTGCACGGCTTCCAACGCCTTTTCCATGTAGAAGATGTCGCCATAGTCTGCACGGATGACTTTGTTCCAGTCCCAGGATGCGGCAAGCGGGCAGGGGTATTGTGTTCGATCAATTAGTTGTATATGTGCTTCGGGGTACTTCTTGATCAAGTGGTAGGCAGTGGAGACACCGAAGATTCCAGCCCCGATGATCAGGGTCGATGGCTGCGAGGTCATCGCGCATGATGATATTTTAGCGAGTCAGTGAGTTCACCAAGAGCCGTGGAAGTGCATGAACCGAGTTCACAGTTCGCATGCTCCATGCATGGTGTTGATGATCAATGTATGAGTCGGAGACGGCAGGAGCGAAGGTGGTGATGACGCACACCCCTGTCATCCTCGACGACGCGCTAGTCCCCTCAACGCGTCGCGTCGACCAACGCTCCAACGCCGCAACTTATCGATTGCTCCACCTACCCACCATGACGCCCAAGACGCGTTCGAGCAACCAAGACGCCGACTACAAAGTCTACTATTCCAGGAAAGTACCCCAGCAGGTTCGCTTTCCACACAAGCGCAAGACTGTGCGCCGGCGCTCGACTCCGGTACATGATGGGAAGCGGCAAATGGTCTTCCTGCCGGACAAGATGAGAAGGCAGGGCACTCCTGTTGTCGCTGACTCGGATGAGGATAGCGACACGGATATTGAGGAGGATTTGGAAGACGGCGGGGTTTCCGTCAAGGTTGAGGTGGATGAGGAAGAAGAAGAGCAGCCTGTGAGGCAGACGAAGCGGAAGGGGAAGAAGCGGAACAGCGATGGGGTGCAGCAGGAAGACGATGGAGAGGAGCAAACATCGGCACCTACATCTAAACGCCGACGGACGGCAGCCACGCCTAAGAATCCTCGCCGCTCGAGGCGCGTTGAAGCCGAATCCGATGACGACGACGATGCGACAGCCACCAAGCCCAACCGAGAGCGCACATTACGGCGACAATCGACAATGACACAACTAGTTGACGGACGAAAGCCTTTGCCAGACGACGAAGAGCCCAGCTTCAAGCCCGTAAAACAGAGCTCGCGACTGAGTTGGGGTGGACGTGGCAAAAGCGACGCAAAGAGCGACAGGAAGCAGCGCACGTTGACGCAGATGATACCAGGCATGCGGCCGCAGGAGATAATGTCGGATGAGGATCTAGACGAGATATTGAGCGATGTCGAGGCAGAGGACAGGGCTAGTCAGACCTACGGCGATGCTGTTGCGCAGCGCCTTGCCCAACAGGGGTTTTATCGTGTCGAAGGGAATGGTGTCAGAGAGGACAACGGTGCAAATGAAGCTGGAGATGACATGGAGCAAAACCTAGAGGACGAACACATTAAGAAGGAGCCCACGGCAAACTCGCAAGACATCCCGGAGTTGGTGGTGCAGTCAGTGGAAGACGAAATGGACGAGGACTGCGAAGACAGCTACAAACCGACGCAATTTATCGAAGCGCCTGTCACAAGAACGACCCGCGCGACGAGAGGGGGGAACAGACCACGAGGCGCAGATACGGAAGAAGCTTTCTATGCGCCGCAAGGGCAGGCCAGAACCCGCAAAGCCCGCTTCAGCCTTTTATCAACTCCCGAGAAACGCCGTATTCGCGAGATTCCCTCCTCTCAGTCACCCGCCGACTCGCCACTATCGACCCAAGTCTCTCCACAAAAGCTACACCGCTCTCCTCTCAAGCAGCGCTCGGATAACCCAATACTTGCACCCGAGACGCCTTCAAAACGCAAGCAGGTCACGTTCAAGATGCCGTCGAAAACGCCTATACCACCACCAACACTGAGGAAGTTCGAGAGTACGATACAAGACTCTGAAGACGAGGATGATGGTGTCATAGAAGAAGACCTGCCTACTGTTGGACATTGCGGAGGTGGGGATGCGCAAGCTTCTTTCGGGCGCCGTGAAGCTGCGACTGGGAAAGCCGTTGGCGCTGATACTCAGGCGGTACTTGACAGGATCGATCAGGCATGTGCCAATGCAAACGGAGAAGAAGTTATGGAGGATCCGGCATCATCACAAGAATCAGACGAACTACGCGAGCTTCGAGGTGACCAAGAACCTTCTCCCGAACTCGGCGACCCGCAAAAGCAGTCGAGTGGCAGATCGTCCTCTACTGTGGTCGAATCCGTCGCTATTAAGCAGGAGCCCGGATATGAAAATGACGACGAAGACAACGAAGAAGATGACGACGCAACAATATTGCCTACAGTCCCGTTTAATCTGTCGAACGAAGAGAGGCCAATCAAGAGCGAGGCTCACACAAGTAGTGAAGGAGACTTACCTTTACCAGAAGAGCACCTCCGCTCCACCCCTCCAGTCATTGAAGACCGCAATCAAGAAACCTGTCCATCCACACCGATGATCATCAACGACGATTCATCGGAAGAAGAAGAAGCCCCAGCACCGGACCCAACGCCTCCGCGATCAAGCAAGGCACATGTACCGCAGTCCACCTCGACAGACACCCATCAGTCCGCAGATCTAAACAGCGAATTCATACAAGTCCCCCGTTCCCCATCACCAGACCACGAAACCCAACAGTCACACTCCAGCAAAGCCGAACAGCAACTCCACAACGAATGGTTCTCATACTCGCAATACATAAACGCCCGAGCCCCCGACTCCTCAAGCATGCGCGCCGCCCCCGACGCATTCAGCTACAACGACACCCCCCGCCTTCCCCAACCCACAGCGCCCCAGTCGAACCAAAATCACCAACCATCAGGCTACCACCCCTCTCAAGCCACAACCGTGGATGAGATCACACAGCGCACACCCCGACGTAAGCGTACCCAGCATTTCTCCAGCACGCATACGACACCCCATCGTATTGCTAGTTCTCAGCCGAATATCTCGCCGGGGAAACCGCCGCCGTTGTTCATACCGAGTAGTTTCCCTAGTCCGGAGAAGGTCGCGGTGGAGGGGGAGGGGTGGAGTAGTCCTATGTTTGGGATGACGCAGGCGGTTGGGGGGTATAGGAGTAGTCAGTGGGCGAGTTTGGAGGATTTTAGTATTCCGGCGCCGCCGCCGGGGATGGATGGGGATGGGGATGGGGATGATGAGTAGAGGGCTGGTGGAGTTGGGTGTGGATGGAATTCAATTGGATAGCAATGCAATGAGACTCGATGTGGATATGGATCTTGCATTCTATATGTCTATGTTTACGGATGAGAACGTAGTCGGTTACGCGACCTCAATTGGGTTTCATGGAGGGGTCGAGCACGTTTACAGGTGCGGGCAGTGGCGGCCGCGTCGCGCCTGCGGGCTGCGCCTTCGCTTCGACCACAACCCTGAACTCCAAATCGCCCACTGTCAGCATCAAACATTCATCAGACATTCCTCAAGGGATGCTTATTGGCTTACTCGATACCAGGTGTACGGTAGGCATACTCACGCCGACGCAGTGCGCGCGCTGCTCAGCCCTCAGCTGCAGCTTCGCCCCCGCCACTTCAGATGCCAGCTCTGTACTGGTAGTGTGATAGGTTGAAGTCAGCGCACAATGCAACTTCAACCGGGGCCTGATGCCTCAGCCTGGCTGCATGGCGTTGGTATCGATTCCAGTGCTTACTCTTGATTTCGCGCGGTCATATTCAGATAAAGACTGACTCCGGCCTTGCGCTAATCCGTCCATCTCTCAGCCCGTCATCAGTTCTGATCATTCCGATGGATCCCATTAGCGCGGTCTCCATCGCGACGTCTATTGTGACATTTATCGACTTCACTGTCAAAGTCGTACTCCTCGGCCACGATGTTCATCAGGAAGGCACCACCATCGGCGTTTCGGAGATCGAGCACCGAGCGCAGGAACTCAAGTCCTGGGTCAATGGCTTACGTGCACCAATCAGCGGTCGTAAGGACTCACTCAAAGATGAATATGAGGTACGTCCTAAACCCAGCTTGTGTAACTGCATGAATGTATGAGGTGCTAATTGTTGAAGGCTCTTGACCGCATCATTGCAGGTTGCTCTGAAGTTGGGACGGAAATCATCAAATATCTTGAGGACCTCATCCCAAAAGCCAAAAAAAGATCTGCATGGGCAAGTTTCCACATTGCCCTTCAGACTATCTTGAAGAAAGAGCAAATCGAAGGGCTTGTCAGCAGGCTTGAAGGCTATGAACAGGACCTTTCGTTACGACTTCTTGCCCTGCTCAATGCGAAGACGGATTTGCACTCTTCAGAGGTAACTCAGCGCCTTGACAATCTGGAGACGGCAAGTAATCGCATTGTGCAGATTTTGACGTTCACACAAAGTTCTTCAGAATCATCGGCGTCACCTAGCGATCTTACGGGGGATCCCGAAACCAAGAGCGAAAATACCAGGAGAGAGAAAGTGCTCCGCATCATTCTGGGGCTTAAAGATGGCACCACACTTTCAGTCGCAGACCAGAAATTTGCAATTGCTGGCCAAGAAGACTCGGCCCTTGGCAACTCAATCGAGCGTGTGATCACGTTCAGAGATCAGTCCAACACGGAGCCTATGGAAACGGTCTCTAACGATCGATTCTCGCCGCTTTCGACCGAAGTTTTGGCCGCGCTACATTATCGTGGGCTACAAAGCAGATACAGCGATACAGCGATAGCCCATCATGACACATACGAATGGATCTTCAAAGCACCCGAGGAAGACCGTCGTTGGTCAGATTTCGCGGAATGGCTCCGTAGTGGGAACAGTCTATACTGGATTTCAGGAAAGGCCGGAAGCGGCAAGTCTACGTTGATGAAGTATATTTGCTCAAATCCTCAGACGACTCAGCTCCTTGAGTTTTGGAGAGATGGCTCTACGTTGCTGCAGGCCAGGTTCTTCTTCTGGGCGGCTGGCCATACCCTGCAATTATCTCACGAGGGTCTATTACGAGGCCTCCTGTACACGCTACTTGCGCAATGCCCACGGCTCATACCGTCCGTCTTTCCCGGAATTTGCACCGAGATCGTTGCAGGACGTGAGTTGGATCTCACCTGGACGCTTCCAGAGCTTGTTCAAGCTCTTGATTTGCTCGTCGAAAACTCCAAAGGTCTCAAAATTTGCCTCTTCATTGATGGACTGGACGAGTACGCTGGATATCACGGTGATCTTATTCGTGTTTTCGAAACACTGTCTTCCTACGAAAACGTGAAGCTGGTGCTGTCTAGCCGACCCCTGACGGAGTTCACTGACGCCTTTCACAACATACCTCAGCTTCGGCTACAAGACCTGACGTATCAGGACATGATGAAATTTGTTTCTGATAGGCTGGATCACTCCCGGGGCTTAAGAGAAATGGAAGAATTGGATCCAGAGCTTCGCTCAACCTTGGTGCGCGGCCTGTGCGACAAATCAGCCGGCGTTTTTCTCTGGGTGGTATTAGCGCTTCGTTCAATCCTAGACGGACTACAAAACGGTGAGACAGCATCTACGTTGCAACGCAAGCTTGAATCGCTCCCCTCGGACCTCTACGAAATGTATAAGCGCATGTTCAAATTGCTAGACCCAGCAACGCAAAAGAGTACGGCTCGGATGATTCTCATAATGCTGAGAAACAAAGAAGTGCCATTTTCCGAGCCAATGAGCCTTCTTCAATTAGCTCTAGCCGTCAATGAGGATGCTACTGCTGAGAAGGCTATCGCTGAGGAAATGCGGATCATGCCGTCAAATAAGAGACGATCACTTTGCTTATGGATGAAGAGGAGGATCGATGGCCACACAAAGGGCTTACTGGAAGTCACAGGCCAAGACAACGTCGCTGAAAGAGGCTCTTCTTCTATTGATGCATGGGTCGAATTCTACCACAAGACTGCGATCGACTTCTTCCGCTCGGATGAGACATGGGACCTACTGAAGGCACAGGCTGGCTCTGACTTTGATATCGACCTTACTCTACTTGTTGCATGCCTTCTCGAGATGAAGGCATTGCCTTCAGAAACAGCGATTGTAGCGGATGCTAACCGTTCTGTTGCGAACTTGCGGCAGGGACTTATGTTTGCCAGCTTTCTGGAAGAACGTAACCTACGTCCCTACACGGCGTTATTAGACGATATGGAAAAGACTATGAGGCTTCACTGGGCGAAGGCGACAATGTACAGAAGGCGAGCGTTAGGCGACGAATGGACCGCAACGAGAGATGTGACTTTCGAACTATTCGCCGCACAACAGGCCAAAAAAATCAGACGCGAGAAGTTTCATACCAAGCAGCATCCTTCCTTCTTAAGTCTTGCCATTGTATACGGCTGTTATCTTTATGTTGCCGACAAAGCCTCATGGGAAGAATCCATCACAGCCCAACAACGAACTTCGCTGACCCGTGCACTCGTGTGGCACTACATGGAACGAGAATTTATACGGATTGGCCGATCAGGTACGAAGGTTGTTACTGCGATTCTCCAAATCCTTGCTACGGATGCCGAAGCTGCTACACGCATGGATGTATACCAATGCTGGAACCTGTTCGCCAGTTATCTATCTTCTGTATCCGTGAAAGCGTTGCAGTCTGAAGATTTGAACAACACAATGGATCTATGCCTCGCTTTCCTCAATCATCGCGAACTCCGAGAACATCTTAAAATGACTGCTTCAGGTGTCGGATGTCTGCTCCGGAAATACCAATCTAGAGTCGCAGCCGCATATTCATCCGGCGCAAAGGGCGATAGCACCCAGCAAGATCTAGACGAGTTCAACACGAAGCATGACAAGGCTCAGAATATACTCGCAACCGAATGGAAGAAGGACAACAGCGAAGCTCGGAAATGGCCTGGGTTCGTGTTCATTATCCTCATAACACTCTCGTCTTTACATCTCCTAAGTTACAGCATGTTGTTCGGTTCGCTCAGTGGCCCGGATACAATACGAGACCTCTAGGTCTCTAGCCGACAGCGATCTCTCTATATTCTCTTCTCTGACTCGTATCTGTGTGCGAAAATCTCGAACTCATTCCACCCCATTCCATAGTAATGCGATAATCCATACGATGGCCTATGGACGATGCGCAGCGAGCCACTTCCGACTTCAACAATACGAGCGGCGTACCCGATGCCCGAATCCCGTAATCAACAATGGAGACAGAAGTCCAACGGTGAAGTTATCTAGCCACAGAATCTTGGAAGTTGGAACGGCGACGACGCGCTTCAACTCAAGCTTCTGAATCGAGTAGGCACTAGTGTAAACACGTCCATAGTACTATAAGACGCCACTCAACCAGTGACAACCATTGATATCTCTGCAATCGTTTCATGGTTCAAGACGAACAACCCTGTGGCGCACAAAACCATCCCTCACGATATGAAGAACGACTGCTGCACACAGCTAATATACACAAGATTCAAGAGCGATCAAGTTGCAATCAAATGGTGTACATGCATCATGCAAGTCTACTTCATAATAGTCCCATAATACCATGCTATGCAAATCTATCAACTTCTCCCCCAATCGCGTGACATCCATCCTCCAGCCACGCCCCCAGCCAGCGCCACCACAACCCCCCTAACTCAAATCAAACCCAGCCCCCGAGAAAACACTATACAGCAACTTCTCCTTCAGCGTCGTCTCATCCTCATACATCGGCAACTTCAGCAGATTAACACACGTACTCGTACTAGGCAACCTATCCTGATCCCTCCCCGCATCCCTAATACTAAACCGCGGATTCAGCGTACCAAACCCCAGCAGCGGGGCGCGCGGCGTGCTCGTCACAAACTTCAGCACCGCACGGCGCTCATCATCGCTCATCTCCTTCATGACCTTCCACAGGAGCTGGATGGTCGGGTGCTCAAGCCCGTCGTCGCCAATGACATAAGTGCCGCCGTAGATGGTGTTGCGGCGCAGGTCTTCGATGTCGATGGACGTGCGGGTACCAGAGATGAGGGTCTGCAGTTCGGATTGGTTGAACATGGAGAGCCAGGAGGGTTGGATCATGGTGGCGAGGCCGCGGAGGAAAGCCGTGGTTTGGGCGTAGGGTTGGTTTTGCAGGCGGTGGCGCGCCATGTAGCTGATGTACACAAGCCGGTTCTGGTTGGTGACGGGGGTGTTTGAGCCGTCGGGCTTGAGGTCCTTGGTTATGGCTTTGGTCTTCTTGGGTGACGTGGTGTGGTCTACGATGACGGTGTCGGTGACGGTGAAATTGAGCGAGAAGTCTTCGACGTCGCCCGGGTAGGTTTTGAGCTTGTGAAGGCCTTGGTATAGCTCTTCGTCTAGGTCGCGGAGGTCGTTGAGCGTGGGGCGGTAGCCGGATTCGTTGGGTGCGGAGCCCGTGCCGCCGGTTAGTGCCCATTTGCGTAGGAAGAAGGGGGCGAAGTTTACGTCGACTAGGATACCTTCGTACAGACATTTGCCGATGATGCGTCCTAGGAATTCGTAGCGTTGAAGCAGCTCAGTGATCTGCGCACGGTACTCTTGTGTACCCTCGCGTATGCCGGCTTGCCGGAGGGCCTCTTTGTGCTCTTCGACTGCGGCGGGGTTGGGGTACAGCAGATGTTGGTCGTTCTCAACAAACATGTCGATGTACTCAGTCGGCATGAACGCTCGGCTGGTGACGCTGGTGAGGAACTCCTTCGTAACACCACCTCCATCGATGCCCGCCTCAGGAGCGCCAAATTGATCCATGAATGTAATCTGGATTGGCTCTTTCAAACCCTGACCTAGTTCATAGAATTGCTCGAAAGCATCATCGAACTCGTTCTCTCTCCTGATCCGTGCCGTATGTTTCTCGAGTTGGCTGCGAGCGTTTGGCTGCTGCATAGTCCGGAACCGCCAGAACTCAGGATCCGCAGATCCTCGTCGCTTGATCATATCGAGTTTGACGAACTCGCGAAAGATCTGAACACGAGTGGTGAAGGGTATGAAGAAAGGCATATTCTGCAGGATCTCGAGACGAGGTGCTACGGCTTGCAGGTATCGTCTCCGCGAAGCCTTGCGCTGCTGCCGTTGTAGCTTCTCCAAGCGTCGTTGTGTTTGTGTGCGACTTGTGCCAATGAGTTGTGGCGTGTCGTCGAATTCCTCTTCTTCCAGGTCGTCAAGATCTTCCGCGTCTTCCTCTTGGATCTTGTGCCGCGACTCTTCCTCCTCAACTACAGCCGGAATGAATCCTGTCATGTCGAAGCGCGAGACCATGAGCCAGTGGTCCGAAGGCAGGAACTTGCGTCGCGAGTCGCGCTCGTACACCATACGAAGAAGTCCAGTGACCAGACCTTTCACGTAATCTATCCTCAAGCCTGCGACACCACCTATTGATGGCTCAGCATGCTCTTTCTGGGCTTGGTTGTCCATGACTCCAGGATTGAAGTAGCTAAGACTCCTGTTATTGCCTCCCATATCCTCTTCCGAGGTCGTAATGTCTACTGCGTTGAAGTAAAGTGTGAAGCCCAAATTCTTCAGGAAAGTCGTCAAATCCTTCACCTCACTCAGAGGCAGGCCACTGTCGCGGATCTGGCCCGAGTAGATGTCTTTCTGCCCCGAGGTGAAGAACTCCTCGTCGTCGGTGACTTTGAGTACAAAGGTATATAGTTCTAGGAAGACCAGAATGACCCGCCATTCATCCGTGGTGACTGCGTCGCGATCAACCTGTTGTTGCGCTGGCTGCCAGAAGCCATGCTGCGTTAGTCCGGACGTCCCTGGGCGGTCGGAGTTGTTCATGTTTGAAGACTTCGGCTTCAAGAGTCCGATAGCTGCCCTCGAGTCCCTGAAGATAGTGGTAAAGACCGATGATCGTTTTGATGCTTCCCAGAAGTATCTGATCGCTGGAAGCTTCCTTGCGCTCTTTCCAGACGCCTCTGATGGGCCGATGTAGAGCCACATTCGTATCTCGTCTCCGCGACGAGGGAAGAAGCGAAGCAATGCAAGCGCGTAGTTTGCAAGCTGCCGGGCTTCTTCGACTTTCTCATCATCTGAAGCCTCCGCTGACTGTGACGATCCGGCCAAAAGACTTCCAATACCTTCCTGATGTACCAGAGAGCGGACTTGCTCTTTCAAGAAATTCGACACAGCGCTGGAGTCTTGTTCGGCACCGTCGTCTTCGGAAAGCTCGGCGATTGGATGATCGTCATCTACAATGTTGATTGGCAGGGAGTTCAACAGAACCGATACAACGGCTACAAAGTCTTTGTGAACAGCGTAGGCTTCGGGAGTGTCGAAGTTGTGGGCGTAGCGGTGAAAGTAAATGAAGTTTCCCAGTAAACGCAGTCTACTTGATGTGTTCTTCAACTCGGATTTGCTTTGCAGTCCTGCCCTCTTGGAAAGTGTCGCCAATGCGTTTGCGAGTAGCTTGTAGTTGATGGCGTCGGCGAGCGAGTCGCGGAACTTTTGTAATGGAGGTGATGTTGAGTCCGAGCCTAATAGTGGGAGAGTCAAGAAGTGTATACCGAAAGCCTCATAAGCATCCAGTGTGT
>Ga0265797_10005940_pt1 | contig 17572 bp, 21 predicted proteins | sample P2T30metagenome_FD_192433 | JGI IMG/M metagenome (GOLD analysis project Ga0265797, IMG submission 192433) | Plant litter microbial communities from East Loma Ridge, Irvine, California - P2 T30 | ecosystem: Environmental > Terrestrial > Plant litter > Unclassified | place: USA: California...
AAAAGTCTTACCTCACCCAGCGAGAGACCAGACCGACCAACAACAACGAAGACAGCAACACCCCACCCCACAGCCCAACAAGTATCCCACCGCTTCCCCTCCGTCCGAATCAACATCGTCATCATAACAGCCATCACCCGGACCCTCGCCATCCACGATTATCTCATCTGGTGCCGACCCTTCTCCCCGACCTACTACTAGCTCATCATGCCTAGACTCGTCTTGTTTCCCAATGTGGCGACCGTCCTGTGCTGGCCCGCCGAGCGCGAGGGAGATCCCAACTCGACCGTGCGGACTGTGGTGGAGATTCGGGGTGGCTTGGCCGGGGATGGACTGTGAGAAGGTTTGGTGTTCCGGTTGGGCGTTAGGTTGACTTTGTGGGCGTGCGTGCGGGGAGTTCTGGGGCGGTTCGTGGAGCTGCTGCTGGTTTCGTTCATGTCTTGATGATGGAATTAAGGGGGGGGGTATGTGGGAGACGGGGGAGGGGTCGTTGGAAGACACGTTTGGAAATTGCTGTCTTGTTGTTGTCGTCTCTGAGACAGGGATTGCGGAGATGGGAGGAGGGAAGAGGGAACGTTGTTCGAGTGATACGGGTAACTGGTCCTTAATTGTGTACACCTACATGGGGCCATTTATTACCTTCGTTCGTTAGCAACCTGTGAGACACACACACACACACTTTTCTTCAAAGCTTCGCTTTGATCTTCGTGCCTTCGCCGTTGAGGAAATACTCCTTGACAGCCACCTTTGCCTTCTCAACCACACTGGCATCTTCAACCGTGGCCGGCACCGTCACCTCCTTGTCAAAGTTACCCTCGACAGCATTCTCCAACATCTCCTTCAGAACCCGGCGTAAAGTCTTGCCAGACCTCGTCCGCGGGATGATCCCAGGCGCAGCGATGAAACCGCTCAGCGACGCGATCGGGCCAATGGAAGCCCTGACCTTCTCATTCAGTTCCTTCAGCAAATTTGGCGGAGGGTCCGAGATGGCGATGAAGGCAAACGGCACGTGGCCCTTCATGTGGTCCGGCAGGCTGACGACGGCCACTTCGGTGACTTGCGGGTGCGAGCTGACGGCCTGCTCGATCTGGCCCGTGCTCAGGCGGTGGGCGGCGACGTTGATGATGTCGTCGCTGCGCGACATGATGTGCACGAAGCCGTCCTCGTCGATGATGCCCGCGTCGCCCGTGTCGAGCCAGCGGCCGTCGAAGCGCTTGAGGTAGCTTTTGTAGAAGCGCTCGTGGTCGTTCCATAGCGTTGTGAGGCCTGTGGGGGCGAGGGGCGTGCCGAGGACGATGTTGCCCATTTCTCCGGGCGCTACTGGGTTGCCTTCGTCGTCGACGACGCGGATGTCGAAGCCGGGCATCGGCTTGCCCGCTGAGCCTGGTTTGATCTTTATCGCGTCTGTGCCGCTGATGTCGTCGTGCTTGAAGCCGGTTGATGGGAGCAGAGGCAGGCCTGTCATTGGCGAGCCCGACTCGGAAGACCACCAGTTGTCGATGACATGGGCGTTTGGTGCGCAGTGTTTGCCGAGGAGCTTTTCGTACATCTCGACGATTGAGGGCTCGCTCCTCTCTCCCGCTAGGAACAATGCTCGCAGGTGCTTGAGCCCGCCTTTGCGACCGCGTGCTTCGAACAACTTGTTGTCTGGGTCTTCTTTTCGGATCGCGCGGAGTGCTGTCGGCGCGGTAAAGAGTGAGTTGACCTTGTGCTCTTCTACAATACGCCAGAAAGTGTCGGCGTCAGGAGTGCCGACTGGTTTGCCTTCGAATAAGACAGTCGTCGCTCCAGCCAGGAGAGGAGCGTAACAGATGTACGAGTGGCCCACAACCCAGCCAATGTCGCTTGCTGTCAAGATCACATCGCCAGGTCCCTTGATGCCGAAGAGGTAACGAATGCTCAAATTGAGCCCAACCGCATGCCCGCCTGCCTCTCTCAGTACACCCTTGGGCGTTCCCGTCGTGCCACTGGTGTAGATGATGTATAGACCATCGCTGCTCTTGACGGCGACATTCTCGGCGGTCAGGTTCCGTTCTTTCGCAGACTTGACCAGAGTATGCCAATCGCGTTCGCCTTGCTCTTTGTTAAAGTCGTTCCACGGGCTCTGCTCTCGCTGGAAAACAATTGTCCTGGCGGGTTTGTGCGGGCTCTGCTCTATGCCGCCTCGCACCATGGGCTGATATGACAAGGGCCCCTTTGCGCCTTCGATACCGCAAGAAGCTGTGAGGATGGCCTTTGGCTTGCTCGCTCCAATGCGTTGAGCCAGGGAAGACGCCGAGAAGCCTCCAAACACCACAGCGTGGATGGCGCCTAGGCGAATAGTGGCCAATATTCCAATCAGAGCCGCGGGTATCATTGGCATATATATCAAAACGACATCTCCTCTCTTCACGCCTTCTTCCCTCAGCACGCCGGCTAATGTCGCGACTTCTTGTTGCAGCTCGGCATAGCTGATCTTTTGCTTGTTGCCCGAGACGGGACTGTCCCAGATGATGGCCGTGGTATCGCCGTTGCCGGCTTCCACGTGCCGGTCGATGCAGTTGTATGATGTGCTGATCTCTCCTTCAGGGAACCACGTCCAGCTTTCATGGGACGAGCCATCTCTGAGCTTCTTGGTCGCCTTCCTGAATGCCGATGTGGGTGATGACGTCCATGTCAATTGTTGTGCTTGGTGGGCCCAGAACTTGGAGGGGTCCTTGAGAGATGCCGCGTGCACGTCGGAGGTGATGTTTCGGGAAGGCATGACAGACAGGCTGTATATGCGATGGGTGTACGGAACTGGTTTGTAGGTAAGTAATATCAGGGTGTCACAATCGACCTACAGGCGAAAGAATCATGGCTACATGATGTGTCTATCATGCATTGACGAGCCGAGCTTATGCAGGGCCGGCACGGTTTTGGTTTGTCGGTTGAACGGACATGTCGCGTGGGAGGGGAAGCTTGGAAGAGACGAGACGAGACATCACTTGGCCTCCCTCAGTCGTCGCTCCCCACAACTCCGCACTCCGCAATACAGGAAACCATGTTCGTGCTCCACACTCCGGCGTGCAAGGTTACTGCTGCCATTATGCTCAGAGCAGCTTGTCCGTGATTACTTCGCCGGTCTGGCGATTCGGCTTACCTTAGACCGTCTGGTATTAGAGATTCGGTTCAGTCTGTAAACAGATGTACTAGGGTTAGGGTTGGGGTTGGGGGTTGGACCCAAGCCGAGGTATATCTATCAAACAATTGAAATGCAAAGTATTCACCTACACACTCGACAAACCTTTACTTCAAAATGGCCACAGTAATCTGCCACGACATCTATGGCAACCAGCACCAAACACCGGCCAAATCACTCCAATGGCGTCCGGCTACATACGTCGTCTTGATCAAAGACGACAGCGTCTGCCTCCTCAAAGCAAAAAATGGCGATTACGACTTGCCTGGCGGCGCAGTTGAGCTCGGCGAAGACCCAAAGACTGCGGCCATACGTGAAGTCAAAGAGGAGACTGGTCTCGACATTGACGAACCCACTCTCCTAGGAGTAGAGTCGAGTCTCTTCCGGGCTGCTCACTCGGATGACCGAAGTTATCACAGTCTGTTGATGTACTTTCAATGTACAAAATATGCTGGGAACATCTCCAATCAAGGCTTCGATGAGTATGAGAAGCAGCACATGGAGCTTGCTGAGTGGGTCCCGATTGCAAATTTGGACGAGATCAAAGTCGGAAGCACCGTGGACTTCAGATCATATGTATGGCAAGCTTACAGGATGCGAACGTGAGCTCTGGGAGAGCGAGCTCATACCTACATGTAGATACATACAACGTCTTGGTCTTCATTGAAGACAACTGAAAGGAGTATTGCCCCGACATCACCGCTTGCCGATAACAGCCTCTGCCACGGGTCCACAACCCGATTAAGGAGGATTTGCTTCAAACCTCGCGATGGCGACTCAGGCGAGTCAGCATTTGATTCGATGGGATACAAATATACAACCCTAAGCGAGCTGCAGGGCAAGGATACGCGACAGGGATGCACTAAGGTTGTGATCCGCCGAGCCGCCCCAGGGCATTATCGTTGTTCTCGCCGATCGAAAGACGCGTTCTCGTCTTCCAAATCTTCCTCTTCCCATTCCTCTTCCACGACAACACGCACAGCAAGCGGAGCTGGACTGAAACCAGTCAACCACTTCCCACCAAACATGCCAATGGCTTATCGTCACATTGGCTGACAACACGGCCCCCAACTACTGTATTCGATCCGCATAAAGTTCACGCTACTGGCAAGACCGCGTGACAATCACGGCAACAAGCGAAAACCGAACATCTGCCACGACGAGTGCCTGGTAGCGAGCAAGACGATTGCAGCTTCGCCCACGGTGATTCGGGATGCCGATGTCGACGAACAAGCCACTACTGCCTTGAAGAGCGGGAGTTATGCAGTAGTGACAAGCAGCCCTATCATCTCTACCACAATCTGGCCACCTTGACTTCCCCATGCAGACATGCAGACACGCGCTAATATGCGGAGGATGGGTTGAGGTAGGGTTGACTTGACTTCCTCTTGCGAGCTTCTGCTTTACTTGTACCTCATCCATCTTTCTCATCTTGTTGACCAGCAGTCACCAACAATACCACTCTTTTCCCCTGCCGTTTAATCGCAACAAACAGACATTCGTCCAGGCACTACTCACTATGCCTACGGCTTCTGCACTATTTTCTTTCCCTTGAACTCTGACTTCAGGCCACGAAGATCTGCCACTCATTCGTTATCACTACAGCCGTAGTGAACACCAAACCCCAATACCCAGCCAAATCAAGGCACCAGAACGAGTTCACCAACCCAGCCAGCCCAGCCCAACGCAACAAATCCAAACCTGATATCGCCCATTCCGACAGCGACCACTCGAAAGCGCCAATCCCTCTGCATTCGACCATCCCCAAAGCGCCAATCCCATCAGTAAATCAACCACAGATCCCATCGCGCCAATTCGATAGCACCAAACCCCATCATCGACTCAATCCCGCGGAGACATCCACCACCTCCAGTTGCGCCCCGTCTCACTATGCTGGCATTCAAGGTGGAGTCATGGATCTGGTACGGCCTTGTGCTGTTCATAGCCTTCAGTCGATTGTACGTACCGAAGGCGCTCCCCTTTTCCGCTCTCTCTGGCTCTCACGATGCTAACAACATCTCGAATCAGTGTGTCACGGCGCATGGCTCTCGGCTCTTTTGCGAAATTCGAGGCTGATGAGTATGTGATGTGTGTCATTCTCTGCTTCTACACGGTCCTCATCGCCACAATCAATATTGTAGAGAGTACTTCTTCAAATCTCCTGCCTCCGGGCTACGACATTGAAAACATGACGCAGGAGGACCTCGCCGAACGAACGCTCGGAAGCAAGCTCGTCCTCGTTGTTGAGAACTGCCAGATTTTGGTCATCTGGGGAACCAAGGCATGTCTTCTGATCATGTACCTCCGCTTTACGACTTTCAGGAAGGAGAATTTCGCCATCAAGGCTGTGGCCGCATACGTGGCCATCTCCTTTGTCATCATGGAGGTCTTGTATTTGGGAGTCTGGTGCCGGCCTTTTCACAACTACTGGTAAGTCGTGGTCGTCCTTCTCGCGCCGGCCAAGATGTTTGCTAACAACACTTCTCAGGGCCGTTCCAACCCCCGATCCACAATGCGACACCGCCATCAACCATCTGATCACGAATGCCGTCTTTAACATTTCATCGGATGTGATCATGCTAGCGCTGGGCATACCGATGTTTGCACGCATACAGCTGCCATTGTCTAAGAAGATCCCTCTCGTGGGCATCTTCTCTCTCGGCATCTTTGTCATAATTGCAGCAGTCCTGAACAAGTACTACTCATTCACCGCTCCCTTCGACGACGACTGGGTGTTCTGGTACGTCCGCGAAAGCGCCACGGCCATCATCGTCGCCAACCTCCCATTCGTCTGGCTGCTGTACCGCAGGATGTTCGGCATCCGGACCACCAGCGTCACCGGAAGCAAGAGCAGAAGCAAGAGCGGAGGAGGCTTTGAGATTTCCCTCCGCTCCAGGCCGGATTCAAAGACTCTTTCACGACTCCAGCCTCCACGGCCTCGGAAGATGTCCGACGACAGCCAGATGGCTTTGGGACAGGGCAAGTCGTATATGTGCGAAGTCACGACGTCGGAAGCCGAGGAAGAGTCACATCCGGGAGGGAGCTTCGACGACAAGATGTCTGACGGCGCTGCTCCGACCACGCCGCCTAGATCTGCCCAGGATGTGAGATCCCGCGAGATCAACGTTACCACGGAGATTTCGTCCACATCTATGGAGGCAGCCATACTGTACAGTAAGAAATCTGTGCGCTCCCTCACCTGAGGAAATAGCAAATCATGTTCTGATTCCTGAGCACAATCCATCTCATGTCCTCGATGAAGCCATTTTTCCAGTGCTCGTATCTAGCCATCCAGGCCGATCACCGTCAGAAATTCGCGGATCTCGAAGTCCATTCCGGAATCCTCACATTAACGTTCAAGCGCCAATTTGTTGACCGCACAGTGGTACGAGCAGGTCTACAATCAACACATCGCATATTCTACCAAGAGATATCGATATCCCTTGGCGCTGAACTAGCAGCCAGCACTGCAAATCATGTACATATCCAAGGATCCTCTTTCTCGGCCGTAAGCCCCAGGCGGTGGACAGCTCGTTAACGCAGCCAATCAGCACCACCGCAATACTCATATCCCCCCCACATCGGCCCGAGCATTGTCTGGTTCTGGCCAAAGGCAACTGACAACGTTACTTCGATAAAGTGCTCATATGGGCTCAGCACTTTCGAAAGGAACACCTCGAACAAAATAACTAAATATAATCGAAGGTCTTCCTGCTTCATTGACAAAAAACAAGTCACCTTCGCTCTCCAACCCAGAATTTACAACACCCCATCGAAATCCGCCCACCCCAGTCCACGACAACAATGGCCTCGCCCAAAATCTCCCACTTCGCCCTCCTCGTCTTCCCCCAATTCGAAGTCCTCGACGCCTTCGGGCCAACCGAAGTCCTACACGGCATCGGCCACCCCATGGTCAACCCCAAAGGCGGCGACATCAGGCTCAGCGTCATCGGCCCCAGCCTCGAACCCGTCTCTACAGGTCCCGCAAAAGGCGACCCTTCGCCGCTGAAATCCAGGGTCGCGCAGACCATCGTCCCCACCCACACTTACGACGACCCGCCGCAAGACGTGGATGTGCTGATTGTGCCGGGCGGGTTCGGGGCGGGGCCTAAGGCGCTTTGGGGCGGGGCGTGGGAGCCCGAGGGGTTGGAGGGGGTGGTGAAGTTCTTGAGGGGGGTGTATCCGGGGTTGAAGCATTTGTTGAGTATGTTTTGGATTTCTTTCTTTGGAGGGGCTTGGGTGCAGCAAGCGATGTGACGTTATCTTCGGGGCATTGACTGACAGTTCGTTTTTTGATGTACAGCTGTCTGCAATGGCGCTGGCCTCGCTGCTCGCGCTGGTATCCTCGACGGCCACAGGGCTACCACGAACAAGCAGATGTGGAGCTTGATCGTGCCGTGCGGTCCCAAGACGCACTGGGTTGCGAAGGCCAGGTACGTGTCGCAATTTCTCTCACTTTCACAAGCATCGAATTACTAAGTCACGCAGGTGGGTTGTCGCCGACAACAACAAACTCTGGACGGCCTCGGGGGTGTCCTCGGGCACGGATGCCATGTTGGCTCTGATCGATCACATCTACGGCAAGAACGATCAGGGGGTGTTCTTTGGGGATCTTATTGGTGACGGAATGGAGTGGAACCGGGTGCATGATAGTGGGGATGATCCGTTTGCTGTTAAGCTTGGGGTTGAGGATGTGGTTCCGCAGTGATTGGGATGGGTTGATGTTGGTGCTGCAGTTTGGAGCAAGAGACATGGACAGGACGATCTTCAGTGAGATATAATCGCATGTCATTGATGCTATTGGTGGGTTCGCATCGAATGATCGGGACGATTCTTGAGAACGACGCTGACGATTCTTGTAACAATAATGTGCGTCGTGAAGCCATGTGTTCCATTTCCAATCGTTGTATGTGACCAAAGTCGACCTGACCATGGAGGCTAACACAACGAGTCCGCTTTGAGAGGTTTAAAGTCAGTGATCGTCCTCGGGCCTTTGAAGCGGAAACTAACCCAGCAGATCGAATCAATCAAGATGCGGTCAACCAGCAATTATCTGGATTCCGAGCCGATCCACGAACAAAGGCGATTAGGACCATAAAGGATGACAAGAGTCTAATCTTCGCAAGACTACCGCATTGCACAGCGTCACAAGGCGCCGTGTCCAAAACGCAAGTCGCCAGTCGCTTGATGGGTAAATAGTTCTCAAGCCAAATATGGCAGAACGCTTAAACCACTGCGATGCCTTCAACAAGACGACAATATTCGAGAAGACAATGACAGTCGGTTATGAGCCCTCAGCCTCAAGATTTCTCATTCTCGAACGATGACAATCATAAATCGTTGTCATCAATTAATTACATCAAGTCCCGCGGACGCCGAACTTGCCTAAAGCGTAAACAGCCAGCTAAACGGTGGGCCCGTGGGTTTTTTTTTTGGTCAACACACCACGCTCTTTTGAGGAAAACAAATGGCCCAGGTTTGAGCTTCTTTCTCTTGCCGATTTCTAGCGTGTAAAGTGACGGGCCGCTACGGCAGATTCGGCAGACAGATGCTCAATCGGTGATCAATTCGCAAGAAGGTCCGTTTGAAAGTCGCTCAAGCAGGCAAGTCTTGGGACCCGAATGCCAAACTATGACAAGAGCTCGTTTGATAGCGCTATTTAGGGCTGCTGGGGTGTGTGTACAGTGGTTGTGAATGTTGATATATTACAGGTCTCCCAATTCCGCGAGGTTTTCTCCCTCTTTTTCTCCTTCTATGATTACACATTATCGCAAGCATGCCCATCTCGAGCTTGCCCGTCGTTCCCATCGAAAGGTTTGCCGACACTGTCGCTTCCAGCTTTTAATAGTCGACGATATCCTAGTTTCAGGCTGGACAGCACTAGAGAACAAGCGTGCCCTGGGCAAGGTTCTTGAAGCTGTCGCTCCAAACGCCCAGTTGACTCTCGCCCAGCCACAACTGCTCAAGCGCCTGCCGGATCGACATGACAGACTCGAAGCCAAGACCTTCCTGAACTGCTTCCAGACGCTCCATCACGGTCTTCCTGCGAACCTCATCTATGGCATGCGCTCCGGCGACGTAGAGCGGGAACAGCGTGCAGTTGTGCGCTTTGGAGTCGATCTCCATGCTAGTGATGCATGCCAGACATGCATGAACGTGTTGCTGGACAAGAAAGTGCGAAGTCGGAAGGCAGCATACTGATCGATAAAGGAAGATCAGAGCGGCGTGCTGGAATGCTCGGCATAGTGCTTGGGAGAACACCGCTGCTTTACGAGAGGCGTCGTCGTATGAGTCGCTCATGTCTGTCGGGTCAAAATCTGCAAGCGAAGGATATGACGGCCGGAGAGCGCGTTCAAAGTGGTCGATCTTGTTGACCACGGGGTTGTTGTCTCCTCTGATGTCGTGCGCGTAGTGCGCTAATTCTGTCATGACTCCGAAAATAGAGGCAAAGGTGAGGGTACCGTGCTGACCAGTCTCCCACCAAACAGGCCCAGACTCGATGTCATCCCAGATGTCTTTTGAGAAGCTCGGCCGGACATCACGGAGCATGGCGTTTACAACGTCTGTGGTTGCAAACTCAGAAAGAAGCATGCATGTCTCTTTACCGACAGATTTAAAGGCGGACTCGAAGCCGCCAAGAGTGTGGACGATCGCGACTACGCCAGCATGGTGTGACTGCGTTGATGCGTGAGGCTGCAAACAATCGACAAACCCATCCGAGTGGTAAAGAAGGAGGACTGCCAACAGCAATGCCTGGAGAGCCGACTTGGGAACGAATGAGTCAACGAGGCGTCCTCGGATGCCGGCCAGGCATTTGACGCGCCTGTTGATGAGACTTTGACTGGAAGGCCCCCGATCTTTCAACGCACGGTGGGCCTCGGCGAAAATGCATGCTGCCTGGAGGACCGGCTGAGATTGCAACGCAATCGATATAGGTGGCTGACAGGGCGAGTCCGAAGTCGAAAGAAGAGGCCACAGTCGGCCACGGAAGTAGTCAAGTGCCCTCTTCTCGGGCACATCAAGAGGCGTCTGGAATGAGAAAGGTCCGATTGTGGGAGACGGGATGACAGTCGTCCGGCTTCTCCGCGCGTCCCACCGCAAGAGGACTTTATCGTAGCAACATTCTGCGCCTGAGACCAGACAACGTTGACATGAAGGCTTCAGGAGGTCGCATTTGACCCTGCGCTGCTTGCAAGCCCAGCAAGACCCTTCAACCGTTCGCTGGCGCTTTGGCGGTTGTTGACCTGAGAGAGGCGAAGACATGTGGTGCCGGTGACACCTTCATATGGGCAGGCTGTCTTTGGCAAGGTGGTAGGAAGAGGCGCGATCCATTCAATAACACTGTCGTCGTTTATGGATGTCCATGGTATGTTGAGGGCCGGAAATCGGCCTACGGTAGCAGGGACATGGAACTTTTGATTCTTCCGCGCCTTTACTAGCGCCGATTGATTGTGGCCGGTCCGACTCGCGCCCAGGATGGTGGCGCACGCAAGGCGAAGATCCGAGGCTCCACGCCGTCAATTCTGAACATCAGTGAGATTCAGATGTTGAGGCTGCAGCCGGTAGATTTTTACAGAAAATGATTGAAAATATGTGTTGTAGCACAAAAGAGAAAGTCGTCTTGCCCGGGAACAATCCGTGCCCATATTCGCGAATGCATGCCCAGAGTTCTTGGCGGCGCACTTACGTGGGAGCTTTCCAATCCTCAGAATCATCAAGAACTGCCTCCATTAGACTTTCTATCACGATCGGTCTAAGATCAATCCACAACAACTCGAGATCACAATCTGACGCGAGTCTGAACTCTGTCAGTATGCTAGCACAGCTGTTCTTCTGGCCCGACAAACCTGATCCCCGACGGCGAAGTATATGCACAGCCCGAGTCTGACCTGCAGATACAAGTGTGCACGAGCGGCGCAAAAGCGTATCATGTAGCGCTCTTGTGCGTCCATTGATTCCAACTTGCGAGACAAGGAAGCGGGCGCGAGTGGTGTGGTGCGAGCCATTCCTTCGTGCAAGTCAACGACGTCCAATGGCATCCCGACATGTACTGCCTGAAAGCACGTCGTAGCACAAGGTATAACATTTCCGGCTTATGCGTTTGCTAACGCACACCGACGATCTCATGCAGCTGGCTCAGCTTTGGCCGAAGGTATTGTCAATTTCCACGTGTTTAGTTTCGGCATCCCACGACTCCGTGTAGCTTTCAGATAAGTACATGTATCCTCGAGTGCGCTTTTGAAGCCCGCAATCACCTTCACTCAGCAAGGACATCACAGGAGGCCATCATGGGCTCAGCAGGTATCAAGTTTCCCACGATCCCGGTCTCGGTTACTGAACACCCAGCGACTCTACCTGAAGCAGACATATCGGACGCGATCGAGAAAGAAGTCATAGCAAGCGCAGCGTTACCCGCACTTGTAGACCTGGAACCAGCTGCGTTGACCGAAAATGCGATCTGGCGAGATCTTATGGCTTTGAGCGGTACCTTCCGAACCATCCACTCCCGAGATCTGGTAGCAAAGACATGGCGACATCTCTCCGGAAGAGCCAATATCACGGATCTAAAAGTCACTCCGGGGACTTGCACGATTCTTCGATTTGGACCCAAAGCTTGCTGGCTGCAGGCGAACTTCACTTTCAAAACAAGCGGCGCATGTCCAGCAACATGTTCTGGAAGTCTGGGGCTCGTGCCACACGAAGGCGCTTGGAAAATTTGGCTAATCACGACGCTTCTCGAACAACCGTATGGATTTCCTGATGTCGATGATCTAAGACCTGGCCCGGTGCAGGTCTACCACCCCGATCGCCTAGATTGTGTCGTGGTGGGTGGTGGGGTTGCTGGTCTCGGAATGGCGGGTCGCCTGAAGGCGATAGGTCTCTCATACGCTGTGATTGACGAGCACGCCAGTGTAGGGGATGTCTGGGCGAAGGCTCGATACGATTCGGTCAAACTGCACACTTCACGAGACTTCAACCAGATGCCTGGAACCCCGCGGACATTCGGGCCCGAAGATCCCTACTACCTCAATGGTCAAGATATTGCGACGGGCTTCCAGAAGTACGTCAAAACGTTCGGGATCAATGTGATGAACAGCACAAAGGTGGTGTCCGCTAGTTTTGACACAGCAACAAAGACCTGGACAGTCCTTGCTGAACGTGACGGATCAACGTTGACCTTTCACGCTCGTCACCTGGTGCTCGCCACAGGCAGCATGGGGACAAACCCAATTACGCCCGAATATGCTGATCGACAAAAGTTCCAAGGAGACACGATCCATGCACTCGACTGGAAGAACGCATCACCCTGGAAAGGCAAGAAAGGGATAGTGATCGGCTCTGCAAACACAGCCCACGACATCGTCGCCGACATGGTGAAAGCCGACTTCGAATCCGTCACTCTCGTCCAGCGCAGCAAGACCTGGGTAATGCCAGGTTCGACCTTCAGCACGCTCACAGACCCCGTCTTCAACCCGGAAACACCCACCGAAATCTCGGATCGCATCTTGATGGGCTACCCCGTACCGGTGCAGCGATTGATCGCCATGGAGGGCATTCGCGTGTGTGCAGACACGCACCCAAACCCGGTCTTTTTCGACAAGCTTGAGGCCCGGGGTTTCAAGACTGAGCGCTACGGCGACCTGTGGGGTCTCATCTATGACCGTGAGGGCGGGCATTTCTTCGACGTTGGGTCCGGCAAGCTGATTGCGGATGGGGAGGTCAAGGTCAAGAGCGATGCGTTGCCGGTTGCGTACAACGAGACTGGTTTGGACTTTGCGGACGGGAGCAAGATTCACGCGGACGTGATCGTTTATGCTACGGGCTACAAGAGCGACCTGAAAGACTGCGCCAGGCGCATCGTCGGTGAAGAGGTGGCGGCGAACCTGGAAGGTTTCTGGCAATGTGATGGAGAGGGCGAGCCCCGTGGCGCGTGGAGGGACATTGGACGTGAGTACTCTGGTTCTTGCTCGAAGACAGCCAATACTGACGAATTCGCTTAGATCCCGCGCTCTGGTATACTGGCCACGGATACGCTGCTGCCCGATTTGGCTCGCGTTTCTTAGCGATGAGGATCAAAGCCGATATTGAAGGGCGGCCAATACCGCAGTGGACGGAGTCGTTGTGAGGCATCTGGGTAGAGTGCGACGACTTTCTAGTCCCTCACTTATTCGGTGTTGACTTGATAGAACAGCTCGAGTGTGGCAGATACAAGCCGCGGCTTTGTGATACGCCCTAATCTCAAGCGTGAATCTTTGGTGGCTGGCACAGCCTGTGATCGGGCGAAAATGGCCGAGGAGACGATGGAGCTATCATTGGATGGAGGTATTGGAAGCTCAGGGGCACAGCAAGGCTGAGACATGGCGAGTATGCTTTCATCGCCGGTCACGAGCGATATCAGCTGGGCTTCGTAGTAGTAGCACGCGACTGTCCCTCGAGCGATATCACATTATCGCTCTCACCATGTATCGTCGATAGCCCCGCAAGTCGGTCAAGTGAGGTAATCCGGTAGTCAAGTAGTGGGGACGGGAGAGTCGAGACGACCAAAGGGAGAGATCTCGTTGGCAGAGTTCCGAGTCTCTCCGCGGCTTTCGCGAGTCGGGGCCTTGGGCAAAGGCCGGCATGGTCAAGAACTAGCCGATCCGATGATATGACCACGCACTGCCTGTTCTGTGAACATTCTATCTAACCTCCCACTACTTCACTTCACACCTCAATACACACTTCTCCCTCACCCCACTCTCCACTCAACCCTCATGCGACGCACGTGGACTTGACCTATGATACCAACACGCGACAACCCGTCGTGCCCGAGCAGCAATTCTCCCGTCCTCTAGACACAAACCACGCACGTCTCTCACGCGCATCCACACCAAATGACGCTGTGCACACTGGCCCAAGACAACCTCACTCAATGAGCTCCTCGAAATCACCTCTCGTCCCGGACCCTCTCCCCAATCCGAACTCCATCGCCAACATGTCGTCGCCCCAATCGCCGCCGTCGACCACCACTTCGTCATCGTCAATAAAATCCCCCATCGAACCAACACCCTTGTACGGACTGCGCTCGTGGCTCTCGCAAGTCGTCGTCGCCTCTTTCATCGCCGGCGGTACCGCAGGCGCCGTCTCCCGCACAGTCGTCTCGCCGCTCGAGCGCCTCAAAATCTTGCTGCAGGTGCAGAATGTCGGTCGCGAAGAGTACAAGATGAGCATTGGGAAGGCTCTGGGCAAAATGTGGCGCGAGGAGGGTTGGCGCGGTATGATGGCAGGCAATGGCGCGAATTGCATGAGGATCGTGCCTTACAGCGCCGTTCAATTCGGCAGCTACAATATTTACAAAAAGGTATGTCATATTCTCCTTTTCCTGCGATGCGATTTTGGAGGATACTTGGGCGGTCAGTGGCAGGCAGCGGCAGATGGCAGCGTCAGCCGCAATGCCAGTAGCATATGGAAGGTTTCGTGATGGTGTACATACGTGAACAATTGTCGACGCCCATTGCGAGATCGAGATTTTGAAGGTTCTTACTATAACCTCCTCCCTCCCTCCAAACTAACCAATTCAACAACAGGGCTTTGAAACCACACCTGGCGCAAACCTTTCGGCCTTTTCACGACTTTGCTGCGGTGCCCTCGCAGGCATCACATCAGTAACCTTCACCTACCCACTCGACATCGTCCGTACCCGCCTTTCCATCCAAACCGCGTCTTTCGCAACATTAGCAAAAGAAGAGGGTCGCGCTGCTGTAGCGGCCGCAAAACGCAAGCTCCCAGGCATGTGGGGAACTATGAAGCACATGTATGCGACGGAAGGCGGCATGGCGGCATTGTACAGAGGCATTGCACCGACAGTTGCAGGCGTTGCACCCTACGTTGGGCTCAACTTCATGATCTACGAGAGTGTGAGAACATACTTCACTCCCGAAGGTGAAAAGGATCCGTCGGCCATTGGCAAACTCGGAGCCGGCGCGATCTCAGGTGCTGTTGCGCAAACATGCACATATCCTCTGTGAGTCTGCCCAATGCCAGGTCTTGGAGGCGCGCAGGATCACTAACAACTTTCACAGTGACGTTCTCCGACGCCGATTCCAAGTTAACACCATGTCCGGCATGGGCTACAAGTACAAAAGCATCTTTGACGCGGTTCGCGTAATCACAGCACAAGAGGGTCTTGCCGGCCTGTACAAAGGCATTAGCCCAAACCTGCTCAAGGTGGCACCATCGATGGCCGCCTCGTGGCTGAGCTTCGAGATGACGAGGGACTACTTCCTCAGTCTCAAACCTGAAGAAGACGATGACATTTGAAGCACATTGAGGAGCTTCAACGAAATGGTATCAATAGCAAAGGTGCAATCATAGCATCATTATCGGCAAAGACAAGAGCAAGACTCGCATTGACCTTACGGTCGTATCATCACAGCGAACAAGCATTACAGCATCGGCGTCTTCACATCCAAGTCTTATAGGATAGGGACTGGGAAGGGAATGGGATGATATTCTTGCGACCGGAAAAAGCCTCGAGAAAGATCGAAGCACCCGGCATTCCGGATCTTTAGATCTTCTGCGGACGGACCATCATCATCATGCAGCGAGGCGTTCCAAGAGGAGCGCATCACAGAGATACAAAAAGGCGGACATCGAATAGCCATTTCCAAAGAGAGGCGAGAGATAAACATGGGAGGTTTGGAACTCCTAAGCCGGACAGGCATTGCAACAGCGGCATGTGTATAGTATCCTTTTGACCTGCAGCTGTTTACACGTTCTCATCATTGCTATTGCTTCTTTGAGAATGACATGCAACCTAGGTGTTTGCTCGGGTACTGCAGGAAAGTGACCGGCCGGCCCTCCGCATTAGATTGGTGAGCCGAGGCAGAGGCGTTGCGTCGATCGATCCCGCAGTACCTCACACAACACATATGGATAGACACGAACGAACTACCACCATCAAAAGACGACGACACATATCACATGGACGAACTGATGGATTGACTGCAATAGACCCCTCGCTACTAACCCTAAACCCCAATCAATCAATTAATCGCAACATCAACAATGTCGACCACAATTCCACCACGACCCATAAAGCGACTCTTAGTCGTCAACAGGTAAATACACCAATTCCACTTCACGAAAAGCATGAACATACCACCACGACAGAAACAAACACCTAACATACACTTCCCACAGAGGCGAGATCGCCTCCCGCATCCTCTCCACCGCCCGCGAACTCGACCTCGAGACCTTCGCCACTTACACTGACAAGGACTTCGCCCACACCTACAATGCATCCCACGCTCTCCACCTGCCGTCACCCGGAGCATACATGGACATCGCCTTGCTTGTCGACCTGGCGAAGAAGCACTCCATCGACGCCGTCCACCCTGGCTACGGCTTCTTGTCCGAGAGCGCCGATTTCGCCGCCGCGCTGGCCGCCGAAGGGGTGCAGTTTGTCGGGCCCGATGCCGAAACACTGCGTCGCACTGGCGATAAGTTGGCCGCTAGAATTCTGGCGGAGGAGTGTGGCGTTCCGGTCTTGCCTGCTTTGACGGAGCCGACTGAGGACGTGCAGGTCGTGCGGGCTTTCGCGGAGAGGGTAGGATTGCCGGTTATGGTCAAAGCTGTCGATGGGGGTGGTGGACGGGGGATTCGTCTGGTGAGGGAGATGTCCGAGTTGGAGGGGTTGGTTAAGAGGGCTGTGGAGGAGAGTGCGAGTCGGAGGGTCTTTGCTGAGAAGGCGGCGGTAGATGGGTGGAGGCATGTCGAGGTGCAGGTTCTGGGGGATGGAAGGGGTGGGATTAGGCATTTGTGGGAGAGGGAGTGTAGTTTGCAGAGGAGGTATCAGAAGATTGTCGAGGTTGCGCCTTCGACCGTGAGGGATCGGGGGCTTGTGGGGCGGGTTGTTGAGGCGGCGGTTAGGATTGCTGAGAAGGTGAGTGTTGATTGAACGTTTCTTGATTATAAGGCGCCTTGCTGACTTGTGATATCCAAGATCCAATACAAATCTCTGGGAACGTTCGAGTTCTTACTGAACCCTTCGACCGAGGAATTCTACTTTCTGGAAATCAACCCTCGTCTGCAGGTCGAGCACACCATCACCGAGTCGATATGTCTAGTGGATATCGTCAAGGTTCAATTTCAGATGGCGCAAGGGCTCAACTTCAACGACACAGATCTGGCCAATTTTATCCAAGACCCCAAGACGCCACCTTCGCAGCGTTCGATCCAGCTACGCATCACAGCCGAAGACCCAGAAAAGAATTACTCCCTGAGCATCGGCAAGATTCAGTCCTTCCACTTCCCATCCGGCAACGGTATCCGCGTCGACACCGCCCTCGTCCACGGTGCACCCGCCATCGTGAGCGCAGACTTCGACTCCGTAATCGCAAAGCTCATCATCACAGCCAGCACATGGGACGC
>Ga0265797_10005941_pt1 | contig 17569 bp, 17 predicted proteins | sample P2T30metagenome_FD_192433 | JGI IMG/M metagenome (GOLD analysis project Ga0265797, IMG submission 192433) | Plant litter microbial communities from East Loma Ridge, Irvine, California - P2 T30 | ecosystem: Environmental > Terrestrial > Plant litter > Unclassified | place: USA: California...
GCAGCGGTCGCCGGTGGTGTCGGCACGATCTCCGGCTCGATCATCGGTGGTCTCGTGATGGCGCTGCTGTCGAACGGCCTGCAGCTGATGGGCCTCGAGTCCAACCAGGTGCAGATCATCCGCGGTCTCGTCCTGCTCGTCGCCGTCGCCTTCGACGTCTACTCGAAGTCGCAGGGACGCCCGTCGCTGATCGGCGGCATGATGCGGCAGTTCCAGCGGAAGGACACCGAGCAGAACACGGTGGCCGCCCAGCAGCCGCGGTCCATCGAGGACCAGCCGGACAAGATCACCCTCCCCTAGTCCCAACTCCCCACACCGGGGCCTCGGCCCCACACCTCCTCAACGAAGAGAAAGCAATCACATGCGCAAGAAGATCGTCGCCGGCCTCAGCCTGGCGCTCATCGCGGGCCTCGCCCTCAGCGGTTGCTCGGCACGCGGCTCGTCCGACGACGCCGGCAGCACCAGCACCATCAAGAAGGGCGACCTCATCGGCGTCGCCCTGCCGGCCAAGACCTCGCAGAACTGGGTCCTCGCGGGCGCCGCGTTCAAGAAGTCGATCGAGGACGCCGGCTTCAAGGCCGACATCCAGTACGCCAACGCCGGCAACCCGGTCCCCGACCAGCAGTCGCAGATCTCGGGCATGATCACCAAGGGCGCCAAGGCCGTCATCATCGGTGCCGCCGACGGTTCGCAGCTGACCGCGCAGGTCAAGTCCGCCAAGGACCGCGGCGCCGTCGTCATCGCCTGGGACCGCAACATCCTGAACACGAAGAACGTCGACTACTACGTGGCGTTCAACAACTTCAAGGTCGGCCAGCTCCAGGCCGAGGCGCTGCTCAAGGGCCTCGAGGAGAAGAAGGGCGACAAGCCGTACAACGTCGAGCTCTTCGCCGGTTCGCCGGACGACGCCAACGCCACCGTGTTCTTCAACGGTGCGATGGACGTCCTCCAGCCGAAGATCGACGACGGCACGATCAAGGTCGTCTCCGGTCAGACCACGTTCCAGAAGGTCGTCACGCAGGGCTGGCTCGCGCAGAAGGCCCAGTCGCGCATGACCGACCTGCTCGCGCAGTACTACACGGGTGACACCGAGCTCGACGGCGTCCTGTCGCCGAACGACACCCTCGCCCGTGCGATCCTCACCGCGACCAAGGCCGCCGGCAAGGACAACCCCGTCGTGACCGGTCAGGACTCCGAGACCGCGTCGATCCCGCTCATCATGCAGGGCACGCAGTACTCGACGATCTTCAAGGACACCACGAAGGAAGCCCAGGCTGCCGTCGACCTCGTCTCCACCCTGTCGAAGGGCGACAAGCCCGACACCAAGATGGACAAGACGAACAACTACAACGGTGTGAAGACGGTCCCCGCGATCGAGCTCGCACCGGTCCTCGTCACCAAGGACAACGCCGTCGAGGCCTACAAGGGCAACGACACCCTCGAGGAGCTCGCCAAGAAGGGCTGATCTCCCCAGCACCACGGACGGCCCCGTCTCGCCTCGGCGAGACGGGGCCGTCCTGCGTCGTCCGGGGGCCGACCACACGGCGGACGGGAGGCTCGGTGCACGTCGTGATCCGTGCCTCCAGTCCGCCGTGTGGTCCGCCCAGGGCACGTGGCCGCGCCCGGTCCGTGCCCGCGTCCGTCAGGGGTGGGCAGCGCGCAACCGGCGCGCGGCGTCGGCGAGGTGCGGGACGTCGGTGCGGGCGGTGCCGAACACCAGCGCACGCGTCGTGTCGAAGTACCGCCGGGTCAGCCGCTCCCCCAGGTCGGACACGCGCGACCACGGGATGCCGGGCTCGCTCGCGGTGACCCCGGCGGGGAGCACCCGGACCGCCTCACCGATCTCGACCAGGCGCATCCGGACCGCGTCGTGCACCAGGTCCTCGGGCACCCGCTCGTCGTCGATGTAGCGCCGGATCGCCTCGCACGCCCGGATGACGTCGTCGAGGCGGTCGGCCACGGCACGGCGGATGCCGGGCTGCCCACTCACAGCGGCACCGCGGTCCGGACGACCCCGGGGCGCATGCCCGCGGCGTCGACGACGTCGACCCGGACTCCGAGCAACCGTTCGGCGGCATCCTGGATGCGCATCAGCGCGAAGATGCCGAGCCCCGCGTCGACGTCGACCATCAGGTCGACGTCACTGTCCGGGCCGTCCTCACCCCGCGCGACGCTGCCGAAGATCCGGGGGTTCCGCCCGCCGAACCGCTGCACGATCTCGATGAGGTCCTGCCGGGCCGCGACCACGCGTTCGAGGAGCGGCGGGGGTTCCTCGACCGGCTGCAGGTCGATCGTCGTCGTGAAGCCCGCCGCGCGGAGCATCCGCTGCAGGGCTGCGAGCGACGGTTCGCGCCGACCGTTCTCGTAGGTGCTGATGACGCTCTGCGTGACGCCCGCGCGCTGGGCGAGCTGGACCTGGGTCAGTTCGGCGCGTTCACGGGCGTCGCGGATGAGCACCGCGGCCGACAGTGGCGGGGCGGACCGTGGGGGAACAGCGGACATGCTGCAACGATACACAGCATCCAACATTTCGTCCGCCGCCGGAGCGGCTCACGCTCAGCGGGGGTCGGAGACGTCCGCCCGGTGGAAGTTCTGCGCCGAGCGGGACGCGGTCGGGCCACGCTGGCCCTGGTAGCGGGACTGGTACTCGGCGGAACCGTAGGGCTTCTCGGCCGGGCTCGACAGCTGGAAGAAGCACAGCTGTCCGATCTTCATCCCCGGCCACAGCTTGATGGGCAGCGTCGCGACGTTCGACAGCTCGAGCGTCACGTGCCCGGAGAACCCGGGGTCGATGAAGCCCGCGGTCGAGTGGGTCAGGAGGCCGAGGCGACCGAGCGAGCTCTTGCCCTCGAGCCGAGCGGCGATGTCGTCGGGCAGCGTCACGACCTCGAACGTGGAGCCGAGGACGAACTCGCCCGGGTGCAGCACGAACGCCTCGTCCGGGTCGGTCTCGACCAGGCGGGTCAGGTCGGGCTGGTCCACCGCGGGGTCGATGTGCGGGTACTTGTGGTTGTCGAACAGCCGGAAGAACTTGTCGAGCCGGACGTCGATGCTCGACGGCTGCACGAGCGAGGCGTCGTACGGGTCGAGGCCGATCCGGCCTGCGGCGAGCTGGGCGGTGATGTCGCGGTCGGAGAGCAGCACGGACGAAGCCTAGCGGCAGCGGGCGTCGCGCCGGTATGCTGCCAGGCTGCCCACCGCTCGGGCGGGCGGCGTTCGGAGCAGCGATGACCACGTACACCGTCGACGAGATCACGGTGCCCGCCCCCATGGACGACGACCCGGCGACCGTCGCGACCTTCGCCGAGTGGCTCGCGGTGTCCGACGGCGCCGAAGCCGCCGTGCACGGGCTGCACGAGTTGGCCTGGACGCCGGAGGAGTACCTGCCGCTGTGCCGCGAGCCGGGCGCCCCGAGCCGGCTCGTCGTCGCCCGAGACGACCGCGGCACCGTCGTCGGTGCGGGCTCGTACGACACGAAGCAGGAGCCCGGCACCACCAACTGCTGGCTGTCGGTCGGCGTCGACCCCGAGCACCAGCGCCGCGGTGTCGGAACGCTGCTCGCCGACCACCTGGAGTCGATGGCCCGCGCCGACGGCCGCACGCAGTGGAAGACGTACGCCGTCTCGCGGCAGGTCGGGCCCGCATCCGGTCCCGGGTACGTGCAGGCCCCGACGGGGTTCGGCGCCGTCCCGGAGGACGAGGCCGGGGTGCGGTTCCTGACCGCCCGCGGCTGGCACTTCGGCCAGGTGAACCGGATCAGCCGGCTCCCGCTGCCCGCCGACGCATCCGTGGTGCGCGGACTGCACGAGCGGGCGTCTGCTGCCGCCGGTCCCGAGTACCGCGTGCACGCCTGGACCGGTCGCACGCCGGAGCAGTGGCTCGACGGCATCGCCCTGCTCGAGACCCGGATGAGCACCGACGCGCCCGCCGGGGACATGGAGGAGCCCGAGGACGTCTGGACCGCCGAACGGCTCCGGGAGCACGAGGACGAGCTCGCCCGGGCACCGCGCACCCTGCTCACCGTGGCCGTCGAGCACGTGCCGACGACCACCCTGGCCGGTTTCACGCAGCTGTCCGTGCCGGACGACCCCGCACGGCCGGCACAGCAGTGGGACACCCTGGTGCTCCGCGAGCACCGCGGCCACCGGCTCGGATGGCTCCTGAAGGCGGTCGGGATCCAGGAGCTCGAGCGGCAGTTCCCGGGGCGTCCCTCGGTCATCACGTTCAACGCGGAGGAGAACCGCCACATGCTCGACGTGAACGAGGCCGTCGGGTTCGTCGGCGTCGGCTGCGAGGGCATCTGGGAACGGCGGGTCTGAGCGCGCATCCGAGGGGCCGCCGTCCAGCCGACACGCCTACGATTGGACGGTCATGACCGTCACGTCACCCGAAACCCAGCCCACGGGGTCAGCGCCGGACGCCGCCCCCACCACCGGGCGCTCGTCCACCGTCGCGACGGTCCTCGTCATCGCGATCCCGCTGGCCGTCGCGTGCTCGATCCTCGGGCTGACGATCACCGGTGCCTTCAGCGCGAGTCAGCAGCTGGTGTCCGCCGGCGACGTCGTCGAGTACGGCCTGCCGATCGCCCGCGTCGTGCACGACACGATGGCAGCGCTGACCATCGGCCTCCTCATCGTCGCGGCGTTCGCGCTGCCCGCGCAGAAGAAGGACCACGGCGCCCTGTCCAGCGTGCAGCACCGTGCGACCCGGTGGGCTGCAGCGACCGGCGCCGTCTGGTTCCTGGCCGCCGCGGTGAGCATCGTCCTGACCGGCGCGAACACCCTCGGTGTCCCGCTCACCAGCCCGGTGTTCGCCCGCAACTTCATGCTCTTCGCGTTCCAGGTCGAGATCGGCCAGGCGCTCGTGGTGTCGGCTGCCGCGATCCTCGTCGCCACGGTGGTCGCCGCCTTCGCCACCCGGGTGACGACCCTGGCGTTCGCCACCGTGATCGGCCTGTTCGCCCTGCTCCCCCTGGCCCTGTCCGGGCACGCCGCCGGCTCGCTCGAGCACGCGAACGCGGTGAACTCGCTCGCGATCCACCTGGTCGGGGTGTGCGTGTGGGCCGGTGGCCTGGTCGCCGTGGTCCTGCTCCGCACCCGCACCAAGGGCGCGACCGGACGCGTGATCGCCCGGTACTCGACGCTCGCCGGCTGGTCGTTCGGGGCCGTCGCGTTCTCCGGCATCGTCAACGCGTCGCTCCGCCTGACCGGCCCGCTCGACCTGTTCACGACCACGTACGGCTGGCTCATCACCGTCAAGGCGCTCATCCTCGTGCTGCTCGGAGTCGCGGGGATCGTGCAGCGCCGGAAGCTCGTGCCCGGGCTCCTCCGCGCGCCGCTCGACCGCCGCCTGTTCACCCGGTTCGCCCTGGCCGAGATCGTGTTCATGGCCGTGGCCATCGGTGTCTCGGTCGCCGTGTCCCGCTCGCAGCCGCCGATCCCGCAGACCCCGGCGACGGGCGAGGACACCCGCTCCGGCCTGATCGGGTTCCCGTTCCCGCCGGCACAGACCACGCAGACGTACCTGACCCAGTGGCACATCGACTGGGTGTGGCTCGGCCTGGCCGTCGTCGGGGCCGTCTGGTACCTGCTGGCGGTGCGCAAGCTCCGGAAGCGCGGCGACGCCTGGCCCGTCGGGCGCACCATCGCCTGGCTGATCGGCTGCGCCCTGTTCATCTGGACCACGTCGGCCGGCCCCGCCGTGTACGGCATGATCCACTTCTCGTCGCACATGCTCCAGCACATGCTGCTGATGATGTTCGTCCCGCTGCCGCTCGTGCTCGGCGGCCCGGTGCTGCTCGCGCTCCGCACCTTGCCGGTCCGGAACGACGGCTCACGCGGCGCCCGCGAGTGGCTCATGCTCTTCGTGCACTCCCGCTGGATGCAGTTCCTCGGCAAGCCCGCCGTCGCGGGCATCATCTTCGCCGGCTCCCTCGTGGTGTTCTACTTCACGCCGGCGTACCAGGCCGCGATGCAGTCGCACGAGTGGCACGTCGCGATGATCATCCACTTCGTCCTGAGCGGCTACCTGTTCTTCTGGGTCTTCGTCGGCGTCGACCCGGGCCCCCAGCGCCCGCCGTACCCGATGCTCATCATCACCCTGCTGGCCACCCTGGCATTCCACGCGTTCTTCGGCGTCGCGGTCATGACGTCGCAGTCGGTGTTCGCGATCGACTGGTTCCACGCACTGGGCCAGACGAACGACGCCGCACTGCTCGACGACCAGCACACCGGCGGCGGCATCGCCTGGGGCGCTTCGGAGCTCCCGATGGTGTTCGTGGCCCTGCTCGTCGTCCGGAACTGGATGCGCTCGGACAAGCGCGACGCGAAGCGCCTCGACCGCAAGGCCGACCGCGACGGTGACGCCGACCTGAAGGCGTACAACGAGCGCCTGGCGGCGATGAGCAAGCGGGACTGACCCGCAGCACCGGCTACACGGCGGGCGCGGCCCCGGTCAGTCTCCGTGGACGATGCAGACCGCGTCGAGGTCCATCGCGGCCTCGAGCGCGGCCGAGATCCCCGATTCCCCGTCGGGGCCGGCGGGGGTCACGGTGTCGACCCACCACAGCGGCGTCGCCAGGGTCGGGGCGTCCGGCAGGATCCGCTCGACCTCGTCGAAGGAGTCCACCCGGCGCACGCCGAGCACGGTGATCACCGGGTGCGTGGCATCCCGGCAGACCTGCATCATCGGGCCGTCGTCGAGCGCCCGGACACCCCAGGTCTCGTCGTGCAGCAGGAGCGCCTCCGCCACCTCGCGCGTCTCGACCGGCTGGCGGCAGAGGATGGTGACGTCACGCGGCACCCTGACCGCCCACCATCCGGTCGTCGCGGACGTGTCCGTCGAGCGTGCCCTCGTCGTGCGCGGGGTCGAGCGGTGCGCCGCCGACCAGCTGCAGGAAGCGGTCCTCGTCGATGCGGTCGAGGAACGACTCGAGCGCTTCCCAGCCGTCCTCGAAGCGGACGATCATGCCGCCGTCGTCAGCCGCGTCGGCATCCGGACGGGCGGCCGAGCCGGAGCCGGCCGCGAAGGTCGCCGTCGTGGTGCGCGGCGGCGGCCAGACGCCGTCGCGGTCCAGGAAGCCCGCGGCCTCCGGGCCCACGACGACGGCAAGCGGCGACGGTTCGCCGTGCGAGACGGCCCGGACCAGGTGGTCTGCGTCGCCGCGGCGCTGCATGACGACGCCGAACACGGGGACGACCTGGTCGGCGACCCGCTGCACGGCGTCGAACATCCGGTTCGCCAGGCCCGGGTCGGTGTTCTCCTCGGGCACGGTGAGCACGGCGGACATCGTCTCGACGACGACCCCGCCGACCAGGTGCGCGGTCATCGTCGCGGAGAACCCCTCACCGACGGCGTACGAGGTCGAGATGCCGGGTGCCTCGTGCTTCGCGTACTGCGTGACGACCCAGCGGTCCCACGGCACGGTGAGCGGTTCGGCGGTGCCCCACCGGGTCGGGCAGGTGCCGACGGTGTGGCACAGCGCCTCGATCGCGGAGCCCATGTCGACCGCACGGCCGGGGTGGTGGCGGAGGGTCAGGTCGATGCTGATCTGTCGCACCGAGTCGGCCGAGACGGGGTGCTCGGGCGACGGGGTGCCCACGAGTTCGGGGCCGCGGTGCACGAAGTCCTCGATGTCGGATGCGGCGACGCCGGTCCGGCCGTCACGCAACGTGCCGTCGAAGTCGGACACCGCCCACGCGGCGCCGTACGCGCCGAGCGCGTGCCGGAGCGCTGGGGTGATCGCCGCGGCCCGGCCGGTGCGGAGCACGACCGTCCGTCCGGCGTCCGCCGACCGACGGAGCAGCGAGGCGAGCGCGTCCGTCAGCCACACGACGGGCGAGGCGGACTCGACCACGATCGCCGAGCCGACCACGTCGTCGATGAGGGGATGCCTGACCATCCGGGTCCTCCTCGGTTCGGGGCTGGAACTCCCTGGACGGTACACACGGGGGCGACACCTGTCCGTCAGGCTCGCACCCTCACAGCGGAGACTCGGGAGGCGCGACACGCGCCCGCGAGACGGCGTACGGTGCGCGGTCGGCTGGCTTCCAGGCGAGAATCCGCTAGGCTTGCCGAGTCCCGTTCTGCGGGGCGCGCGAGTGTAGTTCAATGGTAGAACTCCAGCTTCCCAAGCTGGTAGCGCGGGTTCGATTCCCGTCACTCGCTCCGTCGGACGTACGCTCGCCGCATGTCCTCCTCCTCCGGTTCCCCCGAACCCATCGCACCCGTGGTCGTCATCGGTGCCGGGGTCGTCGGCGCTGCGACCGCGTACGCCCTCACCGCCCGCGGCGAGCACGTTCTGCTCGTGGAACAGCACGCTCGCGGCCACCACCTCGGTTCCTCGCACGGTGCGACCCGGATCTTCCGGCAGGGCTACGCCGACCCGGAGTACGTCGCGCTGACCACCCGCGCACTGGCGCTGTGGGAAGCGCTCGAGGCCGCTGCCGGCGAAGAGCTCATCGTCCGCACGGGTGCCGTCGACCACGGTCGGCCCGAGGTCGTCGACGCGATCGCCGCGGCCCTCGCCGACGCGGACATCCCGCACGAGTCGCTCACGCCGGACCAGGCGGCGGCGCGCTGGCCCGGCATCGCGTTCGAGGGGAACGTGCTGGCCCACCCCTCGGCCGGGCGCATCCGCTCCGACCGGACGATCGAGGTGTTCCTCACGCTGGCCGAAGCGACCGGTCTCGCCGACCTGCGGTTCGACACGCGGGTCACCGGGCTCGAGGACCACGGTGACGACGTCACCGTGACGCTGTCCGACGGCAGCGCCGTCCGCACCGCGTCCGTGGTGGCCGCGGTGGGCTCGTGGGCCCCCACGCTGGTCGGCGAGCTGCTCGCCGGACGCGGGGCGGGCCTCCCGGCCATCCGCGTCACCCAGGAGCAGCCGGCCCACTTCCCCAGCCACCTGCCGGACGCGGCCTGGCCGAGCTTCGTGCACTGGGCCGACGGCGACGACGTGTACGGGCTGCTGACGCCGGGCGAAGGCGTCAAGGTCGGGTTCCACGGCACGGGGCCGGTCGTCGACCCGGACCACCGGGACTTCGTGCCCGTGCCTGCCGAGGCCGAGCGGCTGCAGGCGTACGTCGCGCGGTACGTGCCGGGGGTCGACGCGACGAAGCCGACGTTCATCAGCTGCCTGTACGACAACTCCCCCGACGAGGACTTCGTCATCGACCGGGTCGGGCCGCTGACCGTGGCGACGGGGTTCTCCGGGCACGGCTTCAAGTTCGCGCCGCTGCTCGGCGAGATGCTCGCGGACCTCGCGACGGGCGGCGTGCCGCTCCCGCGCTTTTCCCTGCCGGAGCCGGTGCCCGCGCCCTGACGCCAGCGCGCGGTCGTTCGCGAGACGCCGGCGTGTTCGTTCGACGCCGTCATGTCGTCGAGACGCCGCCGAATCTGGAGGCGTCTCGAGGAAAACGAGGCGTCCTGCGCACACACCGGCGTCTCACACCCGCGCACACGCCGGCGTCTCGCAACCGGCCGCTACGGTGGGAGCCGTGCGCATCATCGTGGCTCCGGACTCGTTCAAGGGCACCGCGACGGCGGCGTCGATCGCAGCGGCGGTCCGTGCCGGCTGGCTGACCGAACGCCCCGACGACGACGTGGTCCTCGTCCCGATGGCCGACGGCGGCGAGGGCACGCTCGACGCCTTCGCGACCGCCATCCCCGGAGCCGTCCGGGTCCCCGTCACCGTCACCGGGCCGGCCGGCACGCCGGTCGACACCCACTGGCTGCGGCTGCCCGACGGCCGCGCGGTGGTGGAGCTCGCGGCGACGAGCGGCCTCCCCCTGCTCGACGCAGCGATGCCGGACACGGCGACGAGCCGCGGGTTCGGCGAGGCGATCGCCGCCGCGCTCGATGCCGGTGCCACGGGGCTCGTGCTCGGCATCGGGGGCAGCGCGTCCACCGACGGCGGGCGTCCGGTGCTCGAGGCGCTCGGACTCGACAGCGACGGAGCCGACACCGACGGCCTCCGAGCACTCCCCCCGCTCGGCGTCACCGTGCTCACCGACGTGACCTCTCCGCTGCTCGGTCCGACCGGTGCCGCCGCCGTCTTCGGCCCGCAGAAGGGCATCACGCCCGACCGTGTGGCGTCCTTCGACGACCGGCTCGCCACCTGGGCCGCGCGGTTCCCCGACGTCGACCCGGACACCCCGGGCGCCGGAGCCGCCGGCGGTGTCGGGTTCGGCCTGCTGGTGTGGGGCGCCACGCTCGCCGGTGGGGCCGCGGCCGTCGCCGAGGTCCTCGGGTTGCCGGCGCTGCTCGAGGGGTCCGACATGAACGGGGCCGGTGGAGCGAACGGGGCCGACGTCGTGATCAGCGGCGAAGGGTGCTTCGACGAGCAGAGCGCCGTCGGCAAGGTGCCCTCGGTGGTCCGCGACCTGACCGCGGCGCACGCTCCCGGAGCCCGCTCGATGCTCGTCGCCGGCGCGATCGATACCCCGCTCGACGACTACGCGGCCGCCGCGTCGCTCACCGTGCTCGCGACGCAGACCACCGGCGAGCCCGACGACGCCCTCGCCGACCCGCTGCGCTTCGCCACGATCGCCGGGCAGCGGTTGGCCCGGCTCGCCTGAGCGAGCAGAACGCCGCGAGCACCGCCGCGATCACCGACGCGAGCACCGCGGCGGCGCAGTACCGTGGCGGCGCAGTGCCCGCGCCGACGCGCCGCGCAGCCGCCGCGACGCGCCCGTCCGCGGACACAGGGGTGTCCTGGTTGTACCTCCCACCCGGCCGCGGCTGCGCGCACACTGGTTCCGGGCCGGAACCGGCCTGCAACGCACCACCCCCACGAGGAGATCATTGCGCACCGTCAACGCGTACGCGGCACCGTCAGCGACCGAGCCGCTCGTCAAGACCACCATCACCCGTCGGGACGTCGGCCCGGACGACGTCGCGATCGACATCGCCTACGCCGGCATCTGCCACTCGGACATCCACACCGTCCGCGGTGAGTGGGGCCCCATCCAGTACCCGCAGGTCGTCGGCCACGAGATCGTCGGCCACGTCACCGAGGTCGGCGCGAACGTCACCAAGCACAAGGTCGGCGACCGCGTCGGCGTCGGCTGCATGGTGAACTCGTGCGGCGAGTGCGAGAACTGCGTCGCCGGCCAGGAGCAGTACTGCCTCAAGGGCAACATCGGCACCTACGCCAGCGTCGACCCGGCCGACGGCTCGATCACCCAGGGCGGCTACTCGCAGGCCGTCGTGGTGAACGAGGACTTCGTCCTCCGTGTCCCCGAGTCGCTCGACATCGAGAAGGTCGCGCCGCTGCTCTGCGCCGGCATCACCACCTACTCGCCGCTGCACCACTGGAACGCCGGCCCCGGCACCAAGGTCGCCGTCGTCGGCATGGGCGGGCTCGGCCACATGGCCGTCAAGATCGCCGTCGCGCTCGGCGCCGAGGTCACCGTCCTGTCGCAGACCACCTCGAAGCAGGAGGACTCGCTCCGCTACGGCGCGAAGGCCCACTACGCGACGAAGGACCCGGAGACGTTCGAGAAGCTCGCGAACTCCTTCGAGCTGATCATCAACACCGTCTCGGCGAAGATCCCGATGGGTTCCTACCTCGGCCTGCTCAAGGTCGACGGCACGCTCGTCAACGTGGGCGCTCCGTCCGAGCCGCTCGAGGTGCCGGCCTTCGCGCTCATCCCGCGTCGGCTCAGCTGGGCGGGTTCCGCCATCGGCGGCATCCAGGAGACCCAGGAGATGCTCGACTTCTGCGCCGAGCACGGGATCCTCCCGGAGACCGAGCTCATCAGCGCCGACCAGATCAACGAGGCCTACGAGCGCGTGCTGTCCTCGGACGTCCGCTACCGCTTCGTGATCGACGCGGCCACGCTGGCGTAGTCGTCACCACCTGACAGACGGGAGGCCCGTTGCCGGCTGGCACCGCCCTCCCTCGCAGGCTCGGTCGGCGCGCCCCGCGCAACGCTTCGCGTTGCCACGGAGCGGGGCGCGCCCGTCTGTCGTCTCGGTTCCGTCAGCCGACCTCGTCACCGGACGGCAGCGCGCCGCACCAGTCGACGGAGCCCGCGTCGATGCTCGCCTCGAGCGCGCCGGAGGCCGCGTCGACGATGCTCACGAGCTCGCCGGTCGCCGACTTCGTCGCGACCGCGACGAACTGACTGTTCGGGGACGGGCAGACCGCGGTGACGCTCGCGTCGTCCGGGATCGTCACGGGCAGCCGGGAGGCCCGTCCCCCGTCCACGCGCACGATCCGTGCCGCGATGGTGCCGTCCGACCGCACGTCCCCCAGCACCCGCAGGTACGTGTCGTCGGACAGCTGGGCGATGCGGCCGAGGACGGCCGCATCGGTGCTCGCAGCGGGTGCCTGCAGCGCCGACTTCGACCCATCGGTCAGGTCCAGCCGCTCGATGCCGGTGCCCGTCTCGACGACGGCCGTGGTGCCGGTACCGACGAAGCCGTGCAGGTAGGTGGCGCTGCCGAGCCGGACGGGGTCGGCACGCCCGCTCATGTCGACGAGCACCAGGTCGTCGCCGCCCGTCCGGACCAGCGCGCTCTCGGTCCGCGGCACGTAGGCCCACTGGGCGACCGTCATCGGCACCGCGCCCGTCTTCGGCTTGCCGTTCGCCGCGATCGCCGTGGGCATGTGGGTGCCCGTCATGTCGACCACGTACAGGCCGGTGTTCCGGGACTGCCCGGTCGAGGTGTCGGCGTACTCGAACCCGAACGAGGCACCGTCGTCGGCGACGTGGAGCGCCGTGACGCGGCCCTCGGCGGTCGGCAGGGTGAGGTGTTCGACGGGGGCATCGGCGTCCTGCACGCCACCGCTCAGCGCCACGATGTCCACGGACGAGCTGGCGTCCGTGCCGCTCACGACGACCAGGGAACGGCCGAGCCGGGCGTACTCGGAGATCGCGGTGCCCTCGTAGACGGTGGTGGCGCCGCCCGCGTCGAGGGATCGCCGGACGATGCGGTCCTTCGCCCCGGCCTGCCCCGGCACGAGTGCGAGCACGTCGGTGCTGCCGGTGCGGATCGCCGCGGTCAGGTCGGACGTGGCGCGCTGCCCGGGTGCCCGGACGTCCGCGACCGTCACGGTGTACTCGCGGTCGTAGGCCAGGGGTCCGGCGAACTCGACGGCGATGGTGTTGCCGCTGGAGGTCACGGTGTGCGCCGCAGCCGGGCTGACCCGGACGTCGGCGGCGGCGACCTTCTGCAGCGCCTGGTTCGCCGTCAGGATCACCCGCTGGGCCGGACGGGTGACGAGACCGGTCGCGTCGTAGGACACGTCGCGGAGCCGCGAGCCCTGCTGCGAGCCGACGACCGCGGCGAGCGCGGCGACCACGGCGAGGACCACCACGACGGCGACGTACCGGCGGTGGAAGCGGTGTGCGACGGGGCGGCGCTCGCGGCGCTGGTCACCGTGGTCCTGGTCTCCGCGGCGCTCAGAACTCATACGGGTCCTCGGGCTGGGCGATGTCGGTGATCTTCGCGGCCTTGACGACGATGCGGGCGTCGGCGGACTGGTCCGGGTTGGCGGCCAGGGCTCCGCGGACGGTGACCCACTGGCCCTCGTCGGGGACGGTCCCGGTGCCGTCGCCGGTCACGACACCGAGGCCGACCGGTTGCGCGTCCACGGCGCAGCAGCTGATCACGAAGCGGGTGAGGGTGAAGGACCCGTCGTCGCCCGGCACCACGAAGCCCGTCAGTTCGACCTGCTTGCCGACCAGGGCCGTGGTGTCCGTGGTCTGTCGGATCAGCGCGGCCCAGTCCTTGACGCCGTACTCCGAGGTGTCGACACCCTCGCTGCCGAGCAGCTGCACCGCGGACTCCGAGCCGGTGGCGTTGGACAGGGTCGCGGAGTCCACGCTCCGCTGCTGGGCGGTGCGGGCGGACAAGGTCGTCGGGGGCAGGACGAGCATCGCGACGGTGACGCCGATCGTGACGACGGCGGCGGCTCCGCCGAGGGCGAGGCGGACGGCGCGACGGCGGCCTCCCGTCCGCTGCTGCTGGTGCAGATCGAGGTCGTCCTCGTCGTCGCCGTGGGTGTGGCCGTGACCCCGGGCGATGACGACGAGTGCGGCGACCGACGCGGGCACCCCGACGGCGGCGAGTACCACCGTGAACACCGAGTACCGCGGGTTGATGTACAGGTCGAGGTGCCCGACCAGCGCGAGCCACAGCGTGCAGAGGGCCGCGGCCAGCACCGACCCGAGACCCAGGTACGCGGCCGCGTTGCTGCGTGCATCAGACGAGGACATTCATCACCAACCCGACGGCTCCGGCGAACAGGACGCACACGACGGACAGCAGCACCAGGAAGCGGACCCGGAACGTCGTGCGCAGCAGGGCGATCATCTTGACGTCGATGATCGGCCCGATGATCAGGAAGGCCGTGATCGACCCGGGCAGGAACGTCGACGCGAAGGACAGCGCGAAGAAGGCGTCGACGTTCGAGCAGAGCGACACCGTCATCGCCAGGAGCATCATCGCCGCGACGGACAGCACCGGGTTCGAGCCGACGGCCACCAGGGTCGAGCGGGGCACGGCGACCTGGATCGCCGCGGCGAGGCCGGCACCGACGAACAGCGCCGGCATCATCGTCGCCGTCTCGCCGCCGAACTGCGCGGCGCTCTGCCGCCAGCGGTGCAGGCCGCGGGGCGCTCCGACGGCCGCACGGCACCGGGCCTCGAAGGCGGGGAGCAGCAGGTCGGCCGGACGGCGGTGCGCGGCGACGATCCAGCCGACGAGGTTCGCGATGACGAACCCGCCGACGATGCGCACCGGCAGGATCCACCCGGACCAACCGAACGCCTGCGCGGTGCTGATGATGACGAGCGGGTTGAGGATCGGGGCCGCGACGAGGAACGTGACGGCCTCGGCCGGCGTGAACCCGCGCATCATCAGGCCACGGGCGAGCGGGACGTTGCCGCACTCGCACACCGGGAAGAGCATGCCGATCAGGGAGATCACGGCGCGACGGCCGAAGGCGTTCTGCGGCAGGACCTTCTCGAGCGCGCCGACCGGCACCCAGACCTCGACGACGATCGACAGCACGATGCCGAGCACCACGAACGGCAGGGACTCGACGACCACGCTGATCGCCAGTGTGAGGAAGTCCTGCACGACGTCCGGCAGCCCGGTCGACCCGATGCTCGGGGAGAACAGCCGGATGCCCAGCAGGACGACGACGGCGAGCAGCACCAGGCCGGGGCCGGTGAGGCTCCGGGTGCGCTGCGGCGGCCGCGTGGTCGTCGTCACCGGGACAGGATAGGTGACGCCTCCTGCCCGGGGCTGCGCACGGGGCGGCTCAACCCGCGGCGACGCCGTCGAGGTGCCGGTCGAGCACGTCGATCGCCCAGTCGCCGGACTCCCCCGGAGCCAGCCGGACGACCTGCATCGCGAGCCCGTCCAGGAGCGCGTGGAGGCGGCAGGCCTCGTACTCCCGGTCGTCCGCCGGTACCCCGAGCAACCCGAGGACCTCCTCGCACCACGTCCGCATCGCCGCGACGGTCCGGTCGAGCGTCGGCCGGAGCCCGACGTCGGTGAGCGCGGCGTTGCCGAGTGCCAGGTAGACCTCGAGCTCGACGACCCGCTCCTCGTCGAGGGGCAGCAGTTCGAGCACGATCCGGCGTGCGCGTCGGGCCGGCGTCAGGTCAGCGGGGATGGCGTCGATGCGCTCGCGGATCCGGTCGAACACGAGCGTGATGGTGTGCTCGCGGACGCTCGCCTGGGTCGGGAACGTGTAGCGGACCGTGCTCGGCGGCAGTCCGACCTCGGCGGCGACGTTCCGCACGCTCAACGCTCCCAGCCCGTCGCGCACGAGGACCCGGCACGCCGCCTCGGACACGGTGCGGCGCCGTTCGTCGACGTCCATGCTCCTGGCCACGACGCCATACTCGCACAGTCGTACCAACTCGTGCTACCGTCGATCCCCTTGTCGCACAGTCGTGCGACAACGAGAACGAACGACTCCCGCAGGAAAGGACATCGTCATGGCATGGGCAATCCTCGTGCTCAGCGGCGTGCTCGAGGCCGTCTGGGCCACCGCCCTCAGCGCCTCGAACGGCTTCAAGAAGGTCGTCCCCACGATCGTGTTCGTCGCCGGGATGGCCCTGAGCATGGTCGGGCTGGCGTTCGCGATGAAGAGCATCCCCGTCGGCACCGCCTACGCCGTCTGGGTCGGCATCGGGGCGTCCCTGACCGTGGTCGTCGCGATCCTCCGTCGACAGGAGGCCGCGTCCTTCGCCCGCCTCGCCCTGGTCTTCGGCCTGGTGGCGTGCGTCATCGGCCTCAAGGTGGTGAGCTGACGTGGCCTGGATCGTCCTGTTCGTCAGCGCCGCGCTCGAAACCGTCTGGGCGACCGCCCTCGGCGAGAGCGACGGTTTCACCGAGCTCCGCCCGACGGTCGTGTTCGCCGTCACGATCGTGATCAGCCTGGTCGCCTTCGGCTACGTCTTGAAGCACATCCCGATCAGCACGGCGTACGCGGTGTGGACCGGGACCGGCGCCGCCCTCACCGTGCTCTGGGGCATGGCCACCGGCGCGGAGCCCGTCACCGTCCTGCGCCTGCTGTTCATCGCCGGCATCGTCGGGTGCGTCGTCGGCCTCAAGCTCGTGCCGGCCCGCCCCGTCGCGGAGCCCGCCGGCGACCTCACGCGCTGAGCGACAGCTCACGCACCAGCGATCCTGTGACGTGTCGCTGACCCCGTGAGGCGAGTGCGGTCCGAGCACGCGCGCCGAGACGGACGGGAGGCCCGGTGCCAGCTGGCACGGCGCCTCCCGTCCGTCTGTGGGTCGCGCCCACCGCGCATGGTGAGCAGCAATGGTCGGGTCACCTCGCGGGACCCGACCGTTCCTGCTCACGAAGCGAGCGTCAGACCGACGCGCCCGTCCACTCGTCCTCGGCGGCGACGTGGTCGCTGCCGACCGTGCCGGCCGCCATCGCAGCAGCGGCGCGTGCCGCGTGCGACGGCGGGTCCGACGGCACGTCGGCCGGGCGACCCTCGTCGTTCAGCTTGCGCAGCTCCGGCACGATGTCCGTGGCCAGGATGTCGATCTGCTCGAGCACCGTCTTGAGCGGCAGACCGGCGTGGTCGATGAGGAACAGCTGGCGCTGGTAGTGGCCGACGTGGTCCTTCATCGCCGCGTACCGGTCGATGACCTGCTGCGGCGAACCGACGGTGAGCGGGGTCTGGGCGGTGAAGTCCTCCATCGAGGGGCCGTGGCCGTAGACCGGGGCGTTGTCGAAGTAGGGCCGGAACTCGTTGATCGCGTCCTGCGAGTTCTTCCGCGCGAAGAACTGCCCACCGAGCCCGACGATCGCCTGGTCGGCGCGGCCGTGCCCGTAGTGCTCGAAGCGCTGGCGGTACAGGCCGACCATCTGCTCGGTGTGCTGGATCGGCCAGAAGATGTTGTTGTGGAAGAAGCCGTCACCGTAGTAGGCCGCCTGCTCGGCGATCTCCGGCGTGCGGATCGAGCCGTGCCAGACGAACGGCGGGACACCGTCGAGCGGACGCGGGGTCGAGGTGAAGCCCTGCAGCGGCGTGCGGAACTTGCCCTGCCAGTTGACGACGTCGTTCTCCCACAGCTGGCGGACGAG
>Ga0265797_10005942_pt1 | contig 17569 bp, 10 predicted proteins | sample P2T30metagenome_FD_192433 | JGI IMG/M metagenome (GOLD analysis project Ga0265797, IMG submission 192433) | Plant litter microbial communities from East Loma Ridge, Irvine, California - P2 T30 | ecosystem: Environmental > Terrestrial > Plant litter > Unclassified | place: USA: California...
CCCCCCCCCCCCCCCAGGTGGTGATTTCTTTTTTTTTCTTTTTTTTTCGGTGTTGCTCGCTGGTTTTAACGTTTGGATTCGGTTTTCTTTCTCTCTCTCTGTGTGTGTCTCTCTGGGGCTTGAGGACTTGGATTGTATTGGATTGGATTGGGTTAGGTTGGTTGGGTCTGGTGTTGGTGTTGGATCTGGATCGGATTGGTCTGGTCTGGTCTAGGATTGGTGTTTTGGATCAACGGAAATCAGGCTTCTCGGTGTGGTTGATTGTATTGGGTTTTTGGTTATTCTGAGTTTCCGATTCTTAGAGATTACAACGAACGGGCTATGATGAGTTGGGAGAATAACAATGCAGGGAAACACAGGCCCCCCCGCTGGTGCTGTGTTGACACTGTACTGCTTTCTTCTTCTTTTTCTTCTTCTTCCTCGTCCTCTTCTTCTACTTCTTCGGCTTCTTTTTCTTCTTCCGGAACGCCTTGATCGGTATCGGAAAGAAATCGCTATTACATCGGATTTTGGTGATTGGAAGGAGTTGATAATACGCCTACTTAGGTAGCTTGCTTTTGATCGCAAATGTTGATCGACCTGGTTTTTGATTCCATGTTTTTGATAATGACTTAAGTTAATCTAGTGGTTTTCTGAACCTAGGAAGGAACCATTTGATCGTTGATGTGTTGTCGCTTTTTTGATGTGATACTTATTCATGTGGATTCGATCGTTTACGCTTTTTTGGTTCCTCGGTTTCCTCCTCTTCCTCCTTCATGATACCCACATGTAGTAAGCACATACAGAATTCGGGAGCGGAATAGGTTTTGTATGTTGAAGGTGTTGAATAGTTAAGTTAGCCGTGGATCAGGGAAGCCGAGCTTGCTTTCCATTCTACATATCACCTTTAATCGGATACTTCTTTCTTATTAAACAAGAGGATATATAAACGAAGTAGATAACCTTTCGTTTCTAGAAAGGTATCTTATAGACTATCTAGGAGAGCCTAGAAATGTCTGAGATCAAATATTGAGTGTATTTATTGATACGCGAGGTCTGTAATAGGGTTAGGGTTGGGGTTCGTCGATATTATCATATGCATGATCTCTACCTTACCTCGCGAATGCTATAGATAATAATCCGACCTGTATAGATAGACTACTAGGCTAGGGTTAGGAGGGAGAACGGGTGGGGATATAGCTATCGATGTCTTAGGTATAAGTGGTGTCTTCGTAGTGCGATTATTCGCTACGTAAGAAGGGTGTCTTCTATCGATCATCAGTAGTGATTGATCAACTTTATCGTAGCGGCTAATGTCTACTAATGGATATGTATAAGTACATCAAATGGTGTCATTAGGCTACGTTCTACGTTAGTCTAGGAAGTAGCCGAGAACGACCGGCACTTGTCATTTGCTTCGTACACGGAAAAAAGGCATATATGCGTAGTGATCGAAGCGATTGGAATTTGCTACTGGTCGAGTTAAGCGGTTGATCGCTCGAACCGGATCGATCGAGGTTGAATGATTGATAGATAGATAGATAGCGTCGAACCGTATGTAGATAGAGTACAAACGCTCGGGTTGAAATGATGTATTGCGTATGATAGTAATAGGATATGTGTTGCGGCTGGTCAGCAGCTTTGAGCTTAAGCAAGGGGGCTGAGAATGGTGTAGTATATATATATATATATATAAATGTAAGTGATTATGATTGATTGATTGACATTGGGTACTCTACCTGACACGATCACATTCAATGAGCCAGCCACCCTTGTACCCACCCAACCAACTCTTTTGCTTTTCCCTTTTCCTATTTCCTTCGCAGAAGATCGGATGCTATACAGTAGTCATGCAAGTATGCCTACAGCGATCACGAACGATCCGATCTCCCGTTAAACCAAGCCACAGGGAACCATGTCAGGTGAGTAGTAGTGAGCGGGTTTGATATTTGTGCTTACTTACACAGCAATAATGCCAATATGAAACAACCATCGAGGGCGACATTCGTAAGACGAGGCGATGAAAGACAATAACGTAGTCAAACATTCGGCAGCGACAATGCTTTGCGTGATCTGTCATTCGTAATATTCCTTTTCTATATAGCTCTGTATAGCGGGAGGAGGGCAAAGAAAAGGAGAAAATTATTATCGTTCATGTTGTGTCATACGGCCAGACAATAAGCAAGCAAGATGTGATCCGAGGAGAAAGGAAAACATGCTTTGCATTCGAGAAAGGTTAACAAGGAAAAAAAGAAGACTTGTTGTGTGCAAAGATACATATGAGTAGGAGGAAAAGGGGTTATATTTTTTTTGGAGAGATGTGGGAAAAGAAACTCTCTCTCTCCCCATGCCTCTCTCTCTCCCCAATTACGAAAAAAAAGAATTTGGTGGATTCCACTGGCGTGTGTGGTGAGTCTGACATAGCATGGCGTAGCAGAAAGTAGTGCATTTCTCTCGTCCATGTACTCCTCGCGTGGTACCGTACAAATCCGAACAAACGATCCCGTCGTCTAAGAAGAGTCGGGGTGCTCTGCCTGCCACGAAGCGGCGGCGGCAGCGGCGTCTGCGGCCCACGAGGGAGCCTCGGTGCCCATGGGTTCGGTGCCGTTGCCGTTGGTGCGAGGGTCAGTGAGGAGCTGCTCGCCAGACTGGCCGTCCTCAAGGTTCTGCTCCTCCTCGGAGAGGTCGCTGTTGACCTCAACGTCGGTAACGGCGTCCTCCTGCGAGACGGTGTCGTCGGGCGCGGGCGAGTCCTTGGCCAGCGACTCGGTGCGCGGGCGCCAGTTCTTGTCGTTCATGGCGGACAGGCGCTCGCTCATGCGCGCGAACTGCATCGGGGCCGCGAGCGCGTCGCGCTTGGTGATCTTGTCGTCGCCGGCGCTGTACATGGAAAGACGGCCGGGGCCACCGCACTGCTGGCCGTCGTTGCCGGCGCAGGGCAGGTGGCAGGACATGTCGACAACGCGCGAGCTGAAGCCCTCGAGTGCGTTGCCGCACCAGCACTGGTTGCCCTCCTTCATACCGGCGAGGGCCCAGCCGTCACCGGCGCAGGACTCGGTGCAGCCGTCGACGCTGACGGTGTCGTCGGCGAATTGCTGGTGCTCGAGAGCAGCGTTTTGGTCGTCGCTCCAGCAGCCGCTGTAGGTCATGTTGCCACCGTAGACCCACTCTTGGGGAACGGAGTTGATGTATGGGCCGCTGGCGTCGACAGCGCCGGGGTCAGGGTGAGGGTTGTCACCGTCCTGTGCACGGGGGTAGCCGTAGTCGAAAGCAATGTCGTTGTTTCCGTCGAAGTTGTCGTGGAAGATACGAGACTGACCGGCGGGAGAGTTGAACATGAAGCCGTTGTTGTGCGAGGTGTCGATGAGGTCGACGGTGTCGCAGTTGGGGCCCTCGGGATCCTCGCAAGAGGGACGGAACCAGTCGATGTAGTTGAAGAAGCGCTCGTTGCGGTTTGCGCCGGTGGTGTTGGCGCCGCAGGTGGAGCTGTGGTCGCCCATGTCCTGCAGGGCGCGGCCCCAGGCAACTTGCTTAGACTGGAAGTTCTTGATGATAGCATCGGGGCCGGCGTCGACGAGCTCCTTGTTGTAATGCATGGGGTAGTCCTCGAACTTGTCGAATCCGTCACGGTAGACGTCGTAGTCGGCGCAGTCGGGAACGTACATCGGGCGGTAGCTGTTCAACCAGGTGTAGCTGCTGGGGTTACCGACCCAGTAGACGACGCGGGCCTGGGTGTTGAGGGTCTTGCCGATGGCGGCGTAGCGCTGCACCATCTGACCACCCATGGAGTGGCCGACGAGAACGATGCTCTTCATCTCGGGGAACATCTCCTTGTTGTCGTAGTACTTGATGATTTCGTCAAGCACGTAGAAGGCGGAAACCTCACCCTTCTGGGCGAACGGGTACTGGTTGTCACCACCAGCAGACCACTGCGAGCCGGGCCAGACGAGAACGCTTGTGTTGGAGCTGCGGCCACCCCTAAGGCTGTCGTCCCAAGGGTAAGCGAATTCCCTGTCGGAACCGCTGGCGAAGTATGGGGCCATGACGGCGACAGTGTCACGGTTTACTCTTTCGTTGAAGCTGGTTGCCTGGTTCAAGGCGTTGAGCATCTACATGGCAGTCAGTACGGCGAGTCCATGCCAGTGTTGGATCATCAAGAACATCAAACGCACGTCATTTTCGTAGTTCCATGGGTCGCGTAGAAGGCCGTGAATGGAAAGGACGGCGCGCTGGATCTTGGAGTTGTCGGGGCGCTGGCCCGCGTTGTTCAGAGAAGCATAGTTGATGAGAGTCAGGTTGGCGTTGTCGCCGGACGGGTCCTTGATCTTCCAGAAAGCGACCTCTGCGTTGTTGACCGAAGGGAGAGTTCCAGGAATGATGTCGCCCTCGTACTGTTGGGCGGCGACCAGCGAGGCGCCGGCCAGGGCAAGAGAAAGAGGAGAGAAACGCATCTTGACCGTAACGAGTGAGTCAAGAGTGCTATGCTGAATGAGAGAACGACAGAAGGTAAGGAAGACAGAGCAAGAGAGCCTCCACAGTGGCGGCAACAGCAGTAGCCAAGGATAAGTACAAGAAAAGATGTCTCGGTGGATGAGATACGAGCAGGAAGCAGACGGCAGACGGGCGGTCGGTGGGTATTGGCAGGCCGCCTCGTAGGGTTGTCTGTGAGACACATGGGCATCCCGCTAAATTGACAAGTCGCAGCACTGACTCTGCACGCGCATCAAGTGCCCCGGGCAGCTATTACGCGACGGTCGACCGTTAGGGAGTCCACTAGCTATTCTCTTGCCGGGGGGAAAGGCATGATGAATCTGGCCCGGCCATTTCCATGATCGTTCGTTGTCGTGTCTGACAGTACCAGCAGTCTGCTACAAGGCCGCGCGCCATCCATCTATCCTGTCCCAGACGTTACACCGTACATGTATGCTGCTATCAGCACGACAATCAACAACGAGGATGGAGGATGCTTTCGGTACTCGGCCTGGGCAACGCCACCGTACCTGACTTGTTCCCTGTAGCCCTGTGCCTGAAATTTCGCTTTCTCGTCCAGTCCCCTGCCCCCACGGCCGAAGAGCCGCAGCGCCCCCAAGGCTTGACTACTACTAGTTTACTGATGCAGCACTGCAGTAGTCGTACGCGTATCGCCCGCAGTCGTAGGGCAGAAAGGACAGCACGCAGCACGCAGCTCGGCTTCTGCCCTCGTTCGTTGAGAGCGCCTCGCGTCAGCCGCATACGTATGACGATCGCGGATTCGATGGTCTGTGAGACACCCGCCGAAGGTGTATTGATCCTCCAACAATAACAATTGTTGGACGTTGTTATTTTTGACAGAGGTCCAACTCTCCCAACTGCATGTGCCGAGCCTATAGTTGTTGGTGACAGTACGATCAGATACCCAGCCTTGATCGAGTCTACTCGGAACAGTCGCCTTGCCAAGCTGCCCGATTCCAGCCACTGCAGAGAGGCATGGCGGTGCTGGGCAAGTTGCAACCAAACAACAAGCAGGCTTGGAGACACCGCGGCGCGGCTGCTGGCTGTTGGCGAAGAGCGGCCAGGGTGCTGAAATTGGCCAGTTGCAGGATCTCCGACATCTAAATTTGTTATCAGAGTTGCTGGTGCGATTGGCGCGGGCGCTAAAGATCAGCCATTCTGCTAGTCCCCGTTCTCGTCAACCCACTTTAACGGGCAGCGAAGCAAGCCTCTCAGCAGTCCGTCCGTCCCCTGGTAATCTGGTTATTCAGGAGTTGTGATCTTTACCTGTCACCTCTCGTCTGGGGGACCGCCACAAGGATGGCGGTCATGCTTTGTATAGCATGGTCGATATTGGCCAGCTTTTACATAGTAATGATTGAGATTGATGAAGACGTAGCAATTGTTTCCATTTACCATTTTTGTTCTCTTGGTAGAAAAGATAGGACAACGCAGGCGAGATCCCTGTCATCACAACGCTCTGGGTCCGAGACTTTTCGAGATTTGCTTCAGACATTAGTGCTTATGTGAGGATTGAGGAGCCGGAAGAGTCCCTTGATAAGAGGGATCGCTTTTGTACTACTTTCTTGATGGTGCTTGTTGCTTTCATCATGGCGGAGTACACATCGTGATGTCCGCCAAGTACCTCAGACTGCAGAGTGTATGATGTCGTACTCGGCGGCTCTTCTTTTGTGGCAAGCCGTCCCCCAACCTTAAATGAGCCTATTCGAGCCTCAGCCGCAACTCAATCGTGAGAGTCTTTGGTTTCATGTGGCGCGGCGTGTCGCAGATGGATTGCGACAAACAGGACGCGTACCGGTTTGCCGTCAAACGCCTCAGGCTCTTGGTCCCCGTCAGTATCTTGAATAGACGTTCAAGCCGCTGAGCAGTTGAGGGTCTGAAAACGGGCATGTTGCTTGAGTCCTTTTTCGCCGGTTCATTCGCATTTCATTGGGAGAGAGTTAAATTTCCACGTGTGAATGCATCAAACACAAGCTTCTTGTCCGTTACAATTAGTCTTGTACCGAACTGCAGAAAACCTTGCTTTGCAGATGCGACATTGTTTTTGTACGGAGGGAGCGGAGGGAGCTCCATCGAGGTCGGCGCTATAAGCAGGTGAGCGGTTGACTGGTCGTTGTCATTCGTGAAGCGGTCGAAGTACAGTATCTAAACAACCCAGACCAGATGATTTGCGACTTCAATGTTTCTTTTCTTGGAAACGTGAGCCGCGACCGATCTCGCGATTGCGCTCCTTCCAGAACTTTGTTAGAACTTAGAGGACACGACTGTGGGACATCGTTCAAATGACGCTCCTCTCTTTTCGGAAGGTGCCGTTTCGGAAAGAGGCTAGGATTTCACGGAAGTGCATCGGCCTACGGTTTGCGATGTTCACTTTCGGAACACAGATGAATGTGCGGCAAGCTCCGTGTGTCAATGACGATCTTCATTCGACAAGCTGTAAAGCTGAGTTTGTAGAGTAGTCCGTAGTAATTGGAAGGTGTGGTCTCCGGAAGATGTGTAGCGGTCCTTCTATAGTTGCTGTGCAGTTCAGTATGTAAAACTTGGATGGTATAGTTGTTGAACTCGCACGCCTCCTAGGATGGTGTAGTGTAGGTGAGCACAACAGTGCGTCGATCACCGCTGGTGGCTTGAAACAAGTGGCGGATACAGGTTCGGGGAAGATAGGGAAGAGATTAGGTCAGCAGAAGGAGAGACAGACAAAAGGGTTATATTGACGTTGGTACTCCTACATGTACTTCTCGCTCTTCTCGTGCTGTTCTGCAACGACAAGCTGTCTTGCGTGCTCGAGAGAGAAAGATAAAAGGTCAACTTTGTTTATCGATCCTTCTGTCCATCCATCCATCCGTAGGCTCATACCTAGTAAGCAAACCACGCATAAAGTCGACATATCTATCAAACCAGACGCAAAAGAATTGCTGGATGAGTAAAGCAAAAAGCACTCTCGTCGGATCCTGTAAAATTCACTAATGCCTACCAAAACGAACACAGATCGAGGAACCATCAAGAGTACGATCGTCTGGATTGTATCGACGTTGGAGGGACTCGAAGCTATCATTCTGTCTGTCTGTTCTTCGTCATACATCGAAGAAAGATCGAAAACATCAAAAAAACCAAAAAATCCGTGAAATGTTGGGATACCTACAAAATGGAGGTATTAGACCAGCAAAAACAAAATGAATAATCAGCATCGACGTTGGCAGGACTCGAACCTACGCCCCCGAAGGGAATTGATTTCTAGTCAATCGCATTAACCACTTTGCTACAACGCCTTTGATGGAGCGGAAATGAGTACACAGTAATATAATGCTTTAACAATGCGATGAGATCGCTACTCTGTCTGCCAGGTATCTGCAACATCATTAACAGTAATAACTATAATCCATGATCAAGAGTGTACATAAGTCTCAACAGATGAAGATGTCGTTGCCAACAGGTTGTCAGAAAGGATTGAGTAAAAGTGAAGCCTGACGATAGCGAACAAAGATAAGCTCGGCTCACCACTCATGTCAACCACCAACCCTGTTCTTTTCCTATAAACATCCTCGATTCGCATCCCACGACTCGAAACAAGCCCCAGAAGATCTTTGCAACGCCATTGACCCGCCAGGAGACATCAGCAACAATGCCACTACCTCCCATCGATCCACCTCTGATCAACTCTGCGGGTATGGAATTGAACAACCAACCAGAGCATGATAGAAACCGGGCATACTGATCACAGTCGCAGTACGTCTCATCTGATGATTGAAGTACCCTTTCACTCAAGGAATATTCCCTCGCATTTCATGCTTTGGTAAAACCACAAACATGACGATTCCATGACCTACGTCCCAAAGCGAGAGGTACGGCACGGGACCAACGAGGCTTAAACTGACCTACATATCAGAATCCATGGGCAACAACAGAACAAGATCTCCAAGCCCTTTTCGACTGCCCTCACACGGGCGCCGTCACCACACGTACCAGTCTCTTGCAAGGCTTCGAACACGACGATGCGGTCCATCAGTACACCTTCTTCAGCCCTCAAGACCACAGCGCATCGTGCTCAAACCCTTCCGCCCAGAAAGACGACAGCGACAAGAACATTGAAACCAACAGCATTCCTCCAACTTCAACAGCAAGCCTCAACACGCTAGGCTACAGCCCCATGCCCCTCGCCACCTACCTATCCATCATCACAAAAATCACCACTACCTCGCCGCAAACGAGAACAAAACCCTTCATAATCTCCATAACAGGCACCCCCACCGAAATCCTAGAAAGCCACCGCCTCATCTCCGCCACCCAACACCAAATCCCCGCCACCAATCCCCTCTGCATAGAAATCAACCTCTCCTGCCCCAACATCCCCAACAAACCCCCACCAGCCTACTCCAAACCCGCCCTGCTCGAGTACCTCAACGCGCTAGGAAGTGCCCAGCGGGAGGAGCAGTTACGCGAAACTGCTGCAGATCCTGCGACGAGAGGCAGAATCGCCACAGGTCTCAAAACCCCACCCTACACCTACCACGGCCAGTTCCAAACCCTGCTCGACGCCCTGCTCGAAGCGGCACCGCAATGCGAGATCGACTTCCTCACTGCGACGAATACGCTAGGTTCCAGCTTGCTCTTGCAAGCACCGCATGCCAACGCCGGCAATAGCAACGCTTCGTACTCACCAGCCCTCTCCTCCGCCTCGGGCACGGGGATAGGCGGTTTGGCGGGCGCGCCTTTGCACCCGCTGGCTTTGGGGAATGTGAAGACTCTGCGGGGCTTGTTGGACTCGCATGAGAGTTTGAGGGGAGTGAAAGTGATTGGGGTTGGAGGTGTAGAGGATTCGGGGGGTTTCAGGAGGATGCGTGCTGTTGGGGCGGAGGTGGTGGGGGTTGGGACTGCGTTGGGCAGGGAGGGATTGGACGTGTTTGGAAAGATCTTGGGGGTCGGCGGCGGGGAGGTCAGCAGATTGTAGGGAGAGACTGGATGGGCGAGTGAGTGGGAGGGGTTGTTCAGAGGGCAATGGGTCTGCTGGATGGTTGATTGATGGTGAGAATATGGATGGATGGTATTTTCTCGTATGGTCTCGTTTGGATATTGGAGACATCTCATGTATCATTTATTTCGTAGAGTACGTCTTTCTGTATCCTTCCACAGCAGACAGCGGCAGCCCGCATTCCGAGGGTTTGGAAGTGGGATGCATTTATACCTCCGCATAGAGATCACTGGAAGTACAATTAGCAACATCACTCGATATTTTCTGCCCCGATGATTCACTTACGTTCTACGCGCCTGAGGCAGACCCTTCCTCTTCTCATCAACAAGCCCCTGATCGATATCCGCGATCAGGACCTCAGGCTCACCATGCCACTCGCCACTGGCCTCCTGCAGAACCTCGCCCCAAGGGCTGATGACAAGACTGTGACCCCAGCTCGTGCGCTTCTCGTTGTGAACGCCCACTTGACCAGCGGCAATCACATAGCACAACGACTCGATGGCGCGGCTCTGCAACAGGGGCTTCCAGTGCACGCATCCGGTGTCGGGGTGGAAAGCTGAAGGGTAGATGAGAACGGTGGCGCCGTTGCGTTTGTTGTGCAGGGCCAGTTCGGCGAATCGCAAGTCGAAGCAGATGGCCGAGCCGATTTTGCCGACGACCGTGTCGAAGGGTTGCAGGATTTGGTCGCCGCGTTCGACGGAGTCGCTTTCTTTCATTGTTGGGCCGTCGGCTTGGTCCATGTCGAAGAGGTGTAGTTTCTGTTGAAAGGTCAGTAAGGTATGCACTGATACTGATGGCCGATAGAAGAGCTAACCTGGTAGCGCTGGGTAATCTCGCCATTCTCGTCGATCCAGAGGAGGGTGTTTTTGAGTTTCTTCGAGTTCAGGTCGTCGCTGGGCTCGTGGACTCCGACGGAGATGGGGAGGGAGTGCTTTTTGGCCGATTCTTGAAGACCGAGTACAAGTGGCGACTTGTCGACGGGCTTGCAGAGTTTCTGAGATTCTTCGGGGCCTCCGGACAGATAGTCGGCAGCTTCGGGGAGGAAGACGGCCTTGCGTGGTGTGAGTTATGTGGTCTTGTCGAGGCGTGTAAGAATGGCACGTACCTTGGCACCTTCGGCGACAGCCTTGTCAATTACGAAGCGACATTGCTTCAAGTTGTCTTCGACCGACGCCGTGGAGCAGATCTGACCAACAGCCTGTGATCGTCAGCATTGAAATGGGTCAGACGCTCGCCACTGTGTAAGTGTTGATCAGAAACTTACAACGCGAACCATATTGCCTGATTATTAAAACTTTGGGTGAATTTAGTTGATCTAGTGGAGAAGACCGGGTATCTTGAGAAGTGTAGAAACGACGGGCGAGTCTGCGTACGAAAGTGAGAGACTGGACGGGATGTGTGTATTGACAAGAAGTAAGGGATTATCTGAGTAAGAATCTATCTTGTACTCGCGGGAGCGAACGACAATGCAGGTAGAAGGAGCGGTCTAGTATATTCTCGTGTCATGTAGCGGTAATCGAGCCATCACCGCCGGGCGGACTCTTCGACGATTTCTGTTGCTGCGCGGGCGACATCGACATCGAATGCCGTCACTCGGGAAGTTTTGTGGCTGACATTATTCCAGATCCAGATCTGCCACACGATTAATGCAGGTCCGTCGCTCGCGTGTGGCACCCCCGAGCCGATCCCTTCCCCGATCCCTCACTTACAGCCCGTCACGTGGCTATGCCTTCCCGATTGGGAAGGTAGAGCACCGCTCTAGCTTTAAGCATATCGAGGTACGCTGCGCCAACACAACACAACACAACCACTTGACCCCACACACCAGCAATAGCCATGAAAGCGCCTTCTGTGCTCTGCCTCCAGGCATTGCGGTCGCTCGCGCTCTCCGAAACCCGCCCGTCATGCCTCCAAACCGCCCGGCGAGCATACGCATCTCTCCCAGACTCGAGGAACAGCAAATCCACCACCTCACAACCTCCACCTCCACCCGCCAAAGAATACAAACCGCCCACCGATCAACCAGGCTACAAGCTACGCGACAAGAGCGATGACTCTGGCGAATTCACACCCACCCCCCTCAGCCGACCCATCGGAATGCCCAACCCTCCAGAGCCATACGAAAACATGGGCAAAGATCCACGCTCACTGCGTCAACGCCGCGACGACTTTGTCGACTACGACAAGCACCTCGCCCGCCGCTCCAAGATGACCAGGCAGATTGCCAAGCCGTACTTCCGCGACTGGAGCAATCTGCGCTTCCACAAGGGCAAGCAGTTCATCGCCAACGCCCGCCTGTTCAGAGCCGAACACGCGCTCTTCTTCCCCAACTTTTTCGGCCAGACGCTGCGCAAGGATGCCGTCAAGAACAATACCCGCGACGGTTACGGCGGCCTGGGCCGCAACACTTGCGAGGCGATGGAAGGCAAGATCTCGGTCGTCAGCATCGCCAGCAACCAATGGGCTGTCAACCAGGTCAACACGTTCTGCTCGAAGAAGGAGAACCCGGCGCTGCACGAGACGTTGCAGAATGCCCGGGACTGCGCGCAAATGGTCGAGATCAACTGGGAAGGGAACTGGCTCAAATGGTGGATTTTGCAATTCTTCAAGGGCAACCTGCGCAAGCAGCGCTCGCCGGAAGAGCAAGGGCGCTACTTTATGGTGCGCCGCGGCGTCTCGGATATCATGAAGGAGGCCATTGGGTTGCTGAACGACAAGACTGGCTATGTCTACTTGGTGGACGAGCACCATCGGATTCGCTGGGCGGGCAGCGCGATTGCGGAGCCGCAGGAGAAGGAGAGCTTGTACTCTGGGCTGAACAGGCTGATCCAAGAGGCGAGGATGCCGAAGTCGGAGAAGCCGGTGCAGACTTTGGAGGATGCTGTTGCGGATGTGATTGAGGATGAGCCCAAGACTGGATCGAAGTAGATTGCTGTGGCCGGCTGGAGTCTTGAAATGACTCTGCTTGATCGATCACACGACAAGGAGATGGGTATTTGAGTGGTCTACCGAATGGACGAAACGCTTGTGGCATCCCTGCAAAGCTGTTTCGAGACGGTCATTGTCCAAAAGAAAAACAGCTCGAGCTGAGAAGGACAGCTCGACATGAAGTCAAGTCCAGTCGCAGCGTCGACTCCGTCCATTCTTCCTATCGCCTACTATCGACGATTGGCTCCCCTCACACTGTCCACTTCAACAGCAACATCGCACATAAAGCCTGTCTACATAAAACAGGGCAAAGATCGTGCCATCCCAGCGAGTCCGACTCGCTAACAACCATCCCACCACGCTCGCGGACATAACAACGCTAAAGGGGAAGTTTTTCATGTCACACGTGTATCATAAGAGACGGTATCCGCGATCGACATCGCGGTTGTACAATACAGTATGTAGCAAGGTAGTACTACACTCACATCTCCACATGATAAAAGTACATTTGCTTCGCTAGGTAGTAATTACTTGTTTACAGCATCGATATGTTTTCGTTCCATCGGCGTTTTGATGACAAGTTGGGTATGTCTATATACTACATGTGGTAGGAAACGAATGTGTGATATAGAGGGAGGTTCGTGGTTGGGACGGAGCATACAGCATGTAAGCCAACTTGCCAATGGAGACGAGTCTTGCGTCCTGGCGATAGTCTGTTCTATCTTTCTATCTTTTTATGTTTTTACAACAGATGTCCGGAACAATCGTTGCTATAATGTATCTAGCCACCCACGGCTCATTGGCTTGAAGCTGATGTACGTCCGCCGTTCATTTTCGTGCAAACGAGGGGCTACAAGGCGCTTCGATTGGTCTGTGGTAGCCGATGTCGTATGCGCCGCGTCTGGTCTGCCTCGCTGTACATGTATGTACGTGCAATCCAGGCTCCGTATGAATTTATGGCTTCTCGACCGCTTACTTGCACAACGTTACTTCCGGTCAAGCCCGGCCAAGAGGTCGAGTTGTTAGAGTAGTCGGGAGATGAGCGACCATTGGTGACTCCAGTCATGCAGTAAAGAGTTACAACGACAGATTGCCGTGACGAAGGTCCTACCAGCATAGTGGGCTGCATGCACTTCGAGCACCAGCTTGACGGGCAGGGCCAGAGAGAGAAGACCACCGGCATTGAGATTCGAAAGTGGGTGGATGGCGTTCTGGTCTCATCGCGAGGTTCAGGTTGGAAGAGGAGAAGTGGTTGTTCGGGATACAGCGGTCTGCGATGACCCGTCTGGAAGTATGATTGACCTTCAATATTGCATCGGGATCGTGTTGAAGAACAGTTGCTGTGAGAAGCGGACTTGATGATCTCAAGAGGTGATTCGCAAGGTGGATCGACTCTTTCGTAAGTCGCAAGTGTCCATGATGGAAGTGCGAGGTAAGATGCCTAGCAACGATATCGAAGTCGTGGTGCTGGAAACGTTCATATCCCGGCGTAGTATCGATCGTGCCATGGAACCCGGGATTTTCAATGTTGATTTCGATTCGACCTGAATGTCAGTAGTACGTCACATGAGAGTCGTTTTTCCAATGGATGGATTTTTCAAGATTGAGCAATGTTTGACATTGATGGTTTGGTGGGAGGAGGGTATCATCGTTTGCACTTTTGAATGCATTCAGTGGCTATGAACGCAAGCCATTAGCTTTCCCATCGTCCAATTCGCCATGAAAAGCACACGCTCCCAAATGCACCAGCTGCTAAGCGAAGAAAATCTACTGCGCCTGTTTATACGGTCAGCACGATGTTCCCAACAATCCTCTCGAAGAACCCGCTACTTCGCGTGTACGCACCTTGACGGCGAAGTTGCGCTGAGGGAAGTGCCTCTGCTTCTTGGCCTGCTTCTCGGTGACAAGGTTCTGCTCGTGCTGGGTCATTCTCCTGCGGATGGCGCGGGTCTGCTTGGCGCGGAGGTCGAGCGGCAGGTACTTCTTGCCCTTGTAGAAGATGCGGAGCTGGGCGCGCTGGTTGGCGTTGATGACGGTGAGGACACGGGCGATCGACTTGCGGACGTCGTGGCTGTAACGCAATTCGCGTCAGTATGCGATTTCCTGTGATGATTCCATGCCATGCCATGTCATGCGGTGCCTGCTGTTCCTAGCCACCTCCCAATCCAATCCTTCAATCCCGCATTCCGCCTCTTTCGCATGTTCAAACTCGGGTTCGGGGTTGTTGGACGCACATCTTGCTCAGCTTCGACTGGGCACCACCGGCAATCTTCTGAGTGCGCAGGGCAACGAGCTCCTGCTTGAGCTCATCGAGCTGCTTCTGGAGATCCTCCTTGTTCTTGCCCCAAAGCTGCTGGGCTCTGACCTTGCCGGACGACTGCCAAATCCACCGTCAGCACTTCCTCCTCAATCCAGATGCATGCGCGCAGTCGAATTTACCATTGTGAATGATTGTCGGGGTGTGGAGGGTCGTTAGTCGTTGTCGAGGGTCGCGGGTAGCCTGGAATCGTCGTCTTCGTGAAAGTCCGACCAGCAGCATTTTGCGAGTGGGCATATGCTTGGCGTGGCATGTCTAACGGGAGCAGCCGACAGGCGTCCCCACTTTAATTCGGTGCTAGGCCGAGAATGACCTCGAGCGACTTCAGGGTCGCCGACCGCCGACTACTGCTGCGCTGGCGCATCATCAAAGACGGGGTTGCCGACTTGAAATGGAGGACTGAGGGTGTCGACGACTGGATCGAATACTACTGGACTTTGCTTTTGTCTAAACCAAATACTCTATTCTTCATTCTACTCACTCCGCTTTTCTCTCGACTTGGTATCCAACATGGCAGCAGCTGGTGCGACGTGGGCGCAAGTGCGACAGCAGGCAAGAGCAGCAGAGACACAGGTCGGTAGTATTGTAGACTCGATTGCAACATGGCCACGGACTAATGTCTCCCCCCCAGACCGAATCGCTGTTCCACACATATGCCCGTTTCGCTGCGAAATCAGACGTCGATCCCAAACCCAGCGAAGAAGAACAAAAGACCGAGGAGCAGCTGAACGAGATGCTCGAGAAAGTAAGCGTTGCCAATCGAGTCCCTCCAAGAAGGCCACCCAACTGACACTGACACCCAGCGCTCAGCCCTGATCGGCCAACTATCACGCATCCTCGACTCGGAACCCACAACCTCCGCCCTCAAATCCACCAACCTCGCGCGCCACCGCGAGATCCTCTCACAGCACCGCACCGAGCTGTCACGCTTAAAAGCGCAAATCTCCAGCGCCCGCGACCGCGCAAACCTCCTCTCCAACGTCCGCTCAGACATCAGCGCTTACCGCGCCCGCGACAACCCGGAATCCGCAGAAGCAGACTACATGCTGGACGAGCGCCGGCACCTGGACAACAGCCACAACATGGCCGACTCGGTTCTCAGCCAGGCCTACGCCGTGAATGAAAGTTTCAATTTGCAAAGAGAGAGTCTGGGTAGTATCCAGAGGAGAATCACAGGGGCTGCGGCCCAGATACCTGGGATCAATGGGTTGATGCAGAGGATTGGGACGAAGAAGAGGAGGGATGGGATTATTTTGGGGAGTTTTATTGCTTTTTGTTGCTTGATGCTGTTTTGGTTCTGGTGAGATTTTGTTCTGGTCTGGTCTGGACTACACTAACTTTGTATTGTATGGGTTGCGAAGGCGTTCCGGAAGCATTCCTAGCATGGCGCTGCGATTATGCATGTGTTGCTGCACGCAGTCTGGTTTGCAAACTGTACTTTTGTTGTATACATTGTTGCACACTGACACTGAACGACATGGTCAGGACAACGTACTCTGCGGACAGAGCTTGGGACTGCGCATATTATCGGTTGTTACGGCTAAACCTCCGACTGTCCGCCTTACGTTTGCGCGAGTCTATTTCACGGTCGATCTGACCACCTGATATCGAAATCAATAACACAGGATTCCAATCATTCATCCACTAAACAGAATACGCAGCTACGACGCTCAGCTTCTTGCATCCCAAAGAACTGCAAACAGGGCTTTCGTTGTTCTCATTAGGTACAGTAGGTACATGTACGCGTACAAGCTTCGGTTGCCCGTGAACCGTCACAGTTCTCCAGCCTCAAAGCTCGAGTCCGTCATTGATGAGCTGTCATGATCATGACCACAGCCTTCTTGCCTGCGCCAGCCAGCCAACCTCCGTAAGAAAGTGTCCTTCGAAATCCCGAGAAGTCGGCCACACCTAGCCGTCAAGAGCATACCTAAGCAAACAAGGTAGCAAAAACCGAAACCCACCACTCCCCAAACCCAGCGAACGAAAAAATAATTAAAAAAAGAAACAACCGCGCGCATCATCAAAATCCTCAACCCATCCCGTCCCCAACCCTTTCCCAACCCTTTAAAAATACTTCATCAACTGCTCCTCGTCCATCTCAGCAGCAATCTCGGGATCCACATGAATCGGAACATTGACACCCGGCGAAGGATTCGATGAAAGCGGGTGTTGGTGCTCCGAAGCGCCGGAAGACCTCACGTCCGCGGGCGAGGGGTGGTAGTAGGGCCCTTGCCCTTGCCCATGCGCTGCTCTCGTCGAGGGTGTAGAGGCAGAGTCAGTGGCTAGAGTTTCGGGCGAGACGAAGCCCGGCTCGCCTGTGTCGACTGTGCGGGCGGAGGAGTGGCTCATTGTGCGGCGGTGTTGGCTGTTGGGTTGGGGGTGTTCGGGGAGGGCGGATGGGGAGGAGAGTGAGTGATGCTGATGGGTTTGCTGCTGCTGCTGCTGTCGTTGATGATGGGGGTGGTGGTGGTGGTGGTTGTGATGGGGATGACTGTTATGATGGGATTGGACTTGGTTTTCGTTCTCGGCCAGGATCTGTTGACGGGCTATCCACCAGCGTTGACGGTCGTCTTCGGCGAGCAGAGGTTGGTTGTTCCATTCGGAGGTTTTGGCTGAGTAGGGCATGTTTGAGTAGCGTTCTGAGAGAGCTTTGACGGTTCGTTCTACCTGGGTTTGTTGGTGTTGTTCGTTGGCGACATTCTCGGGGGATTGGTGGTGGTAGAGTTTTGAGAGGGCATCGTGGAGGGCTGCTTCAGTGTTGACGAGACGACTCTCGAGAACTGCTAGGTAGCCGACTTGGGGGCCGCGTTGTTTTGCTTCGGGGTAGTGGCAGGAAACTTTGGCATCGATGCAGTGAGTGCAGGATGGACTATTCGGTGTTTGTT